>ODAI012234997.1_pt1 | contig 15014 bp, 15 predicted proteins | sample 1539321 | NCBI WGS metagenome assembly ODAI01 (sample SAMN02144231, study PRJEB22623) | gut metagenome | biome: sheep rumen | host: Ovis aries | place: New Zealand
AAACACGGTGCGTTCAGATGGCTTATTAAAGTCACCCATTTTTAACAAATCAAAAAATCTTCTAAAAATCCCTTGACTGTTTATAGTTTGTCACCTCTCTAACCTTCAAGAAGCTCTTCCGCGGGTTTATTAGTATCCGTTACTATGTTTTTTTACCTTTAAAAAATCCATGAATACTATTAATGCAAAAACATACGCTAATAACCACATATGGAAAAAGTATTTAAAAAAACTAGCCGGCATGGCAAGTGTTGTAATAGTCACATGTAATAAAACTCCTAACAGGATCATAATCATAGTATAATTATTCTTAACTATACTCCAAGCAAAGCTCATCAGAATCAGGCCTAATGGAATGAATAAATTATATGAACTCAACGAATGTCCTGCCACATAATAAGCTTTTATTCTTGACTTTATAAAAACAAGCGGTTCCTTCTTTATAATGGAGATAACAGCTTTTTCAAATTGCTCATAAGAAACCGTTTTTTGTTCCCTTTGCATATAATACAAACCATCATTATAATACGTATCAAACCAATTCATCTCAAATCCATGTAATCCCATTTCACTGTTGTATTTGTCAACAATCGCAATATCAATATATTGGTCAACTACATCTAACTCATCTCGTACCTTTTGTCTATCTAAGCTTGGTTCCCCCAATATATGCACTACTATCGCATCTATTTCAATTCCTTTTTCTGCCACCCCATTCATCATAACCGGGACAAACACCAATAATTCACAAATTGCAAACGATAGAATAAACTTAATCACTCTTTCTTTATCAGAAACATCAACATATGCTTTAATTAATAAAATCCCTCCAAACAACAAAAGGTAAATTCCTTCTCGTCTCCATACAGTTAATAACGAAATCATAAAAATCATTATTAGCTCAGTTATCCAATCTTCAACCTTTAACGGTAACCTTCTATCTTTTTTAATTCCTTCCAATATGTCAAAATAGAGTTTTACAGTAACAAACAAATATACAAACCCATACCAATGCATTCTCTCAACTCCAATTCCTAAATGCCTAAACGGCATAGTCAAGCAAAATACGTACAACAAATACACTAGTTTAGATTTATAGTGTGCATTAATTCTATAGACCACATATCCCATCACAAATGACTCAAATAAAATCTTCACTGCAATAGGAGCTAACGAAAATGGGAATACAAAAAAACAAATCAAAAATAATTCAGATGTATAAACAAAAGAATAGGGATATAATCTAACAGCCGAATCCCATACATTCCTCACATCTCCGACAAAATAATTATATGAACTATAACCAACCCCAGCCCGAATATAGGAATAAAAAAAGCAAACTGACAACAATAAGATAAACGGCAACGAACATACCAAAATCTGCCGTTCATATCCTTTTATTGTTATCGCATTTATAATAAAATTTACTAATAAAACTATAGAAAAAACTGCAATAATAATAGCAATAAAAAGCCAAAAAAATTGAGCTTCTCGTCCAGCAGAGCTATATACGTTACTCGTTATGGTACTATATTTTTTCTTAATAAATATTAATCCAAACAAAACGGATAGAACAGACCATATCGCAGAGATTAGTAACACAACTGTTTTGTTTTCTTTTACTATCTGCTTCAATTATAACCCTCCTCTTTTCTAGGCAATTATTGAACTTTCCTCTCGCACGTACATCCATCGCCATACTAGTTTACTGCATGTGGCATCTCTTAATATTCATTAGAATCATTCAGAAGTTTTGTTGCTGACAAAAGCGTATCTTTCTGTTTTTATTGTATCGTATTATCACTATTTATCAACAGCCTAAAAACGTGTTGATTTGGTCAATTTTAAGTATAAATCAACAACCAAATCCCATTTTTATTATATGACTTTTGCAATAATTAATCTATAAAAGCCCCGTTGGACGTCAAGTAGATTTGACCCAGGTTTGTTTTAAGTATAAATCAACAAGCCCATCACTGCACTCTGCTCCAGAACAAAGAAAAGGAGATTATCTCTCCACAGGATAATCTCCTTTTCTTCGTTCTGGTTTTGAAAACTCTCAGCTGAATTTTCGCAAAAAGAAAGACAACGAATGACTCCACGTTCTTTCAAATCGTTCATGATTAAACAATTACTATGGTGCTATAAAAACAGCTCCATTAGTACCTTCTTTAGCAGTATTGAAAGTACTAGTATTAAACGGCACAAGAATCACCACATCAGGATTAGATTGAATTACATAATCAGCGCTAAAACCATCTGGATAATACTGATAATAATAATCCGAATAAGCTAACTTAAGATATGGAGACATTGCAGTCGCATAAGAATCCGAGACAACTAATACAGATAATTTTTGACTTGTTGTTGCTACACCGCCCGGAACATGCAAAGCCCGGTCATATGTGTATCTACTCTTTGGATCTCTCATTTCGAATATCCCAAGATTAACAGCTTGCTCATAAAACGAATGACTTTTTCCATCCCCATCTACAAACGAAACACCAAACGCAGGTACAATCAAGTGATAGTCATCTATTCCTGCAAAATACTCACCTACTCGTTGTCCATACGAACCAAGGTGCCATTTTTTGTATGTAATAATTTCATACTTATCTAAGTTTATAACATCAGGATCTACAGCAACTCCTGTTTCTTTTTCAATCCATTCTGTTATTTTAGTAAAGGTATAAAAACATCCCTCTGTTGTCCAATGATGATCGGTCTTATATGTATAAGCATATAAATCCATACCATCCTCTTTCATGCACTCTCTTATATCAAGAATCTCTATATCTGCATCCCTAAGATACTGTAAAAATACATTTATATTTTCATTACTGTAATCTTCAACCCCAACCGGTAACTGTTTATTATATTCGTCAACTTTTAGATTCGGTTGCACAAACAGAAACGGCTTTCCCTGCGCCTTGCAAAATTCAGAGTATTTGATGACTTCATCTGCATAAGCTTTAATCTCTTCTTCCGTCATCTTTTCCTGCGGGTAGATTAAGTGGCCATTCATCAGTTTTAGGACGCCATTCATTTCTCTTTGTCCAATGACATTTCTTGTGGCTCCGTTTATATTGATAAACTCAAACTTTTCAAAAAAAGTGGTTGCTTCATCTGTTTCATATTTGTTACCCAAATCAGCCGTCCACTCGTTATAATCAACCTCTTGATTGACATAAAAATTTACTAAGTTAGTAAAACTAATAAATCCAATAACAATAACAATCAGAACAAAGACAATAGCATGTGTGAACCATGATAATCTTTTGCTATTCACGTTGTTTTTCTCCCATCTTTAGAAATTAAAATATATAAAAGGATTATGGGCTCCTAAAATGATATAGGATACCGCCCACAAGAACACAATTCCACATACAACTGGTGATACGATAGCCTTAATATAAGACACTTTCGAGTTCTCTGTTTTCTCATCAATCCATTTCATAATAGGAGTTGCAAACAATACTCCAGCTAGGATAAAGAATCCGTATTCTCTTACATATCTCAGTATTGCTGCATCAATGACAGGCTTAACACTATAGCGTCCTACCATTGCCAAGCAAAATCTTATTCCATCTTTCCAAGTTGCTGAATTAAAAATCACCCATCCAAAATTCACAGCCGCCAAAGTAAACAATCTCCATACAACAGAAGTAAAGAACTTTTTGCGATTATCTGGCTTAACAACATATTTCTCAATTACCAATAAAACAAAATACCCTAATCCCCAAAGAATAAATGTGTAATTTGCTCCATGCCATATTCCTGTTAACAGCCATACCACGAACATGTTGAAAATATGCTTTACGACAGAAGTTCTTGAACCTCCTAAAGGAATATATACATAATCTCTGAACCATTGTCCGAGTGACATATGCCACCTACGCCAGAATTCCGTAACAGACCTTGAAATATACGGATAATCAAAGTTTTCTAAAAAAGTGAATCCAAACATTCTTCCAAGACCAATTGCCATATCGGAATATCCAGCAAAATCGTAGAATATCTGTAAACTGAAGCAAAGCGATCCAAGCCAAAGCATCAATGGATTTGTTGTTCTTACATCCATCGAAAAGATTTCTGTTGCAATTACTGATAAGTTATTTGCGAGAATAACTTTTTTGGAGAAGCCTATCAAAAACCTTCTTCCACCTTGTGAAAAGCCTTCTAAGGTGCATTGTCTATTTGTAATCTGTTTTTCTATAGTTGAATATCTGACAATCGGGCCTGCAATTAACTGAGGAAAAAAGGAAATATAAAGAGCCACAAACAATGGGTTTTTCTGAACCTTTACAGTTCCTCTATGTACATCAATAACATAAGATAAAGCCTGAAAAGTAAAAAATGATATTCCTATCGGCAGAACAATTCCAACTATATTGATATTCGTTCTAAATAGAACATTGAGGATACTTATACCAAAATCCAAATATTTATATATAAAGAGAATACCTATATTCATTACAGCATCTGCTATCATGCATACAGTCGAAAGCTTATTGCCTCGATACTTATCAACAAGTAGCGCCACTAAATAATTGCCTAGTATAGAACCGACCATCACATAAACGAACTTCGGTTCCCCATAAGAATAAAAATATAAGCTTGCAGCAAGTAAAATGTAATTTCTGTACTTATCCTTTGAAAGATAATACAGCATCAACACTATAGGCAAAAACATATAGGTAAAATTCAAACTTGAAAAAACCATTTTAACTCCTATAAGAGGCGTACCTTTTTAGTTTCTTTATTTTGATAGCACACTTTTTTATTATATCACAACACCAAGTATTTTGTGCATTTTCAAGTGTTAAGTAATTTCATATTTGCTATATTTCTGTCCATTCTAAAAAGATACACCTTTTCAAATTCTTCTATACATCTAAATATTTAGATTATTTATTCACCTTTAGAGAACACAAAAAGTTAGAATACAAGGGCTTGAAAGAAGTCGATGCTTCAATTAATCGGAATAGAACTATCAAATTAATGCATAAACAATTTCTTTCGCTAAACAATGAGTTTTCAAGGGACAAATCCATTTCACGTATAAGAAATTTATTATTGTTTTTCCCTTATTTATCGGATAAAATGGTTTTATAGTCATGTCTTAAAAACACAATTAGTATAAGGAGAGACTTTTATATGTCAGTAAATTTTACAGAAATAGAGAACTACTTCAACGAAAAAGTTGAAGCATATAAAAATGGACCAAACGCCGTTGACTGGAATGGTGATTATTCCCAACTGATACGCTTTGAACAGTTATTAAAAGTCCTTCCAAGTGAGACCAGTACAGATTTTTCAATATGTGATTTCGGCTGTGGTTTAGGTGCGTTTTTTAAATTCCTTCAAGATAAAGGTTATAGCAAGTTCAATTATACCGGAGTCGATATTAGCAAAAAAATGATAGAATCTGCCAAATTGAAAAATAATCAATTCTCATCATCATCTACTTTTATTTGTTCGCGCACCTTGAACAGACAATATGATTATATTGTTGAAAGCGGAATTTTTAACGTCAAAAATGAAACTTCTAATGAATCATGGTTGGAGTATATTATTCAAACACTTGATTCATTCGATAATCACTCAACCAAGGGGTTTGCATTTAATTGTCTTACAAAATATTCCGATAATGACAAGATGAAGAACTACTTATATTATGCCGACCCTCTATTCCTATTTGATTGGTGCAAAACACACTACTCAAGAAATGTTGCATTACTTCACGACTATGAAGTATATGATTTTACAATTATTGTTAGAAAATAGGCATCACAACACGAAAGACAGCTCCCCTTTGGCATCAACTATAATTATGCGTACAATTATACTAGTATAATCCGTCACGCTCTCCCATACAATTGATTTTACAAACTGAAACTCAGGAATCAAACATTTGTGAAAAACATCGCATTTTTATTAAAACGTTACTTTGATGTAAAAGCTCCGGATGCAAACGCGCCTTTTCGTTTAATGAATACACAAGCCCGGGAGAACACCTTATTAACACTATAGCAATTCTCGCGAAAAACCTCTCCGATTCTTCCTCTATTTTCAACTCCGAAACGCATAAAACAAGAGTAGCAAAACGGGAAGGAAATTTTTCAACCACCAGCTCAATATTTCATTTTGTGTTACTCCACATTACTTTCCTTTACAATATACAGTGGTCTCTTTTTCACTTCCATGTAGATTCTGGCTAAATACTCCCCAATCACTCCCAAAATAAAAATAATTGTTCCGCTAAAGAAAGCCACTAAAACCGTAAGGGTTCCGACACCATTTCCGATTGCTCCGTATACAAGTGCCCGATATACATATCGAATTCCAAATACTACAGTTAAAGCATCAATCAAAAACCCTAACCATATCGCAAATCGTAGAGGCGTCGTCGCAAAAGCCATAAACCCACTCAGCGCATATCTGGTTAATCCTCGGAACGACCAACTGGTAGTTCCGGCCACTCTTTCCACATTATGATACGGAATCCATTTTGTATCAAATCCGACCCAAGAAAAAATCCCTTTGGTAAATCGTCCCTGCTCCTGCAAAGAAATCATAGCTTCCACTACGCTTCTTTTCATCATTCGAAAATCCGACTCCCCCGGAACCATATCCAATCCGGACAATTTTTTCATAAGCTTGTAGAACAGCTTTGAGAAAAAGGAGCGAATCACCGGTTCTCCCTCACGGGACACCCTCTGTGCACCGCAAACATCATAACCATTATCCAGTTCCTCTATCATCTTTAACAACAACTCCGGTGGATGTTGCAAGTCCGCATCTATTAACGCTACATACTCTGCAGTTGATGCCGTTAGTCCGGCAATAATTGCTGCTTCCTTCCCAAAATTTCTGGAAAAAGAAAGATATTTAATATTCTTTCGATCCGTACGTTCTACTAATTCACGAATAACCTCTAACGTATGATCACTGCTTCCATCATTTATATAATAAACAGTCCAGTCAATATCCTTATGCTCGTCAAAAACGCTTCCCAAACTCTCATATAATAGAGACACACATTTTTCTTCATTATACGCAGGAACTATTAAATCTAACGTTCTCACAACAAATCCTTTCTCTACTTTAACAGCAAAATCTATTTAAAACGCATAATTAATTACGGATGAGGTCAATAAAGGCAAAAATATTCAACTAAAACACATTACAAAATGCAGTATAATATCGTTTCGGCCACTCCCATAGTATGAGCTCTCAAAAATAATCTATACTCCGGCACAAGAGAGTGAATATACTCTGGAATATCTAACATATCTTCATTACTATGGTATATACTTATCGCCATTCTTGGTTTACATCTTTTTATAGTTTCCCTTGCTCCTCTGAGGGCAGACATCTCTGCACCCTCAATATCCATTTTAATAAAACTGACCTGTTCATCTGTGACAACTGAATCAATTGTCACTGCGGATACTTCCACAGAATTCAGCTTATCACCTGTAACATAGCTCCCCCCGACTGATTATTTTCGCAGAAAAAAAGCGTTCCATTTCTATCTGAGCAGGCCGCTTCCACCACCAATAATCTGTCTATTCTTCTTTTTCTTAGTTCCTTAATATTTCTACTGTCCGGTTCAAAAGCCATAATTTTTTTGTAGGATTGAACATGCTTTATATATTCTACGCAAATGTCTCCAGTAAAAGATCCGCAATCCAAAAATATTTCGTCATCCCCTGCTCGACAGAATTCAGGTAAATCAATTGGAAAATACTGGTCAAAATAATTGTAGTCCGGTATATCTGATTTTAAATAATTCTGTCTGAGAGATACTATTTTTTTAAATGTTTCTTTGGACTTAGCATCTGAAAGAAATCCGGCAATCCTTTCCACCCTTTCTAGGTTAGAGGAAAAAAATAATCTTGCATCAGACATTTCTTGCGGTACAGGTACGGCACGACTCATTTTGCTCATATAATAAATATTATAAGGATAGTATAATCTCAATCCAATCATTATATGCCTTAATTTCTCCGAGAGTTTTCCATTTGAATAAATGTAGCTAACAATTCCCATACTCTAGTTTTCCTCCTTCAACAAACTCCAAAAACTTCGCTTCTATTCTGGTTCTCGGCAGATTCAGCATACGTATATTTTTTTGTGCTTAAAACATATCATCAGCCAACATAAACTCGTACTATCTTATTCCAATCAAAAATTGATATTTCTTTGGAACTAGTTTCTTAAATAACATAATTGCTCCCATGGTTAAACCAACCACAATCAATGGCCTTGCCCATGTTAGAAAAACAAACGCTATATGCCTATTAAATAAATTTGCAATTATCCCCGCAAAAGGCATATGTAGCAAATAGACGGCAAAGGAGTATCTGCCAAGACTCTCAAGGATACTCTTTCTACCGCTACGATACACTGCTTCGCCAAGCAGCAGAATCATCGCCGCTCCTATCGGTACATGGATGCAGGAAAGCACCGGGACCGATATTCCATAGTGCCCAGCTATCCTAGGTCCAAAATATAATATGGTAACCACAATCGTCAAAAAAGAACGCAATCTTTTATTCGCAAACCTAACAGGCTTTTCCTGCATATGATATCCGAGAAGAAACATACACATTCCAACAAAGTGAAACGGTATTCCGATAATTCGAATATCAGACAGCACAGGAAGTACAAGGTATATGGTATATAAAACCAGAGCTAACAGTCCGCTTAGTTTTCTGTTTTTAACAATCCAAGCGAATAAGAAGAAAAATACTAGATTGGTTAGAAAATATAGATATGTGTTACTCCCTATAAGATACAGAACCCACCCCAAAAAGGAAGCGCCGCCCTTTCGTAACACAATGTACAAATACACCAAGCTTCCTGTTACTAACCAAGGAACAAATAAGGTCGTCAGCTTTCTTTTCCAAAACTCTAAAAATCCTGCATTTCTGTGAAACAGATAACCCGCCAAAAAGAAAAACACAGGAACACCAAGACCCTGCCAAATTTCATAAAATCCGACACTTATGGCATTTACTCTCCCATACTCCATCGTAACAGTCAAACAATGGCATGAGACAATCGCGATTACCGCGATGCCTTTTATAATCCAAATATAGGACATTTCTCCTGAATAAGGTGTTCCAGGGGTTTCTTTACTCATCTTTTCTCCAAACAAATTTGTTTACGGTGTCTTTATAGGATTGAATGATTTTTACCACCTTGGTACTTACATTCGTATCTATATAATCCGGAACCGGTATACCATAGTCTCCGTTTTCATTCATAGCAACTGCCATATCCACAGACTGTAGCAGTCCTTCCGTAGAAATTCCGGATAAAATAAAGCAAGCTTTATCTAAAGCCTCCGGTCGCTCTGTAGAGGTTCTGATACATACTGCAGGGAACGGATGTCCCACAGATGTAAAATAGGATGACTCCTCCGGGAGTGTGCCGGAATCAGATACGACGCAAAACGCATTCATCTGCAAGCAGTTATAATCGTGGAATCCCATGGGTTCATGAGCGATAATACGCTTATCAAGAGAAATCTTTCCTTCTCCTGACATTAACTCCAATCGTTTTTTAGATCTTGGATGACAGGAATAAAGTATTGGCATATCATACTTTTCTGCCATTGCATTAATAGCACTAAATAAAGAGAGGAAATTCTTATCTGTATCAATATTTTCTTCGCGATGTGCAGAAAGCAAAATATATTTCCCCTTTTCAATCGCTACTCCGGATTCCTCACTAATTCGTTTATGAATATTCGAAGATTCGATTTTTGAAAGGTTATTCGATAGCACCTCTGCCATAGGAGATCCGGTCACGTAGGTACGCTCCTTCGGCAAGCCACAGTCTGCTAAATATCTACGCGCATGCTCAGAATAAGCTAGATTTACATCTGAAATGATATCGACAATCCGTCGATTGGTTTCCTCTGGAAGGCACTCATCTTTACAGCGATTTCCTGCTTCCATATGAAAAATCGGAATATGCAATCTCTTTGCTCCGATTACAGAAAGACAACTATTGGTATCACCAAGTACTAGCACTGCCTCCGGTTGAATATCTACCATAAGTTTATAGGATTTATCGATAATATTTCCCATAGTAGCGCCCAGGTCATCGCCCACAGCATCCAAGTATACTTCCGGGTCATCAAGTCCTAAGTCACGGAAAAATATACCATTTAAGTTGTAATCATAGTTTTGTCCGGTATGAGCCAGTATGGTATCAAAATACTCACGGCACTTATTAATCACTGCAGATAAACGTATAATCTCCGGACGTGTGCCTACTATGATTAAAAGCTTGATTTTTCCGTTTTCTTTCCACTTTACATTTTCAAACATTTTCAAAATGCTCCTCTAAATCCTATTCTTTCGATGTTACAACTTCTTCATGATATGTCTCCGGGTGGTCTACATCAAATATCTCGTTTGCCCACATTACCGTAACCAAATCCTGTGTATCGGATAGGTTGATAATGTTATGGGTATATCCGGGAAGCATGTAAACACATTGCAATTTATCTCCAAAAACCTCAAACTCTCGCACCGGATATTCTTTTCCTGTCTCCGGATCAATCCCAAGTCTTCTTTCCTGGATTAAGCCATGGCCACTTACCACTAAAAAAACTTCCATTTTTGTGTGGTGCCAGTGTTGTCCCTTTACTTTTCCGGGTTTTGAAACACTGATAGAAAACTGTCCCGCATCCTTATTCCGGAAAAACTCCGTAAAGGAGCCTCTTTCATCAATCGCTCCCTGCAAATCAAAAATCATTTTCTCTTTCGGTAAATAAGAAAGATAGGTACTATACAATCTCTTTTCAAAAGAATTCTGCGGAATAGATGTAAACACTCGCGTTTCAGGCTGTGCTTTAAACTCTTCTAACAATTCCACAATTCTACCAAGTTTTACCTTGTGGGTAATTGGAACGTAGCAGTATTTTCCGCCTTTCGTTGGGTACGGTGTCAATCCGTCATAGATTTTTCCGTCTATTTCCTCATCTTTCGTCGGATATTCGCAGTGATTCTCCTCACCGGATAATGCACGAAGCATTTCTGCTACGAGGTCATCTATATAGAGAAGCTCTAACTCCACGTTTGGATCATTTACGGAATACTCCAAATCATTGGCAAATGCATTACAAAAGGTAGCAACTGCAGAATTGTAATTAGGGCGAGCCCATTTTCCATAAAGGTTTGGGAATCGATATACCAATACCTTCGCTCCCGTTTCTTTACTGTACTCAAAAAACAACTCTTCTCCTGCTAGTTTAGATCTTCCATACTCAGAATCGCCAAAGCGTCCCGTTAAAGACGCTTGTATAGAGGAGGACAGCATAATCGGGCACTTATTACTCTGCTTTTTTAACATATCCAATAAGTCAGAAGCAAAGCCAAAGTTTCCGCTCATAAATTCGGAAGCATCCTTCGGTCGATTTACCCCTGCTAAGTTAAAAACAAAGTCGCAGTCTTTACAATACCGTTCTAAATCATCGCAACAAGAATCCCTGTCATATTCATATATTTCATCTATAACAAGTGATATATCTCTTTTTTTTTCGTCACGGATTGTCTTTAAAGTCTCTACCAGATTTTTTCCAACAAATCCATTTGCACCGGTTACTAAAATCTTCAAATCAGTTTTCTCCTACAACGCTTTTTAAGCCTCTACAACGTGTGGGCGTCCTTCTAATTCTTCTTTAACATAATCGGTTTCCATGATTTTCTTTACAACACCATCCACATCTAGACGGTTTGTATTATGAGAGGTGTAGGCTTCTTCTCCCTCTGTTAAAACTTCGCCATCCACATAAAACTTATCGTAATTTAATGATCTACCATCAGGCGTAATTCTAAAGTAATTACCCATATCCACGGAGCGAAGTCTTTCTTCACGAGTCATTAATGTTTCGTATAGCTTTTCGCCATGTCTCGTTCCGATGATTTTCTTCTCGGTTTCTCCAAAGACCTTCATCACACCATCTGCCAGATCCCCGATGGTCGAAGCATCTGCTTTTTGAATGAATAAATCTCCCGGTTCAGCATGCTTAAAGGCAAATGCTACCAAATCCACAGCTTCATCCAAGTTCATTAAGAATCGAGTCATGTTCGGATCTGTAATAGTAATCGGATGCTGATTCTTAATCTGCTCAATAAATAGTGGAATAACAGAGCCTCTGCTGCACATAACGTTTCCGTATCTGGTGCAGGAAAGAACTGTTCCTGATCTTTCAAACGCTGTCTGTGCTCTGGCTGCAACCACTTTTTCAGCAACCGCCTTTGTCATTCCCATGCTGTTAATCGGGTAAGCTGCTTTATCTGTACTTAAGAAAACAACTCGCTCCACGTTGTTTTCTACTGCAGCGGTAATCACATTATCAGTACCAATAATATTTGTCTTTACAGCTTCCATTGGGAAAAATTCGCAGGAAGGAACTTCCTTTAAAGCTGCCGCATGGAAGATGTAATTTGCTCCATGGAGCACATCGCGAACCGATTCGATATTTCGAACATCACCGATAAAAAACTTCACCTTTGACACATATTCAGGATACTGCGCCTGTAACGTATGTCTCATCCAGTCCTGCTTTTTTTCATCTCGGCTAAAAATTCGAATTTCTCCGATATCAGATGTCAAAAAGTGTTTTAAAACGGTTGAGCCAAATGAACCCGTTCCACCGGTGATCACCAATGTCTTATCCTTAAAATCTTCTGCAATATTTGTATGTAACATCTATCCCTTTCTCCTTCACTAAAATCAACTTAGAGATTATTATCCTACTAATATAACATATATTATGAAATCAGTTTACTTATTAATTCTCCATACTTTTTCATGGCAACCTCATAGGCATAGCTCTCTTTATACAATTCCTTTGCCTTTTGTCCCATTTGTACGGTCTTCTCGGGGTTTTCAACCATATCAATTATAGCATTTTTCAAGGCATTCGTATCACCAATTTCTACCGTATACCCAATGCCTTGTTCTTTTACTTCTTTCGCCAAATAGCTTTCTTTCTCAACTACAGAAAGCACCGGTTTTCCTACTTGCAAATAACTATAGTATTTGCTGGGCGCACACATCCCCATAAGTCCTTTTTCCAAGCTAACGATACAACAGGAGCTGATTTGTAGCGCCTGTTGAAACTCCTCGTCCAAAAGAAAGCTACAAAGTTGGACATTAGTCAGCCGATTGTCCTTAATCAAGGCTTCAACGACATCTTTCTTATTTCCATGACCGGCAATCAAGAAGCTGACACGATCATCGTCCTTTAAAAGCCTAGCCGCCTCCATCATGGTATCTACATCCTGGCAGGTCCCCATATTTCCAAAATAAGATACGATAAATTGCTTTTCTTTATATCCAAAGTGCTCATACGCTTTACAAGATACTTCACTTTCTTTTTCATGTGCCCAATTGGGTATTGTAGTTACACGATTCCGCGCAAGTTCCTTACGACTCGCCAGCAAGAATTCCTTCATCTCATCCGTTAGCGAAACAACGCAATCTACCGAATGATAGAGTCGTCGATTAATACGATTCATAAATCTGCTAATTACACCGTCCGGTGTAAGCGACAGTGATGCATATGCGACTTCCGGATATATATCATAGGCAACAAATATAAACTTCGTGCCATATTTTCTCTTTGCCCAAATAGGAATGATAGGGAGAATTGGTGGATTCGAATATACTACTACGATTTTATAATCCTTGAGATAAGAGCGTTTCAAGAAAGCCCTAAAAGTAAAGGAAAAATAGTTTATAAGACGACTGATTACACCAACTCTATTAAGCTGTAAGTACTTTATTCTTTTGATGTGTACCCCGTCAACTGTTTCTTCTGTCGGAAGATTCTTATCAACACTATACTCCTTCGGATAGCCTGCAAGTGCACCGACACGGTATCCCTGAGACGCCAAAAACTTTGCCGTGTCAAACGGCAAAGTCGCAGAAGAATTATATTCCGGATAAAAAAATTGGCACAGAAACACAACATCCTTTTTATGTTTGCTCACAATTACTTATTCCTTCCTCATGTTCATTTGTCAACGTGTTCCTTACAATCCAATCAAATTTATAACCTATCATAGAATTCGTATATCTTTTTACATATATATTTCCTCTCTTCATTCTTAAGTCCATAATACAACGGCAAACGTACCAAACGTTCACTTTCTCTTGTGGTAATGATATCCTCCCCAGAAAACCTTCCATACTTTCTTCCGGCAGGGGATGAGTGCAAAGGTATATAATGAAATACACAATTTATTTCATTTTCTTTCATAAATGAAATAAACCTAGTTCGTTCTTCTAAATCCCTACACTTTAAATAAAACATATGCGCATTATGTTCACACTTCTCAGGAATAAAGGGGAGTTCAACTTTTCCAGAATCTCTTAATTCTTTTAACTCATTGTAATAATAATTCCATGACTCCATTCTATCATCATAAATCAATCGTTCTTTTTCTAATTGCGCATATAAATATGCAGCATTTAACTCAGAAGGTAAATACGACGATCCTGCTTCAACCCATGTATACTTGTCAATTTGTCCCCTAAAAAACTTTGATCGATTTGTACCTTTTTCTCGGATTATTTCTGCTAACTCAATCATATCCGGGTTTCTGATAAGAATCGCACCACCTTCTCCCATTGAATAGTTTTTTGTTTCGTGAAAGCTAAAGCATCCATAATCTCCAATGGCACCAAGTTTTCTTCCCTTATAACTGCTCATAACTCCTTGTGCAGCATCCTCTATTACGAGTAGATTATGCCTCCTTGCAATATCCATAATAGTGTCCATCTCACAAGCCACGCCTGCATAATGAACAGGTACTATTGCTTTTGTTTTTTTGTAATAGCCTTTTCTATTTTATTCTCATCAATATTCATTGTATCCGGTCGAATATCCACAAATACAATCTTGGCTCCACGGAGAACAAACGCATCTGCTGAAGATACAAAGGTATAAGAAGGAATGATCACCTCATCTCCCGGTTGTATAT
>ODAI011525046.1_pt1 | contig 15012 bp, 15 predicted proteins | sample 1539321 | NCBI WGS metagenome assembly ODAI01 (sample SAMN02144231, study PRJEB22623) | gut metagenome | biome: sheep rumen | host: Ovis aries | place: New Zealand
CGGGTATTGCGGGGGTTTTGATAGCGATGGGTAAACTTTACCGCACCCGCCGCGATTTAACTGATATAGCCAACGGGCTTGGCAGCGACGTAGCCTATATGCTTAACGGCGGCTTTGCCGTTATAAAAGACAGGGGCGAAATAGTAGAGCGTGTGCCGAACGTAAAAAGCAAGTTCTATCTTTTAATAGTTGCGGGAAGCAAAGGCGTTTCCACAAGCGAAAGTTATAAAGGGTACGATAAATTAGGCAAGTCCCACAGGAAACGCACGGCGGCGGCAGTAGGCTTTTTGCGGGAAAGGGATTTTGACAACTTTTTCAAGGCGCTAAAAAACGATTTATATTTTAGTTCGGCGCAAATCTTGCCCGAAATAAAAGAAACGCTTACGCGTTTAAAAAAGTTCGGCGCGGCGGTTATGACGGGCAGCGGTTCGGCAGTCTACGGGATATATAAGACTAAAAAGGAACGCGATAAAGCGTATAAAGCGCTTTTTGCCGACTACGGCGACAGGCTTATAAAAGCGACAACGTTATAAGGTAAAGTTTTTCAAAAATTAAATTAAAAACGGTGAACGGCTACACGCCCCCGCAAGTTTTGCGGGGGCGTGAAAATTTTTAAATGGCGGTATAAATTTAAAGCGGTATGGAAATAATGGGAGTATTCTTAATTGCAGTAAAGGAACGGAAAAAAATGAAGAAATTCAGCATAGGTTTAACTCTTATTCTTTTAATAGCGTTGTCGGCGGTGGCGGTAGTCGGCAAAGACGACTATCCCGCTTATACCGAATATTTGAGAATACATATCCGCGCCGATTCCAACGAGACGCAGGCGCAGGCGGTAAAATACAAGGTGAAAGACGCGGTAGTCGCCTATCTTACGCCCTATATTGCCGAGTGCGATACGAAAAGCAAAGCCGAAAGTATGATAGAAAACAGGCTTTCCGATATAGAAGCGGTTGCGGATAAAGTTCTTTGCGAACAGGGTTTTACCTACAAGTCGCGCGCTAAAATCAATAACGAGAAATTCCCGACGAGAAATTACGGCGATTATACGCTGGAACAGGGCTATTACGATGCGTTGATTTTAGAACTCGGCAGCGGCAAGGGCGACAACTGGTGGTGCGTAGTGTACCCGCCGCTTTGTTTTACGGGTGCGGGAACTCATTACGCGTACAGAAGTAAAATTCTTGAAATCGTGAAGGACTTTTTCGGATAAACGGGGTAAAAAGGAGAGTAAAATGAAAAAAACTTTTAGGACTTTAGCGCTTGTTTTTGTGGCGGCGGTTATGGCGTTTTCGGTAAGCGCTTTCGTGTACCCAAGTACTGAAACGGCGTACGCGGCGGTTATAAAACAGGGAAGTAAAGGCGAAACGGTCAAAAAAATTCAGCAAAAGTTAAAAAACTGGGGCTACTATAGCGGCACGGTAGACGGGATATTCGGTGCTAAAACCACGGCGGCTGTCAAACTGTTTCAGAAGAAGAACGGACTGACCGTCGACGGCGTAGTGGGTGCAAAAACCCTTGCGGCTTTGGGAATAAGCGCCGCGTCGTCTTCCGGCGCGACGTCGTCGTACAGCAGTTCCGACGTTAACCTTTTAGCACACTTGATTTACGGCGAAGCGCGCGGGGAAACGTACGTGGGACAAGTAGCGGTGGGCGCTGTGGTTATGAACAGAATAAAAAGTTCGTCTTTTCCGAACACGATGGCGGGCGTAATCTATCAGAGTTATGCGTTTACCGCGGTCGCCGACGGGCAGATAAATTTAACGCCCGACGCCAACGCCAAAAAGGCGGCGCAGGACGCTATGAACGGTTGGGACCCGACCTACGGCGCGATATATTATTACAATCCGAAGACGGCGACAAGTCAATGGATATTTTCAAGGCAGACAACCATTACCATAGGTAATCACGTGTTCGCAAAATAAGGGGGAAAAGTATGGAAGACAAGAACGAGAAAAGGCTTAAAAAAGAGCACGCCAAAGCCGAGCGCTATAAGGCAAAAGCCGCCGCGCGCCGCGAGAAGATAAGAAAAAAAGCGGAAAAGAAAGAGCAGCGCGAATATTGTAAGCAAGAGCGCCAAAGGCTTAAAAAAGAGCAAAAAGGTAAACCCGACGGCGTTAGGCGCGGGCTGATTGCGGCGGTTATAACTCTCGCGATTTCCACCGCCGTTTTAAGCGGGGTTTTAGCGTACGGCAATTTTTATTCGGAAGTTTCGGACAGTACGCTTGAAACGGGATATAGGAAATCCTTTTACGATACCGTGGTGCAGGTTGACAATATGGATTTAAATCTTTCCAAGGCGCTTGCGAGTAAAGACGAAAGGGCGGTGCAGACCTATTTAATCGACCTTGCGGTCAACAGCGAACTTGCGGAGAACAATCTTCAGCAACTGCCGATAGAAGACGAGAATAAATTTTATACGACTAAAATAGTCAATCAGGTGGGCGATTTCGCAAAATACCTGAATAAAAAACTCGTGATGGGCGAAGAACTTTCCGCTACCGATTACGAAAATCTGAAAAATCTTTATAACGCCAACTTGGCGCTTAAAAACGCCTTGCAGTCGGCTATGCGGAATATGGACGGGGATTATAATTTTTCGGATATGGGCAAAGCGTTCGGCGGCAACGCGCTTTTGGATAATTTCAACAGACTTCAGGAACTTTCCGTAGAATACCCCGAACTTATCTACGACGGACCGTTTTCGGACGGCAAAGACGCGCGCGAGATAAAAGGGCTTTCGGGTGAAAAGATAACTTCAAGCGAAGCGGAAGACATTTTTACCGAGTATTTTGCGGAGTATTCGCCAAAAAACGTGCGTTCTGCGGGTAAAAGCACGGGGGCGATAACGACTTTCGGCGTGCAGGCGGAAATAAAGGGCGAAACGGCGTACGCGCAGATTTCCGAAACGGGCGGTAAGTTGATAATGTACGCTTACGCGGGCAGTTGCAGGGCGGTAAATTACGAGCAGTACTACCTTACCGAAAAGGCGCTTGCGTTTTTGGAAAAGTTGGGTTTTAACGATATGCGCGCCGTTTGGGTAAACCTTAATAACAACGTTTACACGATAAATTTCGCGCCCGAAATAAGCGGCGCGGTAATATATCCCGACCTTGTAAAAATCAGGTTATGTGCGGAAACGGGTATGATAATCGGGCTTGAAGCGACGAGTTATTACACTAACCACATAGAGCGCGAAATAGCAAAGCCTAATCTTTCCGCGTCGGAAGCGCGCGCAAAAGTTTCGGAAGATATAGCGACCGAAACGGTACGGCTTGCGGTAGTGCCTGTGGGCGACAGCGCGGAAAAACTGTGCTACGAGTTTTCGGGCGAATTAAACGGCGAAACCTATTACGTGTATATTGACGCTATAAACGGCAGACAGGTGGAAATGTTTAAGGTGATAGAGTCTGAAGAAGGTTCGCTTTTAATGTAGCGGACGAAAAGAAATTGCAAATATTTTCAAAATAGTTTATAATAATACCGTTCGGAGTTTCCGAACGGTATTATTTTATTAAAGGGGTAGTTATGGATTACGTTATCGAAACGCGCGGGCTTACCAAAAAATACGGCGAGAAAATAGCCGTAAACCAAGTGTTCGCGCACGTAAAAAAGGGCGACATTTACGGGCTTATCGGTAAAAACGGCGCGGGCAAAACCACTCTTATGAAATTGATTTTAGGGCTTGCCTTGCCAAACGCTGGCGAAATGCGCCTTTTCGGCAACTCGTATTTAGACGCGGGGCGTAAGAAAATCGGGTCTTTGATAGAAGCACCCGCACTTTTCAAAAACGAAAGCGCGTTCGAAAATATGAAGCGGTTTTCATATTTAGCGCCGACTTCGGACGACGAAATCAAGCGGCTTTTGGATTTTGTGGGAATAGGGAATACGGGTAATAAGAAAGTCGGTTCGTTCTCTCTCGGTATGAAGCAGCGCCTTGGTATTGCGATAGCGCTTTTGGGCAATCCCGAACTGCTTATTTTAGACGAACCGATAAACGGGCTTGACCCCGCGGGAATAAAGGAAGTACGAGATTTGATAGTGGATTTAAACCATAAGGGCATAACGTTTATGATTTCCAGCCATATTTTAGACGAACTCGGCAAAATCGCCACGACGTACGGAATAGTAAACGACGGCGTTTTGGAAGAAATTTCCGCGGAAGATTTACGGAACAACTGCCGTTCGGCGCTTAAGATAGTGGTGGGCGACGCGGTAAAAGCGACCGCCGCTATAACGGCAAATTTCCCCGACGCGGAATTTACCGTAAGCGATAATATGATAGAAATCACTTCTGAAGTGAAAGACGCTTCGGTTATAAATAAAGCGCTGGTAAAAGCCGACGTCGCCGTGTACGAGATTGTGAACGAAAAGGTGGAGTTCGAAGATTATTTTATCGCAAGGTTGGGTAAATAATATGAAAAATTTATTAAAATTTGAATTCCGTAAATTAAGAAGCCAAAAATCCTTTTATATAAGCCTTGTCATAATGGCGGCGATGATTTTAATAACGGGTATATCGTATAAGATACTTCTGGAACACTCGGACGCTATTGAAGAAATGGCGGGGCAAGCGTTGCCGAAAACGTTTACGGCGTTTTTGTTGCTGTTTGTTTCCGCAAGTATGTTTTCTATGCTTGGCGCGATTTTTACGTCCATCACGGTGTGCGACGATTACGAAAGCCAGATAGTAAAGAATATTTTTGCCCGCGGCTATTCGAGAACCGATTATTATTTTGCCAAACTCATATACGTGTTTGTCGCAACTACTTTGATGTTCTTGTTCGCTTTGGCGGTAAGCGCGGTGGCGGGCATAGCGTTTTTTGGGTTTGAAAGCGCAAGCGGCAAGATTGTTATCCTGCTTTTAGGTCAGTACGCGGTATGTATGGCGGGCGTTGCTATGAGTTTTGCTATTTCTTCGGCAATAAAGAAACTCGGCGGCGCGATTGCTGCGAATATTATAGTGCCTATCGTAATTCCGCTCGTGTTGCAACTTGGCGATTCCTTGCTTAAAATAAAGGATTTCAAAATCGAAAGCGTGTGGACGGATTCCTTTTTAACAAGTCTTATGAACGCAGACGTTTCAACGAGCAGAATAGTCGTTTGTATTCTCGGCGCTGTTGCGTACGCCGCGGCGTTTATTGCGGCGGGTTTTGCGGCAACTAAAAGGGCGGAAGTTTAACCGCAAGTATAGTTTACAGAATAAAAACAGAAAAAAATACAACGCGCTGCTACGAAAGCAGCGCGTTTTCAAGTATCAGTTTATCGAAATTTATTTTTTCCACAAAGTCGTCGGCTTTAAAGCGTACGTTGTTGTATTTGGCGTAGTTGAAAAGGTGGGTTTTAATTAAAACGGGGGTGGGGCAGTCAAGCGCTTCGCATATATCCCGAAGGTAATCGAAAAACAGAGAATAGTCGGTTAAACCTTCCCTTTCGTACACGAATTGCCGTATAATTTTACCGTTTTTAACGAGTTTTGCCCATATTCTTATCATAATAGAATACCTACGGACATATTGTATCATAAACAATCTTAAAAAAGCAACTAAGTCTCGGCGGGAAATTGATTATATGCAATTGACAAACGCCGCTGAAAAGTATAAAATATATATACTACCTTTATAAATGGGGTATAGTCCGCTTGTCGCGGAACGCCGTTTGTAAGGTGAAACGCGGGGTGGAATATGACTGATTTATCTAAACGTGTTTTAAAATTACTTTGTGAGAACGCCAGATATTCGTACGCCGAAATGGCGGATATTTTAGGCGAGAAAGAAGCGGCTGTGAAATCTGCGGTTGAAGAGTTGGAAAAGTCCAAGACCGTAGTGAAATACGCCGCCATTTTAAATACCGAAGTTTTGCCCGAAAAGAACGTTCAGGCTTTAATCGAAGTCAAGGTCGCGCCGCAGAAACTCAAAGGGTTTGAGTCCTGCGCGGAAGAAATTTACAATTTCCCCGAAGTACAGAGTTTATATTTGATGAGCGGGGGTTTTGACCTTGCCGTTTTCGTGGAAGATAAAGATATAGGCGCTATCGCTAAATTCGTTGCCGAAAAACTGTCCGTGTTAGACGGAATCGTCGGCGTGGCGACGCACTTTATTCTTAAAAAGTATAAAATCGAAGGGCAGATAACCCGTCCCGCCCCCGCGCATAAAAGAGAAATTATTCAGGCATGAGAGAGTTTGTAAGCAAACGCGCAAAGGCTTTAAAACCGTCGGGAATACGTAAATTTTTCGATTTGGCGGCGGGGCGCAAGGACGTTATATCTTTAGGTGTGGGCGAACCGGATTTTATTACGCCGTGGTATATACGCGACGCGGGTATTACCGCGCTTAAAAGCGGGTATACGCAGTACACTTCCAACAAAGGGCTTGCGGATTTGCGCGCGGAGATTTCCGAATACCTGTCTAGCAGATTTTCCGTATCTTTCGATAAAGAAAACGTAGTTATTACGATGGGTGCGAGCGAAGCAATAGACTTATCGTTGCGCGCCATAGTCGACGAAGGGGACGAAATACTTATTCCCGACCCGAGTTATGTGTCTTACGGACCTATTGTGGAACTTACGGGCGGCGTGCCCGTTGCCGTTCCGACGAGCGGGGAAAACGGCTTTAAATTAACGCCCGAAAATCTGGAAAAGGTTATAACCCCGAAAACCAAAGCGCTTATTTTCCCATATCCAAACAACCCTACGGGCGGGATTATGGAAAAGCAGTACATAGAAGATATTATTCCCGTTATATTGAAACACGACCTTTTGGTTATTTCCGACGAGATTTACGCGGAATTAACTTACGGCGGCAAACATTGTTCGATAGCGGCATTTCCCGAACTTGACGGCAGAGTGGTTTTAATAGGCGGGTTTTCCAAGTCGTTCGCTATGACCGGTTGGCGCATAGGCTTTGCCTGCGCTACCGCGGAAGTTTATAAGGCGATGCTTAAAATTCACCAGTACGCGGCGATTTGCGCGCCTATCTTTTCGCAGTACGCGGCGCTTGCCGCGCTTAAAATCGGCAAAACGGACGGGTTTTCGTCTGTCAACGAAATGCGGCTTGAGTACGATAAGCGCCGCCGTTTTATGCTTGGCGCGTTTAAGCGTATGGGGCTTACCTGTTTCGAGCCGAAAGGGTCTTTCTACGTATTCCCTTGCGTTAAAAGCACGGGGCTATCAGGCGAAGAGTTTGCCACGCGGCTTTTAAGCGAAAAATCCGTTGCGGTCGTGCCCGGTTCGGCTTTCGGGGAGTTCGGGAAAGATTATATAAGGTGTTCTTACGCCTATTCCATGGACGCGTTAAAGATTGCGGTGGATAAAATTGCGGAGTTCGTTAAGGGGCTTAAATAAGCGTAAACTTTAAGCGGCACGCGGAAATTTACTATAAGAAGAAAAAACGGGTTTTACAATCGGTTTTTTAAGGAGATAACACATGGACAAGATAATTATTGTAGGCGCGGGGCTTTCGGGCGCAACCGTAGCAAGGCTTTTTGCCGACAGCGGTATGGACGTCACCGTGGTCGATAAACGCGCTACAATAGGTGGAAACGCTTACGATTACGTTGATAAAAACGGCATAACCGTTCAGCCTTACGGTCCGCATATCTTCCACACGAAAGAGAAAGAAGTTTTTGACTTTTTATCCAAGTTTACCGAGTGGAACGCTTACGAACATAAAGTTCTCGCCAACGTAAAAGGCAAACTTATTCCCGTGCCGTTCAACCTTACGTCGCTTTACGCGTGCTTTTCCAAGTCCAAAGCCGAACGCATTTATAACGTTCTGACTAAAGAAGTGGGCGAGAATAAACAGGTTTCCATTTTAAGTCTTAAAGAACATAAAAATGCGGAAATCCGCGATTTTGCAGACTTCGTATATAATAATATTTTCTATAAATACACCAGAAAACAGTGGAAGATGAAGCCGGAAGATTTAGGCGAAGCGGTAATGAGCCGCGTTCCCGTCTACGTTTCTTACGAAGACAGATATTTTACCGACGATTATCAGTTTATGCCCAAGAAAGGCTTTACCGAAATGATAACGAATATGCTTCGCCACCCGCATATCCGCCTTAAACTCGATACCGACGCCGAAAGGATTTTTTCTTTCGAAGACGGTAAAATTTATCTCGAAGGCAAAGAGTTTGACGGTATAGTGGTTTATACGGGCAGGGTAGAAGAGATATTCGGCTATAAATTCGGTGCGTTGCCGTACAGAACGTTAAAGTTCAAATTCAAAACTTTCGACAGAACGTCTTTCCAGAAAGCGGCTGTGGTAAACTACACTACCAGCCATAAGTTTACGCGTATTACCGAGTTTACCAAGTTCACTTGCGAACCGAAAGATAAAACGGTTATAGTAAAGGAATATTCCAAGAAATGTAAAAAGACCGATATGCCCTACTATCCCGTACCGACCGAAAAGAACTGCAACCTTTATGAAAAGTATAAAACCGAAGCGGCAAAATATAAAAAGTTGTATTTGTTGGGCAGACTTGCCGATTATAAATACATAAATATGGACGCGGCGGTGTTAAACGCTATGAAAATGCATAAAAAAATAATGAAAGAAAACGTGTTTGAAGATTAGATATATCATTTGTAAAAATTCCACGGCTTGCAGTTTTTAATAAATTGCAAGCCGTTTTTATATGTCATTGCGAGCGAGCGTAGCAATCTCATAAAGTACCATAAAACACGGTACGTTATGTAAAATTTGCAAAATTTAGGGGCTTTTTTATAAAAACAGTTGACAGTAAAAATAGCGGGTGCTATCATATTAACAGAAATATTTTTAAGGAGGACATTTTAAAATGTCAAACAAGAAGGTTTTAAACATTGTGCTTATCGTAATAGGCGCGCTTATGATTCTTCCGCTCTTCGTTGGTTTTCTTAACTTCGTAATGCAATACGGCGGGGAATCACAGACTGCTACAGCGTCGTTATTCGGTAAATTTGACGTCGCCGGACCGGTAGATTATTCTGTAAAAGATATATTAGACTCTATCGATAAAGGCGGACATTTTTTCTACGTTATAGCAAAAATCGCCACAATCGTGGGTGTAGTTGCGGCTATCGCTATCGCGGTGTTTGCGATACTTAAACTCTGCGGTGTCAAAGCAGATTTAGCGAAGATTGAAAAAATCGTTGCTATCGTTGCTATGGCGGCTGCGGCTATAATGTTAGTTGCTATGATAATATTCTTCATTGCTTCTACGTATTCTGAAAGTGGCAGTAAGATGTTTTTCTCGGGTGCTTGGGGCTGGTACGTTGCGTTTATCGGTGCATGCGTAAGCGGTTTCTTAAGTTTCCGTGCTGTGAAATAATTAAAGATTATACGTAAACGACACACATAAAACCACGGCGGCGCTAAAAGCACCGCCGTGGTTTTATTATAAAAAAATATACTTGTGTTCCCTTATAGGGAAAGGTGGTACGCCCACGGCTATGCCGCGGGCGTACCAAAAGGTTTAAAACCCTTCCACCGCAAGCGGTTCCCCTTCCCTGAAAATGCTACCGCATTCATCAAGGACGGCAAGATAAAACCCTTTGGTAAAAACTCGGTCGCAAAATAGCGACCGAGTTTTTACCACCTATCCCCTACAAGGGGACACGAGAAATATATATTATATTTATTTACGGCGACACCCTGTTTATATCGCGGGGGAACATTGTCGCTTCTCTTACGTTCTTAAAGCCCAAAAGGTGCATGGTGAGCCGCTCCAAGCCCAGCCCCAAGCCGCCGTGCGGCGGTGCGCCGTACTTGTGGAGCATAAGGTAGGTTTCAAACGCGTCGGGATTCATACCGCACTTTTTCATTTTTGCAACCTGTTCGTTATAGTCGTGTATACGCTGTCCGCCCGAAGTTATCTCTAACCCCCTGAACAATAAATCGAAAGAAAGCGTAAATTCGGGATTTTCGGGGTCGTCCATCGTATAGAACGGGCGCTTTTTCGATGGGTAGTGGGTTATAAAAATGAAATCGGAATTAAGTTCTTTTTTAGCGTATTTGCCAAGCATCTCTTCTTCCGCGGGGTCAAAGTCTTTCATATCCGACGGGGTGTATTTAAACTTATTCATAATAAGTTCTTTCGCGTCCATAAACTTCATACACGGAATTTCCGTTATTTCGGGAATATCGGCGTGTAATATCGCAACTTCTTCCGCATACTCGGTCTTTAATAAATTCATAATGTATTTCAGCGCGCCCGTTTCCATATTCATTATATCTTCGAACCCGTTGATAAAGCCCATTTCAAAGTCCATTGAGATATATTCGTTTAAGTGGCGGCTGGTATCGTGATGCTCGGCGCGGAACACGGGCGCTATCTCGAACACCCTGTTAAATACCCCGACTAAAGCCTGTTTATACAACTGCGGGCTTTGCGCTAAAAACACGGTCTTGCCGAAATAGTCGAGTTTAAAGACGTTAGTACCGCCTTCCGCACCCGCAAAGTTGATTTTGGGCGAACGGATTTCGGTAAACCCGTTTTGCATTAAAAACTCGCGAAAACCGCGGGCAATCCCTTCCTGCAATTTGAATATAGCGCGTTCTTTGGGGTTGCGCATAGATACGGGGCGCAAATCCAAAACGGTGTTAAGTTGTATGCCGTCAAGTTGTTTTTTATTGATGACGATGGGCAGAGTTTCCGCGGGCAGAGAAAGAATTTTAATATCGTGTATCTGCAATTCGTAGCGGTCGTTGCCGTCCCTGTCTTTACTTGCCACGACTTTGCCCGTGATTTTAACGCACGCTTCTTCGCACAGTTTTTCGTCCAAGCGGTAATCGGAAAATTCCGGCGCGTAAACGCATTGGATAAGTTCCCTTGCCGTGCGGAGAATAACGAAGGCAAAGCCCGTCATTTCCCTTATTCTGTGGATATAGCCCGAAACGGAAACGATTTCGTCTTTCTTTTTGCTAAAGTCCGAATACGCCGTATCCGTTTTTACAAGTTCGCCTGTTATAGTTTTCATAAAACACACTCCGAAAATGGTTTTCTGTCCGTTCGTTTTTTACGACGGAATAATTATAGCACTTATCAAAGCGTTAAAACAAGCGTTTAATAACCGTTTAAGTTAAGTTTTTGTTTAAAATGATTGTCAAAGCGCGCGCGGTGTGTTAAAATATTACGGAAAAGAAACGGTTTTTTTAACTTGCGCCCAGATTTTGTTGTTTGTGTTTACAAGAGGAGACGCTAATATGATAAAGACGGCAATTTCCGTAGAATCGTCCGCCGATATATCGGCGGAACTCGCATTGAAATACGATATTAAGGTCATACCTTATAAAATCACGCTCGGCGAAGAAACGTTTAACGACGGCGAAAAATCGCCCGAAGAAATGTTTGCGTTCGTGGATAAAACCAAAACGCTCCCCAAAACCACCGCTTTAAACGAGTTCGAGTATGCGGAGTTTTTTGAAAGCCTTAAAAAAGATTACGACGCGGTGATACACTTGTGTTTGTCGGGCGGGATAACTTCTTCCTGCGGCAACGCCTTCCGCGCCGCGGCGGAAATGGACAACGTTTTCGTCGTGGACAGCCGTTCTCTCTCTATGGGTACGGGGTATTTGGCGATTATTGCGCGTACCCTTGCGGACAGCGGCGCTTCGCCTAAAGAAATAGTCGAACGGCTTACCGATACCGTCGGCAAAACCATCACGTCTTTTATAGTCGAACGGCTGGACTATCTGCATAAAGGCGGCAGGTGCAGCAGCATAGCGCTGCTCGGCGCGAATTTGCTTAAGATTCGCCCGCGCATTATTATGAAAGACGGCAAAATGGTTTCGGATAAAAAGTACCGCGGCACTATGCCGAAAGTCGTTTCGGACTTTGTCGGCGATTTGTTTTCGGAATTTCCGCCTTTAGGCGATACCGTTTGTATCGCCTACACCACCGCCACGCCCGAAATGCTTGCGGCGGCAACCGACAAATGCACGGCGGCGGGGATTAAAAACGTAATTACGGTGCGCGCGGGTGCAACCATTTCCAGCCATTGCGGCGCTAACACTCTCGGCGTGTTTTATATAGTAGGTTAATTATTACTTTTTCGGAGGCGTATAAAATGAAAATTGCCATATCCGTTGAATCCACTCACGATTTGACACAAGAATTATTAGAAAAGTACGACATAAAAGTTATTCCTTATCAGATAAATCTCGGCGACTTGTCTTTTAAAGATGGCAAGTATTCCACCGAAGAAATGTTTGAACTCGTCGACAAGTACAACCAGTTGCCAAAGACCACGGCTTTAAACGAGTTCGAGTATACCGAGTTCTTTGAAAGCCTTAAAAAGGATTACGACGCGGTTATACATATCTGCCTGTCGAGCGGGATAACTTCTTCCTGCGGCAACGCGTTCCGTGCGGCGGAAAGCCTTAAAAACGTGTACGCGGTGGATAGTTTAGCGCTTTCCACGGGCATAGGTTTGCAGGCAATCTACGCGCGCGAACTTGCTAATAAGGGCGTTTCCGCGGCGGAAATCGTCGAAAAACTTAACGCGCGGCGCGACAAGGTGCAGACGAGTTTTATTTTAGAACGGCTTGACTATATGCACAAGGGCGGCAGGTGCAGCAGTATCGCGCTGCTTGGGGCGAATTTGCTTAAAATACGCCCCCGTATCGTGCTTAAAAACGGCAAGATGCTTTCCGATAAAAAATACCGCGGCAATATGCAGTCGGTAGTCGCAAAATATGCGGAAGAACTTTTTAACGATTTCAATACCCCCGACCTTTCCCGCGTGTTTATAACCTACACTACGGCTACGCCCGAAATGGTGGCGGCGGCAAAAGCCAAGTGCGAAAGCGTGGGCTTTAGAGAGATTATCGAAACGCACGCGGGCGGCACGATTGCCAGCCATTGCGGCGCGCACACTATCGGTATACTGTATTATAACGACGGTGAGAAAATTCAGTAGTGTCCGGTTAAAAAATATTTAGAAATTCAGGAGATAGAATTTTATGCAATGGTTAAAAGACTTGATTAAAAACGCCGCAGACGCCGTCGGTGTTGACGGCTGGGTGGTTATGGTCGCAGGGCTTGCGGCAATCGTATTAGTTTTAGCGATTATAATCGGCGTTATTGCGGCAATCGTTCGCGGCAAGAAAAAGAAAAAAGCCGTAAAGGCAGCGGCAAAAGCCACACAGGCAGCGCAGCCCGTTAATACGGAAACGCCGAAAGTTAAAGAACAACCGAAAGAGCCGCCAGTTCTCGAAATAGGCGATATCGAACCGATAAAAGAAGAACAAGCACCGAAACCGACGGTTAAAAAACCGACGGCGAAAAAAGTTGCCGAAAGCAAAGTTTCCGCGCCCGCTAAACCCGCGGCAAAACCCGCGGCGAAAACGGCTAAAAAACCCGCTACCGCGGCAAAGACGGAAAAGCCCAAAGCGCTCGGCAAATGGGTAGTGGAACAAAAGAGCGACGACGAGTTTATATCCTTGCTTTCAGCGTCTAACGGCGAAATAATGCTGACGAGCGAAACGTACGTTTCCGAAGACGGGGCGAGAAAGGGTATAGAAACCATAATAAAAGCGGTCGAAAGCGGCGAATTCGTAATACACAAAACCAAAAACGGAACTTTCTATTTCAAACTCAAAAGCGCGGGCAACCGTTTGCTTTGCGCGGGCGAAATTTATAAGGAAAGAACGAGTTGTGAAAACGCCGTGGAATCCGTTAAGCGCATAGCGGCGGATTCCCCGATAGCGGAAGAAGTATCGGAAGGCGAAAAATATCTCGAATATAAACCCGTAAAACTTACCGAAAAGGATATCGAACGTGCGACTTCGGGTAAGTGGAGAATAGAAACGACCGAAGACGATAAATACTTCGCAACGCTTTACGCGTCTAACGGTCAGGTAATGCTTTCTACCGAAGAAGTTTCGTCCAAAGCAACGGCGGTTTCGGGGATTGAAAACGTAAAGAAAAACGCGCTCGCGGGCAATTTCGTTATCGATAAGGATAAATTCGGCAAGTATTATTACAAACTCCGCAACGCACATAAATCCATTATCTGTATCGGGGAATCGTACAAGACTGCCGACAGTTGCATAAGCGCTTTGGAGTCGGTGCGTAAACTCGCGGCAAAATCCCAGATTGCGGAAGAAATCGGAGAATAAAGAAAAATATTAAACGCTTATCTTTCCCCGCGGCGCGCCGCGGGGAAAGAACTTTTTAAAATTACGTTAAAAAGCGTTGACAAACGCGTCAAAACGGTGTATTATTAAAAGGCTTAAAGAAGAAGACGACCCTTCTCGCCGCACCAAAAGATTGCGTTCGGCTCAATAATTTACGGTACACACGCGGTTATCAGCGTAAACGTTCGGGTCATCTTATCTTTAAGACGACCCGATTTTTTAACTCTATTCCGAGAACGGAAAATAAAAAGAGAGGTACAAACCCATAAAAAAGGAACATCAGTTAAACGAAGAAATCCGCGACAGGGAAGTTCGCCTTATCGGTGAAACGGGGGAACAACTCGGCATAGTTTCGTCAAGAGAAGCGCTTAAAATAGCCGAAGACGCGGGGCTGGATTTAGTTAAAATCTCGCCGACCGCAAATCCGCCCGTATGTAAAGTAATGAATTACGGCAAATACGTGTTCGAACTTTCCAAAAAAGCGAAAGAAGCCAAGAAAAACCAAAAGACGACCGAAATAAAGGAAGTATGGCTTTCAATGACCATAGACGTCGGCGATTTACAGGTCAAAGCCAAGCAGGCGCAGAAATTTTTAAGCGCGGGCAACAAGGTTAAGGTTTCCATCCGTATGCGCGGCAGGCAGATGGCGCATCAGGAAATCGGCGTGGACGTTATGAAACGCTTTTTTGATTTGGTAAAGGATTTCGGAACGATGCAAAAACAACCGCTAACGGAAAGCAGAAACATATGGATGATGCTTACGCCAAGTAGAGCGTAATTTTTAAAAATAACTTACGGAGGGCAGAAATATGCCGAAAATGAAAACTAAAAGCGCGGCTAAAAAAAGGTTTAAAACCACCGCGACCGGCAAGATTAAAAGGGCTTGTTC
>ODAI012795265.1_pt1 | contig 15010 bp, 18 predicted proteins | sample 1539321 | NCBI WGS metagenome assembly ODAI01 (sample SAMN02144231, study PRJEB22623) | gut metagenome | biome: sheep rumen | host: Ovis aries | place: New Zealand
GTGTTATTACAATCTTACTACTTTGGAGTCGATCTCTATTTCTTTTTCTTTAAAAACTCCACAATTACTTTACACTAACCATTGAAAGCAGCCTTTCCGGCCGGTTTGCGGAAGTTCCCGCGGTTATGTATAATCGAAGGGAATAATCAGAACGTATGCCCTCAGCACAGATAAGCTGCTGAAGATCGGGGAACTCTTCCGGAAGTATTTCCCAAAGGCCCGGATCTCCACCTACGCAAGGGTCGATGACCTCACGCGCAAGACCGCAGACGAAATGCGCCGCCTGAAAGAGGTCGGATGGGAAGACCTGGTGATCGGGTTCGAGACCGGAGATGATGATGCCCTGCTGCACGTCAACAAGGGATACACTGCTACAGACGTGGTTACCGGATGTAAGCGTCTTGAGGAAGCCGGGGTCGACTATCGGCTGATCTTCCTCGGCGGTCTGGCAGGCAAAGGCAGGTGTGAAGCTTCTGCCCTCAAAACGGCAGAGATCCTCAATCAGCTCCACCCCTATATCATGTACCTGAACTCTGTTTCCATCATGCCTGGGACCAGACTCTACGAAGAAAAAGAGCAGGGTCTTTTCCAGGAAGCCGGCGAACGCGAGCTGGTCATGGAATTCGTTACCCTGCTGGAGAATATGCATAATGACATCGCCATATTCGCCGCGCCGAATACGACGCCCTTCTCCTTCTTCATCGATCTGCAGCCGAATAAGGACGAGCTCCTTTCCCAGATGAGACGTTTCGCGGAGAGTCTTGACCTGGATGAGGAGACGCGGCGGTCACAGGAACGGGGCAGCCGGCGGTCGGTATGATCTGCCCCCTTCCGGCGTTAAAACTGTTTCAGTTTCCCGATTTCCTTTGCCCAGACGCCCCAGCCTTCTGTAAGGAGCTTGCGGCCCGCGTACATGGATGCCAGCGAGTCGTCCAGGGGCGGCGCGATCTCGACGATGTCAAAGCCGATGATGTTCAGCTCTGCGAAGAGCTTCTGGATCAGAGTCATGGCCATCCTTGAGGTCAGCCCGCCGAACTGGGGTGTGCCGGTGCCTCCGGCATAGGCGGGATCCAGGGCATCGATGTCAAAGGTCAGATATACCTTATCGAACTGTTTCATCTTCGCGATGCAGTCGTCGGCAACAGCTTCGATCCCCTCATGGTAACAGTCATAAGCTGTTTTGACCTGGAGATCCCTGCCCCTGCTGAACTCGAATTCGTCAGGCTCGATGGACCGGATCCCGATGAAGTAAAGGTTCTTTTCCGAGCCGATGTTGGACATTTCCAGCGCTCTCTGCTCAGTGGAACCGTGGGACAGGGGATCCCCTTCCAGTTCATAGCTCAGGTCCATATGGGCGTCGATATGGATGATCCCGAAGGGCTCATCCAGCGCTGCGTTCACGCCCCGCTCCACCGGGATGGTGACGGAATGGTCCCCGCCGATCATGGTGAAGCGTACCCCCGCCCTTACCAGCCTTTGCACATAGTCCTGCACCTCCGCGAAGACCTCGTCCCGCGGGCCCTCGAAGTTGCCGGCATCCAGTACGGCGAAATCATCGAAGTAATCCAGCCGTTCCGTGCAGGGGGTGGCGTGGTCTGTATTGGCCCGGAGCAGATCCGGCGCCTGGGCTGCGCCGCCCCGGTAGCTGACGCCGCCGTCATAGGGAATGCCGAAGATGACAGCATCCACATCGGCTGCTTTCGCTTCCGGCCTGTTCAGGCCGAACCATGTTTCCGGTTTCATGGCGTGTTCATTCTTCTGATTCATATCTTCGTTCTCCTGTTCCTCTATTTCATATTGATGAATACCAGCCCGATGACGCAGATCCCAACGCCGACCAGCTTGTTCCACTGCAGCGGCTCATGATAGAACATAAAACCGACAAGGAGCAGAACGGCTGCCAGGAAGACCGATTGGATGATCGCGGCTGTACTCACCTGCCAGCCCGCCTTGTAGGCAAAGATGAATCCAACTTCCAGTCCAACCAGCACCAGCCCGAAGACAAAGGGTACCCAGTTCAGCTTGCTGTACTCCGCCAGCAGATTCGCGCTGCCGCGGTTCAGGGCGAAATACAGGCCTCCGCTGGCAAGCAGCGCGATGAAGTAAGTGACTGTGAGCGCCGCCAGAGGATCGATCCTGGAGGGCATGGATTTCGCGCAGATCTGATACATCACATTCGCGCCAACGACCAGCGCGATGGGCCATATATAACCAAACATATTATACTCTCCTTTGCTTTACTTATGTCTGTGCCCTTATTATAATAAAGCAAAAGAATAAAGTAAAACGCTGAATACTTTGATAAAACTCAAGAGATTCTTGACGCGGAAGTGGAGAGGATGAGGATATGGAAAAAGTAAACGCAGAGGTTTTTCTGAAGGTCGTGGAGACAGGCAGCTTCAAGAAGGCTGCCGATCTTCTGAATTATACGCAGGCGGGGGTCAGCTATATCATCAACGCCATGGAAGAAGAATACGGGCTTAAACTGTTCTACCGGGAACACGGCGGCGTTCGCCTCAACGAAAACGGCAAAGAACTGCTTCCGCTGATCCGGCAGCTCGACAGAGACGAACACTTCATTCGTGAGAAGATCAATGCGATCAAAGGACTCTCCTCCGGCACGGTCCGGGTGTCGACATTCAACAGTGTGTACATCCGATGGCTGCCGGGGATCCTGCGTTGTTTTGAAGAAAAGCACCCCGGGATCAGGGTCGAAGTGATCAGCTGCGAAGATAATATTGAAAACGAGCGCATGATTTTTTCCAGGGAGGTGGACTGCGGATTTCTGGTGGGAAGACCTTCACTGGAGATCGAATCCATCGATCTTGCCGAAGACGCCCTCATGGCTGCTGTCTCCACCGATCACCCCTTCGCGGAACGCAGCGCGTTTCCTCTGAACGAACTGCCGGCGCATCCATATATCATGATCTCCTTTGACAAATCAGATTTCTATGATCTGCTCTTTCAGCCCGGCACCGGGCCGAACACCAGATATGTTGCCGACAATGAATTCGCCGCTATGGCAATGGTCAGTCAGGGACTGGGCATCAGTGTCTTTTCCCGCCTGCTGCTGAGCGATCCGGTATTTCCGGTCTGCTGTCTGCCCTTCGATCCGCCGGTGACCCGGACACTGGGGATCGGCACCCGATCGATGAAGACCTGTACTGCCGCGGCAAGGGAATTTATCCGCTGCGCGGAGAGCTGGATCCATCAGCATACATAACCACTGATTATTGTTTCAGATTTCATGTTCACATTCTACTATGTCTGTTTCCAGTCTTCGATTGCCAGCCCTTTCACTCTGCTGAACTCCCTGGTATTGTTTGTGACCAGGACATCCCCACGTGATCTGGCATGCGCAGCGATCTGCGTATCCCTATCACTGATTCGCATCTTTCGCTGCTCCAGATCTGCAAAAATACTACCAAAATGCCGGGCAGCCTTTGAATCAAATTCCATGACCTGAATGCCAGCAAGAAGGGAGTATATCGCCACACGGTTTTTTGCAGGGGACTTACTTTTGGATATTCCATACTCCAGTTCTCCCAGCGTAATTGTGGAAATACAAAGATCCTTTCCCAGATGTGCCCGTATCCTGTTGTAAATCGCCCAGTCCGGATGTCTAACGCCCATGATGAACGCGTTCGTATCAAGCATGTACATCAAAGCTCCTCCCGTTCTGTTGGGATGTCTTCCGGAAGGCCCTCCGCAAGAAAGTCATCTGTCAACAATGCAGCCCCTATATCAAAAGTTTCGCCAAGTTTTGTAACAGGAGTCAGCATGACTGTGTCTCCGATTTTATTCACAAACACTTCTTCCACATCAAATCGATAGTTTTTCGGAATTCGCACGGCCTGACTCCTGCCATTATTGAATACTTTGGTTGTCTGCATAGCTTACCCTCCTTTTCAGCAAGAGTATATACCATGCAGTGTATCATTACAAGATGTTTCAACTTCAATCATCGATAGCCGTAGTAGGCTCGATATTCCTCTTCAATTCTGTCCATATCATCTTCATAAGGAATATGGTTTTTAACACACCAGTCTTTTATCACCTCAGCGGCTTCTTCATCAGTCATCCGGGGACATTCCGGCATCAGCACGTAGTCATCAGATTGTTCATACTCATCCAAACGCGACTCATCATACCCCGGACAGTCCGGCGCTTTTGCTGCTCCGTAGACCCCTTTATTACTTTTGCGTAAATACCAGTTATAAGCAGGTACATAATTCTTGCAGCTGACTACTAATGCACTCAAACTGATCGACTCCATCATAATCCGTTACCCCAATAGTTTTTATTTCGACAATCGTTGATCGAGTCAATCATAACACTAGTCTTTGTGTATGTCAATTATTTCCTGTTATTTATTTCCATGCCTTTTCCCGCCTGCTCACGGATCCAGTCCAGCCAGGCATCAAAGCCCTCGCCAGACTTTGCAGAAATGAAAAACACGCTGGCCTTGGGGTTGAGCCGCCGGATCCGCTCCTTCACCGCCTCATCGTCGAAAGCGAAGTAGTCCCGCGTGTCCGTCTTGTTGATCAGCACGCACTGGCACACCCGGAACATGAGGGGGTACTTCAGGGGTTTGTCGTCGCCCTCGGGAATGGACAGGATCTCCACGTTCACATGGGCGCCCGTATCCTGTTCCGCCGTGCAGACCAGATTCCCCACGTTCTCCAGGAAGAGCAGATCCAGATCCGAAGAGTCGAACTCCCGCAGCGCCTGCCGGACCATGGACGCATCCATGGCGCACTCGCCTCCGGTATGGACCTGGATGGATCTGACCCCGGCGGCGGCCATCTTCTCCGCATCCACACTTGCCTGGATATCCGCCTCCATCACGCCCATGCGGAACTCCTCCTGCAGCGCCTCAATGGACCGCAGCAGGGTGGTGGTCTTGCCCGCGCCCGGAGATGACATGATATTGATCATGAAAGTTCCCTGCGCGCTGTTCTGCGCACGGACCTCCTCCGCGATCCGGTCGTTTTCATCAAAGATCCCGGCTTTCACATCGATTACCTTGATTGCCATCCCATCCTCCTATCGCTCCAGATACGCCCGGACCTGCCGGTCCAGCCAGCCGCACCAGTCTTCCACGCCTTCCCCCGTGGCTGCCGAAAGGAAAAACACGGGCGCCTCGGCGTTACAGGTCCGAAGGTTCTCCCGGAACCGTTCCCGGTCAAAATCAAAGACCGGCATGGCGTCGATCTTGTTCACCACCACCGCGTCCGCCTCCTGAAACATCAGGGGATACTTCAGCGGCTTGTCATCCCCCTCCGGCACCGAAAGGATCACGATGCTCTTCTCCGCCCCGGTGTCGAATTCCGCGGGGCAGACCAGGTTGCCAACGTTCTCCAGGAACACCAGGTCAAGCTCCTTCGAGCCGATCTCGGCCAGGCCCTGGCGGGACATGTCTGCGTCCAGATGGCACATGCCCCCGGTGTGCAGCTGGACCGCCGGGACTCCGGTCTCTCGGGTGATGGTCCGGGCATCCACGTCGCTGTCGATGTCCGCTTCCATGACCCCGATCCTGAGGGGCGCCTTCTCCCGGCGGCGGCGCATCTGCTCCAGGGTCCGGATGGTCCGGATCAGAAGGCTGGTCTTGCCGCTTCCCGGGGAAGACATGACGTTCATATAATACGTTCCCTCATCCTTCAGCCGGCGGCGCAGCAGGTCCGCGTCCCGGTCGTTGTCTTCCAGGATGGTCTTCTTCAGCTGTATGGTTCTCACGTCCATGGTTTCCGTGTTCCTTTCCCTCTTGGCGCAAAGGCTGGCAGGTCCAGTATACCACGCTTTTCTTCCCTTTTCCCGGGAATCATGCTATGATATGGTCCAAGGAGGGCTTCGCCATGACTGATAATTTCGCAAGTATCCATCAACTTCTCCGGGATCAGCTGGACCAGTATGAACAGGCCAAAGCCGGCGTCCCCGCAGACCCCCACCAACAGGTACTGGCGGCGCTGGAACATCCCTATATGACCCTGCCCGATCATGACGCCTTTCTGTCCGCCCTCCGTCAGGAGCTCACCGCGGAAGAGTGCCGGGCCTGGTTCGCCTATCCCGACTTCAGTTACAGGGCCGTACCCCTGCGGCCGGAAGAGGCTGTCTCGAACGCGGACCCGGATCTTAAAGCAAACTTTTCAGCCCTGTCCGGCAGTCTGATCGATAAGGGCTTTCTGACGCCCATGCCGAAGATGGACGGAAGCACCGGGTATCTGAGGACTTATCTTCTGTATCTTTGTTACAACGCGGTCGAAGAAAATTCCGGCACGCTCCTGAACAGGGTCCTGCAGGACTTCTGTGTGTATATCGCCGATGTGGATGGCTCCAGACTCCGGACCATCGCCCCGGAACACCGGGTCCTCCCCAATCCTGTTTCCCTGACGGGCAGACGAACGGATGGCAGGATCGCGATGAATGTTGACATTCCTGATACCAGAGAAGTGATCCCCACGGATCTGTGCGAGGAGATGCTGGGCCGCTGTTCTCATATTGCGGTGATCAACTGCATCTGCCGTCAGACAACGGAAAACCGGGGCGACCGGGGATGTGACTACCCCATCAAAGATGTGTGTTTTCTGTTCAACGAGGCCGCCTACGAAGCGATTCAGGGAGGATGGGGAAAAGAACTGACCCGCGAACAGGCAAGGAAGACCCTGGAAGAGCTGCGGGATATGGGAATGGTCCAGGTCATCAGCAACTTCCAGCACCCCCTGTCCCTGTGCAATTGCTGCTCCTGCTGCTGCATCTGTCTGCGGACACTGGCACGAAATGAAGATACCATGGCCGTTGCCTCCCGGTTCCGCGTTCAGGTGGTCCTCCCGGAGCAGTGCATCGGCTGCGGCAGCTGCGCCGCGGTATGCCAGATGGATGCAGTCAGTTTCTCCGACGCCGGCATCAGCATCCGCAATGATCGCTGCATCGGCTGCGGACAATGTGTCTGCCGCTGCCCCAAGTCTGTGCTGAAGATGAAGGAAGTTCCGGGAACAAAAACGCCTGATCGGTACTGTGTCGACAGGGTCTACCTGTAGCGAGGCGCGTGGATCCATGCATGAAACATCGCTGATCCAATTTACCCTCGATGCCGTTGCCCGCCAGGCGCGCGTCCACGGCATCCGGCGCGTGTCGGACATTCGCCTGATCGTCGGCGAGCTCAAAGGAGCCATCCCTGATCAGATGGAGTATGCCTTTCGCATTTTAACAGCCAGCGAGCCCGAGGACGGTCTGTTCGCGGGAACGAAGCTGGACATCGAATACCGCCCCGCCCTGCTGCAGTGCTGTGACTGCGGACACCGGTTCCCTGTGACGGTGGAGACCCTGGCGTCCACGGTCTGCCCCCGCTGCGAAAGCAGTTCCTATCAGATCATCGGCGGGAATGAGCTGCTGATCGATTCCTTCCGCGGGGAATGATGGAACAGCCTAAAGGAAGGCGTACTTGGCGATGAACAGGGCCGCCAGCACGTACATGAGCGGGGTGATCTTCTCCCGTTTCCCGCAGACCAGGTTGATCAGCACATAGGAGATGACGCCGAAGGAGATCCCTTCTGAAATGCTGTAAAACAGCGGCATGGCGATGATGCAGAGATAGGCGGGGATCGCATCCGTCAGTTCGCTCTCCCGGAAATCCAGTTCCTTGACTCCGCTGAACATGAGGAAACCCACCATGATCAGGGCCGGCGCGGCAGCAAAGGACGGGATCGATGTGAACAGTGGCGAGAAGAAGCAGGACAGGAGGAAGAGGCAGCCTGTGGTAATGGCCGTCAGTCCTGTGCGCCCGCCGATGGCAATGCCCGCCGAAGACTCAACGTAGGTTCCCGTGGTGGATGTGCCGAGGATCGCGCCGCATGTGGTGGCGATGGCATCGGACAAAAGGGCCGGCCGGATCGCCGGCAGGCGGCCGTCCTCATCCAGCATGCCAGCCTTTGCGCTGACACCAATCAGTGTTCCGATGGTATCGAACAGATCCACAAAGAGGAAGGAACACATGACGACAATGAAGTTGAAGATGCCCACATCCTTGAAGCTGACGTGGAAGCACTCTCCGAAGGTGTCGCCCAGCTGTGAAAAATCGAGACTGACGAAACCCGCGGGGAAGAGGCTGAATGTCCCATTCTCCGGATCAGGAACATAGAGTCCGGTCAGCTGACAGATCATACCCAGTCCCCATGTAACCACGATGCCGAAGAAAATCGCCCCTTTGACATTTTTGATGTACAGGATGGCCGTCACGACCAGCCCGATGACTGTCAGGATCGCGCAGATCCCGTGGGAGGTGAATTCCTCGCGGAAGCTGGTGATAGTCACAAGGGTCGACGCGTCGACAGACAGGCCCGCGTTCTGCAGACCGATGAAGGCGATGAAGAGACCGATGCCCACGGAAACTCCTTTTTTCAGAGGCATGGGGATGGCGTTGAATATCGCTTCCCGCACGTTGGTCAGAGACATCAGAATGAAAAGCAGGCCTTCAATAAATACAGCCATCAGGGCCACATGCCAGGATATGCCCATGCCCTGCACGACCGTGTAGGCAAGAAAGGCGTTCAGCCCCATCCCGGCCGAAAGCGCGAAGGGCAGGTTGGCCATGAATCCCATGCAGAAGCATCCGATCACCGATGCCAGACAGGTGGCGATCAGCACTCCATGGGGATTCATTCCCGCGTCCCCCAGGATACTCGGATTGATCGCGAGAATATATGCCATGGTCATAAAGGTGGTCACGCCCGCCGCGATCTCCGTTTTCACGGTGGTATTGTTTTCTTTGAGTCTGAAAAATTTATCCATCGATGATCAGCGCTCCCCCAGATCCCTGACGATCCGCTTTACCAGCTTTACCATACGGCCTGCCGCTTTGTCGGCGTTCTCCTGGACCGCTTCATGAGACGTCCCGTCATCCACCACATTCGGGCAGTAGTTGGTGACGCAGTTGATTCCCAGGACTTTCACCCCCATGTGCCGCAGAGCGATGGTCTCAACGGCGGTGCTCATGCCCACCGTATCAGCCCCCAGGGAGGCGTAAAGTTCCGCTTCCGCGGGTGTCTCAAAGGTCGGGCCTGTCACCTGGAGGAATACACCGTCCTTCAGGTCCACGCCAACCTGGCCTGCCGCCTTGTGGGCGATCTTTCTGAGCCCTTTGTCATAGCTCTCGGCCATGTTCACAAAACGGTCTCCCAGATCTTCATCATTCTGTCCGATGAGGGGATTGGGGACAAAGGAAGCGATGTGATCATTGATGCAGACCAGGTCTCCCGGTTTGAAATCTTTCCGCATGCTGCCCACCGCGTTCGTCATGATGACAGTCTCTGCCCCAAGCTTGGCCATGATCCTGTCGGGGGTGACGACTTCCTCCATGGAATACCCCTCATAGTAATGGATCCTGCCGTCCATTATGATCACCGGAACGCCCTCCAGATAACCCAGGATGTACCTGCCCGCATGTCCTTCCACCGTGGAGCGGGGGAAACCCTCGATGTCTTCGTAGGGGATCTCCTGTACGATCTCCACTTCGTCCGCCAGCGGATGCAGGCCCGAGCCCAGAACGATCCCCAGTTCCGGCTTGAAATCATTCTCGATCCGGATACTGTCCACCATCGCGTTCAGATCGTGCTCGGCCTTGAGCGGCTCGGCACTTTCGCTCTGGCCGCAGGCGCATAAGCCCAGTACCATCAGAAACGCCAACAGCGGCGCCAGCGCAAACCCTGCAAATTTCCTGGTCATGATCATTCCCTCCCTGTTTCGTCTATTCTACCATTTGATGTATAATAGGGTCAATTCAAGAAGAAGATGCAAAAGCAGGCCATGCTGCCTGACAGAAAGAAGGTACCCATGACATTATTTGGAGGCGTTGTAGAGATCTCCGGCATCTCATTTCAGCTGTTTTCGGTTTTCGCGGTGATCTTCGTGGGCTACCTGATCGGAAAGATCGAGATCAAGGGGATCAGTCTCGGAACCGCAGGTGTGTTTATTGCGGCCCTTTTGTACGGAGCCATCTTCGGCGATGACATCCACCAGACCCTGACCCTGCACGACAATGATCTGACCTCCACCGCCTTCATGATCATTGAGGACGCCGGTCTGATCCTCTTCGTCGGGTCCGTGGGACTGATGGCCGGCCCCAGCTTTTTCAGGAATCTGAAAATGAACTTCAAGTCCTACATCTTCATCGGTTTCGTCATCATCCTCACCGGCGCCCTCACCTCTCTTGCCTGCCTTTACGCGGGACAGGCCTTCATTCACGTCCCTGCGGAAGCCGCGGAGCTCGGCGTCACCGAGAGCCAGTATATGATTTCCATGATCACCGGGATCATGTCGGGGGCCCTTACGTCCACACCGGCTTTTTCAGCGTCCCAGGCGACGGCTGCCACCCTCGTTCCCCCGGAGGCTGCTGATTTCATCCGGGACGTCATCACCACCGGGCACGCCATCGCCTATATCTTCGGCGTCGTGGGCGTTGTCCTCTTCGTACAGTTCGTTCCCAGGATCCTGAATGCCGATATGGAGCAGGAAAGGAAGCTCATCTCTCTGGTGGACACCGGTCAGGGTCCGGCCGGTTCCGAACTCCAGACCGACAGACGCCACCAAAAAAGCCGCATCCAGATCGACTCATACGGATTGGCGGCTTTCGGACTTGTTGTCGTGGTGGGCATCTTCATCGGGATGATCAAAGTGCCCCTTTCTTCCCAGGGGCTTTCCGGGACCACCTTCAGCCTGACGACCACAGGCGGTGTACTGATCTCGGGTCTGCTCTTCGCTCACTTCGGACACATCGGCCCCATCAGCATCAACGCGAATCCGCGGGTCCTGGAAGTCCTGCGGGAGCTGGGGCTCGTCTTCTTCCTGATCGGCACGGGCATCCCCGGCGGAACATCCTTCGTGCGATTCTTCCATCCGGTCTATTTCCTGTTCGGTGTGATCATTACCATCGTCCCGATGATCATCGGCTACTTTGCGGCCAGGAAACTGCTCCGGCTGCCGCTGCTGAATACCCTGGGCTCCATCACGGGCGGAATGACCTCCACACCGGCCCTGGGCGCGCTGATCCGGACTGCGAAAACAGACGACGTGGCGTCGTCCTACGCGGCCACCTATCCCTTCGCCCTCATCTGTGTGGTGGTCGCATCCCAGTTCCTGATCCTTCTGCTGGGCTGATGCTGATGGCCCCGGCGGGGCGGTCATTTTACCGTGACCGTTACCGATCTGCAAACGCCGCTCTGGCTGTAAACATTGATCTTCGCCCTGCCGGCCGCAACCGCCTTGACCACGCCCTTGTCTGTGACCTGGACGATGGCCGGATCCGCTGATTCATAGCAGATGGCTCTGTATTTTCTCACCCTGCTTTTCTTCGGCGGCTTGATCTTCGCCTTGAGCCGGGTCGTCTGCGCCTCCTTCAGCGTGATCGCCCGGGTCTTCCTGAACTTATGCAAAGGCTGGCCGGTCCTGCTGATCTTCGCCTTGACGATGACCGCCGCAGGATTCGCCTTTTTCAGGTTTCCTCTGGTGGAAACATACGCTGCTTTGGACGTGGATACCACCAGGTCGTCCCGGTCCAGCGCTACCACGATGAACCGGTAGTAGATCGCCTTCTTCAGCTTCTTTTCGATCTTCTTTACGGAGAATCTGTTCTCCTCCAGGGTGGCCAGCCTTTGGAAATGACTGCCGCAGGCGCTGCCGTAGACCGCATAGGTCACCGCGTCCGTCTGCTTCTTCCATTTGAGGCTGATGGCCTTCTTTGTCTGCCTGACCGACTTGAGCATCAGGGGCGCGTATCTGGTCCCCGCGGGGTCTTCCTCCGCATCTGCAGCTGTGATGGCCTGATCCACCGCGATGAAGGAAGCGCCGTGGCCTGCCGGCGTGCCGTCATCCCCCATCCGGTCCGGATTTTCTCCGGGGGCAGGCGCTGGGTCGGGGTCGCCTCCCGGCGTCGGGTCAGGATCGTCTCCCGGCGTTGGGTCGGGGTCCGACTCCGGTGTCAGCCTGGGTATCGTTTCCCTTTCGATGTGAGAGGGATCACGCCAGCATTGCCGGGTCTTCTCTCCCTCCTCTTTTTCCGTGGGCTCTTTGGTGATGGTCCACTCGCCCCAGTCATGGCCCAGGGCTTCTTCTGTCCGGGTCTGGCGGCTGAGCTCCTCGTGGCATACTTCGCAGTAGATCACGGCTTCATAGGAGCCGGTTTCTTCGCACGTTGCCTTCGTTTCCTTTTCTCTTGCCTCGTCGCCCCACTGGTGGTGGGCATAGAGTAAGGCAGTCAACGACAAGAATTAAATGTTCAGACATGTTGAGAATCCTGTATATCTTCTCCTGAGACCTGATTAGTTCATTTTTCCTCATCGACAACTAACCCCCAATCTGTGACACCATGTTTGAGCCAATAATTCTTGGATGCATCTAAAAGTCTGGCAACTTTCGGCCTTGTGATATTTTTTCTCCAGAGACATTCCCTTACCATGATTTCGCCGTCGTCCTTTACGCAGATGAAATCAGAAGTATATCTCGCCAGCTCGTCCCCTTCCTCTACTTCGAAAGGAACATTGCATCTGAATTCGCTGATAGACTCCCGCTTCTGTAGCTTTTTAGCATAGGCAGTCTGTACCATTTCATTTGCCTCATGTCAAAGTTCAATTGCATCATTGTTTCTCCAAATGACGCAGTTGACAGATTTTGATGACGCAATTGAACTTCTTTCTCCTGTTTATACTTCAGATTTATCTAATAGTTTAGTCAGCAATTCACCCACCGCATCTGTATACCTTCTTGCTCTTGTACAATTGATTAAAAACAAAAAGATGACAGATAATACGTGTACTACCTGTCATCTCTCTTTATTCTTGCCTGACACAGAACTGGAGCTTTTTATTAATCAGCAGCGATGATCTCGGTATCGGGGTCTACGTAGAGAAGATCGCAGTTGTAGACATTATAGTTTTCACCGTCGGTATACTGGCAGTACTCACGATCTGTCCCTTCATACCATATCCATTTTGCTCCGCGATAGGCTTCTTTGAGGAGAGGGCAGTTGGAGATGTCCAGCTTACTTAGATTATTACCATCGCAGAGGACTGCCTTTAGCTTAGTGTTAGCACTGATGTCGAGCTCTTTAAGTTTGTTTTTTTGACATTCGAGTCTGACCAGCTCAGGGTTATTCCTGATGTCGAGGGTTTGGATGCTGTTGTCTGTGCAGTCCAGGCAGAGAAGCTTGGGATTCTTACTGACGTCGATGGCTTTGATCTTGTTAGCGTTGACGGCAAGGGCCTCCAGATCCGGATTTTTGGTCACGTCGATCGCTTTCATCTTGCAGTCGATGACGAACAGATCTATCAAAGCCGGCGCCTTGGACACATCCAGCGAAGTGAGTTCGGTAAATGAGCAGTCCAGCTTCTTCAGAGCAGGGTTATCACCGAGCTTCAGCGTCTTAAGCTCCAGGTTGCTTGTCACATCGATCTTCTCAAGCTTCGTGTTCTTGCTCAGGTCCAGTGACGTGATTTTCGAGGATTGGAAGTTAAGGACCCTCAGTTTTTTGTTCTTCTTCAGGTTCAGTTTCTTGACGAAGGCGTCCGAGGCTTTCAGGACCTCCAGCTCAGTGAAGTGTTCGATCCCCTTAAAAGTTGTAACTTTTACACCGCGGTAGCCCTTTAGCGCGCTTCCGCTGATCTTCTTGATCTGCGTGATCTCGCTCCTGCTAAGCTTCCCGTTATTATTCTTGTCGAAATTCTTCTTTACATATTCCCTGAAGTGCTTGTTTGGGAAATTCTTTTTGTTGATCTTCACGCTGCCCGACGCCGCATAAGCGTCCGGCGCGAGGATCACCATGGCAGACATGGCGATAAGCAGAGTGAAAAGAGTGATAAGAGTAATAGTACAGATACGATTTACATTAACATTAGCATTAACTGATTTGGTTCTAGCATTACTTTCCATAATATCCAGCCTCCCTTGATATGTACATTATACACCATTCTTTTGTACTTCCTTCTCCCAATAATAGTCGCTAAGGTCAGCACTGGAATCCGATGTATATGCTAAAGCATCCACGCTTCGTAAAACGAAGACCGATAAGTGTGATGCCAAGACCATCGCTACGATGCTCTTCTCCGATGACTCGGTTCCTACTTTGAATCCATCATATCAGATTCAGGAACTTATGTCACTTACAAGACATCGTTTCAGACTCATCGGTTACCGTAGCAAATTGAAAATTTCTTTTACGCGAATCATCGATGTTGTCTTTCCGGAACTTCCCGACTTCGTCTGGTCGGTCAACCAGAAGTCCAGTTATGAACTGCTTCTGGAATTTCCGACTCCTGAGGCCATCGCTGGATGTCATCTGACTCGGCTCACAAACCTGATCCGGAAAGGATCCCACGGCAGGTATGGTCGGGAAAAAGCCCTTGCTCTTCGTGGACTCGCCGCATCCTCTATTGGTTTGTCTGATGATGCCTACGCTTTTGAACTGCAGCAGACGATCCGCATGATTCAAAGTGTGCAGACGGAGATCGATGTTCTTGTCAGGAAGATCAAATCTATTGTCAAGGAGCTTGATTCCCCACTGCTGAGCATCCCGGGTATCAGCTACACGCTTGCAGCTATCATTCTGGCTGAGATCGGAGACATCAACAATTTTCCTTCTCCTTCAAAACTGCAGGCGTTTGCGGGACTTGATCCATCAACCTACCAATCGGGTAAATACACCGCTTCGTACTCAACAATGGTCAAACGCGGATCCACATACCTCAGATGGGCCATGTTCCAGGCAGCTCGTCTCGTTGCGATGAGGGACAAGACCTTTACCTTTCCTCTCCTTCATCTTCAGTGATAATGTAATAGCATAATGCAGGCTGAGTACAAAAGTCTGTACTCAGAGTCAGTGAACTAAAAAAAGCGCCGGAACCATTGAAATTTCAACGTTCCAGCGCTTGATAAAATCGCTGTATTTTTAGAACCATTTTAGAACCACGCCGCTTTGCCCGATTGACAGAACCCAGTCATACCAAGGGTTTCAGCGATGTGGTAA
>ODAI012609264.1_pt1 | contig 15008 bp, 10 predicted proteins | sample 1539321 | NCBI WGS metagenome assembly ODAI01 (sample SAMN02144231, study PRJEB22623) | gut metagenome | biome: sheep rumen | host: Ovis aries | place: New Zealand
AGAGCAGAGCCGCTTTGGCCAAAGACCTACATTGAGGCTTACGAAGGAGAACGTACATGGCAATTGAAAAAGTGAAAGCCTATTTTGCCGCATTTGGAATGGCGGACCGGATCAGGGAATTTGATGTATCCAGTGCCACGGTGGAACTGGCTGCTCAGGCATTGGGGTGTGAGCCCTGCCGGATTGCAAAGACGCTGTCGTTTCTGGTGGAGGGACAGCCGATTCTGATCGTTGCGGCGGGTGATGCGAAGATTGACAATCCCAGGTATAAGGCACAGTTCGGAACCAAAGCGAAAATGCTGACACCGGAGGAAGCGGAGACGATGGTTGGTCACGCAGTAGGCGGTGTATGTCCGTTTGGCGTTAACGAGGATGTAAAAGTGTACCTGGATGAATCACTGAAGAGGTTTTCAACGGTTTTCCCGGCATGCGGCAGCAGCAACAGTGCAATTGAACTGACAATTGCTGAACTTGAAAAGGTTTCCGGCTTTCTCTCGTGGGTGGATGTCTGTAAAAACTGGCAGGCCTGAGAGAAACAGACAACAAGCGCATTCGTGAGAATGCGCTTGTTGTCTGTTTTGTGTTGCGGCGTGCGGGAAGATTTGTCACTTTATGGTACTCCTCCTTCAGATCCAAAGAGATCAGGGGGAGTGAAGGACTCACCCGCTCCCAAAGCCACCGCCTTCGCTTTTTCCGGCATTTATTCAATCACAGAACATACTTTAACCGTTTTCAGGGAAGACGGCTTTCAATTTCATCCGCGATGGCCAGGAGGTCCGGCCGATCTTTTGCCCACCTGCGAAGGACGGCGAGTTTACTCTTTACATTGATGACAGATGGATGATTGGCATCTGCGGAGTCGATTCGTTTGGTACTTTCGTTTGCCATATCAGCCAGGAGGTCCGTCAGCTGAGCCGTGATGTCGGCGCCGGAATCAAGCCCGACGGACAGCAGCTGGGGGACAAAGCCCAGCGTGCTGGCGGTGTAGTAATTGCCGTTGAAGCGGTTTACACGGTCAGGACTTGTAACGGGAGAGTTGATTTTGTTCGTCAGGTAGACAATGACCAGGTCCCGGTCAGGATCGATCATGATCAGGGTTCCGGTCCATCCCTGGTGGCCGACAGTATCCGAGGTGGTCTGTGTGCCGTAGTACCAGGGGCGCTGGTCCTCGCCGTTGCGCTGCCAGCCCAGGCCGTACTGACCGGCGGCGGAGGATTTCGGGGCGGTGAATAAATCCATGACACTGCGGGAGAAGAAACGGTTTTCACCGTAACCGCCGGTCAGCATGACGAAGCCCAGCCGTGCCAGATCCGGTGCACTGGCAAAGAGACCGGCGTGACCGCTGACACCACCCATGCTGTACCAGGCTTTTTCATCATGAACCTCTCCCTGCAGGGTATAGTCCCGAATGCCGGGGAAAGAAACCAGGTGATCTCTTGTGTTGCCGTTGAGTTCGGTTGCCGCACAGTCAAGTTCAGAAAAGCCGTTCTGAAGCGGATTAAAGGCGATCCGGGTCAGGTGCATGGGGTCAAAGAAGGTTTCCTGCATGTACCTGTCCAGACGCTGACCGGTGATCGTTTCAATAACGAAACAGAGAATCATGTAATCCAGGTCTGAATAGACCGTCTTTGTCCCCGGCTGATACATGAGCGGCGCCTTGAAAATGGCTTTCAGGGTATTCTGACGTGTCTCATCACTGCCGTCGCATCCGGTAAACAGAAGGTTATGCCCCAGAGGCCACGCGCTCAGCTTCTCCATGTCAAAGCGGTCATTGTAAAAGTGAATATCCGAGGGAAAACCGCCCTGGTGGCACAGCAGGTCGCGAACGGTCAGGGCCGCTTTCCAGGCTTTCATTTGTTCGAGTCCCGGGAATTCCGTATTGCTGTAGTGGATTTCCAGCGTGTCATCCGCAAAAGCGGGCCCGAGAAGATCGACGATTTTCGCGTTGACGTCGAGGCGGCCGTCCGTGATCAGTTTCTGCAGCGCATAATTGACGGTCATGACTTTTGTGACGCTTGCCAGATCATACAGCGTATCCGTGGTGACAGCGGGACTGTCGGTCCTTGTCCCATCCGGATGATAGCTGTTCAGGTGTCCCCAGGCCTGAGAGGAGACCAGGCGGCCATGGCGGATAATCGCCAGCTGTGCACTGGGAAAGCCGTGATCAATGTCGGACTGAATGAGATCGGATACGAGCCGGAGCGCCTCGGGATTGATTCCGGATTCATCCGGTGTTCCTTCCAGAACGACCGGATAGGGAATATAGACGGAGATGGCACCGGTGAGACCGGCCGGGCGGATGTTGGTTACCTGAAGGGTATTCCGTCCGTCAATGGCGCAGTCGGAGCAGTCGATGCGATAATTTCCGGGTGTCAATGTACGGGTATCAATCCGCTGGTTATTCACATAAAGGCTGAACTGTTCAACCTCCGGGGCCACGGTCAGGCAGAAATATCCCTGCCTGTGATAACTCTGATAGCTGACCATGCTGTTCATGGCCAGGGTATCATCGGCGTAGCCCCATGCATCCGGAAAGAGGACGGTTTTCTGCCATCCGGCATCCGGAATAACGGGGATGGGCTCAACAAAGCGCTCTTCGGCGGAGGCCACGGCGATGCAGGAGATGAACAGAAAGACCAGAAAAGGGGCAATCAGGATTTTCATGGAATGTTTTCCTCCTCAGGATGATCTTTCCCGGCAGATTCCTCGTGTGGGGCCGGACCTTTTCACGGTGAGCTTTTGGGCGGATGGCGGATGGAATCTCGGGATTGAGTCAGGTCTTGTAAAACATGGGGAAGTATGATAGATTATACCGCATAGAGGCGGCATTTGTCATGAAATGAAGGGAAAAACGGAGAGGGATGCAGTTCCGGATTTCGGCTAAGGAGGCATTGTCCCGTTGGGTGCCGTCAGTTGGAGGAACAACAGGAAAACAGCAGCACCAAAAGGCAGGGTTGCTGCTCAGGGAGATGAAATGAAAAAAAACCTTTCGATACTGCAGGCCTGTTTGCTGATGCTGATCATTGGGACAGGACTGGCAGAACGGACACCGGAAACCATCCTTGCGGGCATGACTACGGAACAGAAGGTTGCCCAGCTGATCGTTCCCTCTTTCTATTACTATACCAATGCGGAGGGGAAAAAGGTCGGGGTGCAGGAAATGCGTCCCGAGATCGAAAATCTGCTGACCAGATATGGATTTGGCGGTGTGATTTTCAATCTGCAGAATGCCCAGACCAATGAGCTGGCGGTACGGCTTGTGGATGCGGTTCAGCGGGCAAATGCCTCGGTTGAGGGGCGGACCCGGCTGATTACCTGTATTGATCAGGAAGGCGGCTATGTGACACGGCTGGGAATGGGGACGCAGATGCCGGGGAATATGGCCCTGGGGGCGGTGCATGATCTCAGCATGACGGAAAAGGCCGGCCGGCTGATGGGCAGCGAGGTGCGGACGATCGGGTATGATGTGACATTTGCGCCGGTGGTCGATATCAATAACAACCCGGAAAACCCGGTCATCGGAATCCGGTCTTTCGGAGATAATCCGGCGAATGTGGCTGAGCAGGGAATGGCCATGATCAGGGGACTGCATGATTCGGGCGTGCTCCTTGGAATCAAGCATTTTCCCGGTCACGGGGATACGGATACGGACAGTCATACCGGTCTGCCCTGCATTACCAAGACCTATGAGCAGCTGAAGGAATTTGAACTGATTCCTTTTCAGGCCTGTATTGATGCGGGCGCGGACATGGTCATGACGGCGCATATTGTCTTTCCGGAACTGGAAACGGGGACCTATCGGTCCATTCAGACAGGGGAAGAGATCAGGCTGCCGGCAACGGTGTCAAAAACCATCCTGACCGATATTCTGCGGGGCGATATGGGCTTTAAAGGCCTGATCGTCACGGATTCCCTGGACATGGACGCCATTATAAGCCACTTTGACCTGCTGGATGTGGCGAAGCTGGCCATTGAGGCGGGGGCTGATCTGCTGCTGCGTCCGCTGGATACCTCGACGCCGGAGGGAATGCGCGCACTGGAACAGTACGTCCTGGATGTGGCTGAAAGGGTGGACAACGGCACGATTTCCGTGGAGGCGGTAGATGCGGCAGTGCTCAGGGTGCTGTCATTCAAGGCCAGGCATGGCATGCTTATGCCATATGAAAGCGGCGATCTGGAGGCAAGGGTGCAGCAGGCCACTGAAACCGTCGGATCCGCAGAACACCATGCAGAGGAATTTGAGATCGCGAAAGCGGCGGTTACGCTTGTGAAAAATGAGCAGATGCTCCCGCTTAAGACGGATGAACGGATTGCGATCCTTGTCCCGTATGCCAGCGAAGTGAAAAGTGCGGAATATGCGGTCATGCTGGCTAAACAGGCGGGAAAAGTACCCGCGGATATGGATATTCCGGGGTTTCATCTGAGCGCGATGACCGTGGGTGAGATGGTGAAGCTGTGCAGGGAGACAGAGAATATCCTTGCCGTCAGCACAGCTTACAGTCTGGGAGAACTGAATCCGGACACAAAGAGCGGATCTGATTCGGCACTGCTGGATACCGTGATCACCATGACCCATGCGGCCGGAAACCGGATTGTGGTAATCAGTGCACAGCTGCCGTATGATGTGGCAAGATACCCGGCCGCGGATGCGATGGTCGTATCGTATGGCGCCCGCGGCATGAATGAGGACCCGAGAGATAGGCAAAATGGCATTCTCCAGTATGGACCCAATATCCCGGCGGCTCTTTATCTGCTGCTCTCCGGAGAGAAGATGCAGGGCAGACTGCCGGTCAGCATTCCGAACATGGATGAGAAAGGGCATCTTCTGGAGGGAATCCTGTACGAGGAAGGGTTTGGCCTGTGAGAGGCTGGGTGCCTCGGAGGGACAAGGCAATGTCCCGGCCAATCCTCAAAGGATGATAAAGCCCTGCGGGATTTCCCGCAGGGCTTTGCTGCTGTCTCTGGCCATGCGCCGCCGTGGCTGATGGGAAAACGAACGGAACCTGCTTTTTTCTGTTGTTTTTCAACCCTTAATCGTTTACAATACAGTCGCTAACTGCCTGAGGCAGAGAAAAACATAGCGACAGCAGAACGTGAGCGCAATGGCCTGTCAAATCAGGCAAGGGAACTGACAGAGCCGGATGCTTCCGGCAAAGGATGGCCCGGGCGGAAAGAGGGAAAATGGACAGGATCGTTATTCGGAACGCGGAGAGAGCGGATGTGCATCGGCTCCTTGAAATCTACGCCTATTATGTCCGCATGACGGCGATCACCTTCGATGTGGAGGTGCCGGATGCGGACCGCTTTGCTGCGCACATGGAACAGATTCAGAAACGCTATCCGTATCTGGTTCTGGAGCGGAATGGCCGGATTGAGGGGTATGCCTATGCCGGACCGTTCGTGGGCAGGGCGGCCTATGACTGGTCCTGCGAACTGACGATCTATCTGGACCCGGAGGTGCGCCGGAAGGGGCTCGGCCGGAAACTGTACGGGGAGCTGGAAAAACGGCTTGCACGGATGGGCATTCTGAACCTGTATGCCTGTATTGGCTATCCGGAAACGGAGGATGAGTACCTGACACGCAACAGCGCAGAGTTTCACGCGCATCTGGGATTTGCTCTGTGCGGACGGTTTAACCGGTGCGGATATAAATTCGACAGATGGTATGACATGGTCTGGATGGAAAAACAGATCGGGGAACACCGGAGGCCCATGCCGCAGATTATTCCGTACAGGGAAACGGAACAGGAAATAGGAGTGGCCCTGTTGCGCAGCGACAGTTTGTAAAATCCAGGCCACTGACAAAGCGACTCAGGCAAATGATCAACAGTGAGGCCTGCGAAGGAGGATGGACAATGCAGATTGGCGCACAGATGTATACAGTCAGGGAAAGCTGCCAGACACTGGAAGGCTTTGCGCAGACACTGGAGCGGATTGCGGAGATTGGCTATAGGACCGTACAGGTTTCGGGAACCTGCCCGTATGAAGGGGAATGGCTGCGGGATCAGCTGAAACGGACGGGCCTTCGGTGTGTTCTGACTCATATTCCGGTTCCGCGGCTTGAGGGGGAACTGGATCAGGTGATTGAGGATCACAAGGTCTTTGACTGTCCGAGAATCGGCCTTGGCTGGTGGGCGTTTGATCCGGAAAAGGACATGAGCTATGAAACGTTCATGGAGAAATTCCCGCCGGTTGCCGCGCGCATCCGGGATGCCGGCCTGTATTTCATGTATCACAACCACGACCAGGAATTCAAGCATCGGGACGGGAAGCCGATCCTTGAGTGTCTTGCGGAGGCATTTCCGGCAGATACCATGGGATTCACGCTGGATACATTCTGGGTACAGGCAGGGGGCGGAGATCCCGGACAGTGGCTGGAACGGCTCTCCGGCCGTGTTCCCTGCATTCACCTGAAGGATTATGCGTATGGACGCCAGATGGCGGTCGTGGGTGAGGGAAACATCAATTTTGAGCGTGTTTTTGAAAAGGCAGAGGCAGCAGGAACGGAATACATGCTGGGTGAGCAGGCCGATTGTCACGGAGAGGATCCGCTGGATTGCCTGCGCCGTTCATATCTGTATCTGAAAGCATGCGGGTTTGAATAAATGCCGGAAGGGCATTAAGTGAGGAAACAGGAAAGATGGAGATTCAGGCAGCGGTTGTTGGAATCGGAAACATCGGAACAGCACATGCAAGGGCGATTGCGCATGGAGAGGTTCCCGGAATGCGGCTCTATGCCGTATGTGACATTAATCCGGAAAGGCTCGCACATGCGGCAGAACTGTTTCCGGAGGCGAAACAGTACGATCATATCGAGGCGCTCCTGGCGGATGAACGGGTAGATGCGGTCATTGTGGCCACCCCGCATCCGCTGCATTCGGAACTGGCCGGCATGGTGCTCGAATCCGGTCGGCATGTACTGGTGGAAAAGCCGATTGATGTGCGGCTCAGCCAGGCGGAAATGCTCTGCAGGAAAGCGGACAAAGCCGGGCGGGTATTTGCCATCATGCTGAACCAGCGGACAGATCCCATTTTCCGCCGGGCGCGGGAGATTATCCGTTCAGGGGCTCTGGGCAGCCTTAAGCGAAGCATCTGGATCATTACGAACTGGTATCGCACGCAGCATTACTATGATTCGGGAAGCTGGCGGGCGACCTGGCCGGGAGAGGGCGGCGGCGTTCTGCTGAATCAGGCACCGCACAATCTGGACTTGTGGCAGTGGATTGTCGGCATGCCGACGCATATCCGCGGGTTCTGCGAGGTGGCCAAGTATCACCGGATCGAGGTAGAGGATGAGGCAACGCTCATGACCCGTTATGCCGGTGGTGCGACCGGCCTGTTTATTACCACAACGGGCGAATATCCGGGAACGAACCGTCTGGAAATCGCGGGGGACCTGGGGAAAATCGTGATTGAAAACGGAACGCTGACTCACTGGCAGCTGGAGCAAAGCGAAAGGGAATTCTGCTTTGCCTCCCAGGAGAGCTTTGCCCATATTCCCTGTCAGGTGGAAACATTCGCACCGGAGGAAACCGGGGAGGGTCATGTGGGAATTCTGGCGAATTTCTCGGATGCTATCCGGAACGGGGCAGCGCTGATTTCACCGGGACAGGACGGCCTGAATGAACTGACGCTTTCCAATGCGGCCTATCTGTCCGCGTGGGAACAGAACCGGGAAATTGAGCTGCCCATGGACAATGATCGCTTCAATGCGCTGCTGGATGAACGGATCCGGCAGTCAAAGGGACTGAAAGAAGCGGTTGTATCCGCCCCATCCGGGCATTACAGTGAACGCTGGCAGGTAAAATGGTAAAAAAGGCACCCGGCGGGTGCTTTTTCTGAGAGAAAATGAACCGGCCTGAGACTTGAGGAGGAGTGGACGGAGATGGCGGGAATGCGCGAGGAACACGATACCATGGGAACGGTCTATGTTCCCCAGGACAAATACTGGGGGGCACAGACACAGAGGAGCTTTGAAAACTTCCGGATCGGAACGGAGAAGATGCCGTCGGAGCTGATTCGGGCGTTTGCCGTGCTGAAAAAAGGGGCGGCAATGGCCAATGTCCGGCTGGGTAGCTTGGCGGCGGAAAAGGGAGAGATTATTTGCAGGGTCTGTGATGAAATCCTCGAGGGAAAACTGGACGGGCATTTCCCGCTGGCGGTCTGGCAGACAGGCAGCGGAACACAGACCAATATGAACGTCAATGAGGTCATTGCCAACCGGGGAAATGAACTGGCAGGTACCCGGCTGCTGCATCCCAATGACGATGTCAACCGTTCGCAAAGTTCAAATGATACTTTCCCGACGGCCATGAGTATCTGTGCACTGTCGATCCTGCTGGACCGCGTTCTGCCGGCACTGTCAGATCTTTATGATACGCTGGAGGAGCTTGCCGGACGCTACGGGGACATCATAAAGGTCGGACGCACGCACCTGCAGGATGCAACGCCGCTGACCCTGGGACAGGAGATCAGCGGATGGGCTTCCATGCTCAGACATGATGCAGGTTACCTGAATGCATCCCTTGACGGACTGCGGGAACTGGCACTGGGAGGAACGGCGGTGGGAACCGGACTGAATGCGCCGGAGGGCTTTGCCGAGACGGCTGCCGGGATGATTTCGGAACTGACCGGGAAAAACTTCTGTACCGCGCCCAACAAATTCCATGCGCTGACCAGCAAAGATCAGTTTGTCTTTGCGCACGGGGCAATGAAAGCACTGGCAGCGGATCTCATGAAAATTGCCAATGATATCCGTCTCCTTTCGAGCGGTCCGCGCTGCGGCATTGGTGAGCTTCAGATTCCGGAGAATGAGCCGGGGTCTTCCATCATGCCCGGGAAAGTCAATCCGACCCAGTGTGAGGCGGTGACCATGGTTGCCGTTCAGGTGATGGGAAATGATACGGTGATTGGGATGGCCGCCTCTCAGGGCAATTATGAACTGAACGTCTTCATGCCCGTACTGATCCATAATTTCCTTCAGTCGGCAAGACTGCTGGCCGATGTGATGGAGTCCTTTGAACGGAACTGTGTGCGCGGAATCCGGCCCAATACCGAAAAAATCCGTGAATATCTGGATAACTCCCTGATGCTGGTCACCGCGCTCAATCCGATTGTCGGATACGAGAACGCGGCCAGAATTGCCAAACTGGCTTACAGTGAAAATCTGACGCTCCGGGAGGCGGCCATCCGCCTTGAGCTACTGGATGGGGAAACCTTTGACCGCGTTGTCCGGCCGGAAAAGATGGTCGGGGATGGCCGGGAAAACGGAGACCGGTGAACGGAAAAAAGTGAAAACGGCCGGAACGGAAAAACTTATCAGGTAACGTGATGTTACCTGTATGGGATGGGGCCGGAACTGTGTTATACTAAAAAAGCCTGACAGGGCGTTATCCGGTCCGATTTACGGTCCGGGAGGGAATGACAAATACACAGACGGTGAGGATTGTTTTGCCGGAACCGTTTGCGGGTCCTTGCCCGGCATCGTTTTGTCAGCAGAGGCATTTAAAAAGCGCGGCGCCTGACAGTCAGGAGGCTGCGAATGTGTCCGATGGGCGCACCGGAAATGCCCCGGTGCCCAAAGACCAAGGAATCAAGAAATGAGGAGGAGTAAAAATGGTTGAACAGCTTACCGTGGAATATTCGGTACCGGAAGGTCTGGTGATAGCCTATCTGGTTGTTTCCGCGCTGGTTGTGATCATGGGAATTGTCGCACTTGTTATGCGCCTGCTTGTGTTCTTCCGCTATAACAAGGCCAATCGTATCCCTATTGAGTGCAACATGACCGGCATTGAGGCGGCACGCTATGTGCTGGATCAGGCGGGTCTTCATCATGTCAAGGTAAGAAAGGCCGGATTTATCCGTGAGGGGATTTTCGGCAACTACTACAATGTCCTGACCAAGACGATTTATCTGCGTTCCTGGCTGGGAAAAATTGATAAAAAGCAGTCCGTCACCTCGGTGGCCCTGGGCGTCCAGAAAGCGGCGCTGGCCAGGCTTTGCGAGGAAGGCGATGAGAAAACGAAGCTGCGCGGACGTCTGTCCCTGATCGGCATCTTCGGTCCGCTTCTGTTTCTCCCGGTCCTCCTTGGCGGTGCGGCAATTGATTTCTTCCTGTTCAAGGACACCTCGATTGTCTCAATGATCGCGCTTGCTCTGGACGGACTGATTCTGATCGCCGGTTTTGTGGTCACCTATCTGAATATCCCGGTTGAAAAGCAGGCCAATGCACTGGCGCTTCAGATGCTGAGAGAATACGGACTGGCCACCGAGGACGAAATCCCGGTGATTGAGAAAGTCTATGAGGCGTATATCCTCCAGTATATTGCGGATTTCATTCTGGAAATTCTGAGAATGATCCAGTGGATTCTGGAAATCGCGATGAGCGCCAGCAAGAAGAACGACTGAGTGATGAAAGAAAGCAAAAACCTTCTGATGCAGATCCTGATCGATCTGGTCCTTTTTTCCGCTGGTATGGATTCTGCTGGATCTGCTTTACTGCAGCCTGATTACACACCGTCCTTTCACGTTCACGGTTCAGGAACATATCCTGAGGCCGATGGGGGTGGCGGTGACGTATATGCTCGTCAAGTGGCTGTTTCAGCGTATCCGGAAACAATAGCGTTCCTTAAGAGTGCACAGAGGTGCACTCTTTTTTGAATGCACAAAATAGGGAAAGATGTACGAAAACCGGGCTGAAATTACTGCATTTTGTACATGACCGGACCATTTTTTTGGTGGATGGGCTTGCGTCTAAAGTTTTGTTATGGTATCATTCAGTCAGTTTCAGATGAGATTCTTTTTTTGACAGAAAGAAATGGAGGAGACGTTCATGAAAAAGATTCTGGCACTTGTGCTTGCACTCACGTTGTCCCTTTCTCTTTCCGGCCTGGCAATGGCGGTCAATGAGGATGTGGAAGGTGAACTGGTAATCTATTCATCCATGTATCAGTTTGTTATTGATATGATGGATGAGGCACTCAAGAAGGAATTCCCGAACCTGGTTCCGGGAAATGACGGAAGCTTCTTCTTCTATGGCGGAACCAGTTCCCTGATCACGAAGATCTACGGTGAGATGGAAACCGGCACACTGGGATGTGACATGATGCTGGTTGCCGAGCCGGCACTGAGCCTTGAACTGAAGGAAGCGGGCTATCTGGAGCCGATAGCGGTGGAGAATGCCGGCGAGCTGCTTCGTTTCCCGTATGATGAGGAAGGATACTGGTATCCGGTCCGCGTCTGCAACATGGTTCTGGCGTACAATCCGGAAAAAGAAGCTGAGTGGGCGGCCAAGGGCGTCAAGATCCCGAAGACCTTCAAGGACTTTGCCAATGATCCGTCTCTGAAGGGATATATTTCCATGGGCAATCCCATGAGCTCCGGCACGACTTTCGCGGCTGTGGCTTCCCTGACCCAGGACAACCATTACGGCAAGGACTACCTGAAAGGACTTGCGGCGAATGAGGTCATGATCGAGTCCGGTTCAACGGCCATCACGAAGCTGCAGACCGGCGAGTGCGCGGCCATCATGATTCTTGAGGAGTCCATCCTGAAGGTCCTCAAGGAAGCGGCAGATGCCGGCACGCCCATCACCAATCTCAAGTGCATCTATCCGGAAGACGGCGTCATCCTGATCCCCTCCACGGTCATGACCGTGGCAGAGGACCACAGCAAGAACGTCAATGTGGAAGCCTGCGAGGCGGTTGAGAAGTGGCTGCTGAGCGAGGAAGCACAGAAGCTGATCCTGCAGGGATACATGCATTCCGTTTTCAAGGATATGAAAGAGATTCCGTATGAATCAATCGATACGAATGAGCTGATCGCAAAAGATCTGGGCGTTGACTGGGAGAATGCGTATAAGAACCGTGAGGCAATTAATACGGCCTGGACGGAGACGGTAACAACCAAATAACAGATGTCTTCCACGGAGGGAAGCCGTGAACCGGCTTCCCTCCTTCAGTATAATGCTGTTGTCTCCGGATTTCAGGGAATGACGAAGAGTTGAGGTGGATACGAATGACTGCGGCTGTGAAACGAATTGCAGAGAAACCGGACCGAAGGAGTATCATTACCAAACTGGTTCTTGTACTGTTTTTCGCATTGGGCCTGGTGGTTGCGGGAATGGGCATAAGCGGTCTTAAGAAGAATGATGCGACCGGATTCAGTTCGGAGGCTGGTTATGCAGCCATTCATGATCTTTCCGTTCATATGGACCGGGTATGGAAGGAATTGCTGAACCCGCTGCTGGCAGGACTCTCGGAGGAGGAACGTGCGCGGCTCAATGACTGTGCGCACACGTTGCTGGCGGCGGTATGGGAAGAGCAGAAAAGTGGCAGCATGGCCGAGGCGGATGCGCTGCTGGATTCTGTCGGTCAGGAACGGGAGAAACTGCTGTTTCGTCTCCTGTATGCCACCTACCTGATTGATGGACCCAAGGTCAGCACGGCAAACCGGAAAGAGATTGCGGCAGTTCCGGAAAATCAGATGGCCGGTCTTCGGGAAAAGCTTGTCCGGGCGATATTGGATGAAAGTGCGGAGGTGCCGGCGGAGGTCAGCGCCATGGTGAAGGGCAGCGGCATTGACCGGCAGGCCGGCCTGATGCAGGCGCTCTTTGTGACGGGCGAGCAGGAGGCAAAGGCGCCGGAGGTTGTCAGCCATTTCAAGAAGTCCATCCGGGATAAGGAATCCCACCCCATGGCCTTCCGTATGGCGGCCACCAATGAGGTGAACTGGCTGTGGCAGCTGGTGATCAGCCGGAGCCGGACCTTTATTCTCGTGGGCATCGTTCTGGCACTGGATGCACTGCTGCTGGCCATCCTGATGATGGGGGAGCGGGTCTGGGCTTTTGATGTCAAGTGGTTTATCATCCTCCTGATTGTCGATTTCCTGCTGCTGTTCCAGCTGATGCCGCTTGTTTACATGGTCATCAAGGCGTTTTTCCCGGAGAGCAGCTTCTCCCTTGAGACCATTCAGCGGCTGTATACCTATCCGCTGAACCTGAACGCCCTCAAGAATACCCTGATTGCCTCCTTTGCCACCATGATCCTGGGAACCATTCTGGCATTCCCTCTGGCGTTCCTGGTGGGACGGACCAATCTCTATGGGAAAAAGTTCTTCCGTGCGCTGTTTGTTCTGACGTACATGGTCCCTCCGTACGTGGGCGCCATGGCTTGGCTGCGCCTCCTGAACCCGAATGTGGGAACGATTAACCTGTGGATGCGGAGCCTGTTCCATCTGAGCGATGCCCCCGGACCGCTGAATGTATACAGCCTGCCCGGCATGATCTGGGTGCTGACCAGTTTTTACTATCCGTATGCGTTTATCACCATCAGCCGGGCCATGGAAAAGATGGATCCATCCCTGGAGGAGGCGAGCCGCATCAGCGGCGGAACACCGCTGACGACGCTGTTTACCATTACCCTGCCGATGATGATGCCCTCGCTGATTTCAGGCGCACTGCTGGTATTTGTCAGTGCCGCCAGCTGCTATGGCATTCCGTCGATTATCGGAAGCCCGGGACGCGTGCATACCGTTACGACACGAATCGTCGAGTATGTTTCACTGGGCCAGCAGGGACTCAATGATGCCACCGGGATGGCGGTGTTCCTGATGCTCCTGGCGGTGATCATCCTGTTTATTTCGGATGTCGTTCTGGCCAAACGGCAGTATATCACGGTTTCGGGCAAATCGGTCCGGCCGGCCATTGTCGATCTGCGGGGATGGCGGGTGCCGCTGTCCATCCTGGTTGCGCTTTTCGCTGTCATTGTCGTCTTTATCCCGTTCATCACGATTTTTGCCACCTCGTTTAAAATTGACGTGGGCAAGAGCATGCTGAACCCGGAGAATTTCACCCTGACCAACTGGCAGACCGTCTTTGGACGCGTGGAGACGATGAACTGTCTCAAGAATTCGCTGATCTATGCGTCGGTGGCGGCAACCATTGGCATCGTGATTGCCTGTACCATGAGCTATCTCCTTCAGCGTACGCGGATAAAGGGACGGAAGCTTCCGGATTTCCTGATTACCCTGGGTTCTGGAACGCCCTCAGTTGTTATCGCGCTTGGCCTGATTATGACCATGAAAGGCAATTTCGGCATTAACATCTACAATACGGCCTATATCATGATCATTGCATATATGATCAAGTACCTGATGATGGGAATGCGTACTGTCGTTTCCGCCATGAGCCAGGTGCATGCCTCGCTTGAGGAATGCAGCCAGGTCTCCGGCGCCACGTGGCTTCGGACCATGCTGCGGATTACCGGTCCCCTGATCTTCCCGAGCATCGCGGCCGGATGGTTCCTGATCTTTATTCCCAGCTTCTATGAACTGTCCATGACCACGCTGCTGTATTCCAGCACGACCAAAACGATTGGATTCCAGCTCTATGAATACTGGACCTTTACCAGTCAGCCCATGAGCTGTGCACTGGCGTTTGGCATTCTGCTGATTGTTGTTGTGCTGAATTTTGTGCTGAACCGCCTTACCAAGGGCGAATTCTCTATCTGAGAAAGGACTGAACCGGATGGGAACTGTTAAAATTGATCATATCTCCAAGGCATTTGGAAACAATGTGGTGCTCAAGGAGTTTAATGAAGTCTTTGAAGACGGAGAATTTGTCACACTGCTTGGGCCTTCCGGCTGTGGAAAGACCACGATGCTTCGCATTATTGCCGGATTTGAAAAGCCCACCAGCGGGGAACTCTACATTGATGACAAGCTGGTTTCCGGCGGGAATACCTTTTTGCCGCCGGAAAGACGGAACATCGGCATGGGCTTCCAGAGCTATGCGGTCTGGCCGCACATGAATGTATTTGACAATGTGGCCTATCCGCTGACCATTAAGAAGAGGGCTCGCAATGACATCCGCACAAGTGTGGAACGGGTGCTGGAAATTGTGCACCTCAGTCAGTACGCGGGACGTTTCCCCAATCAGCTCTCGGGCGGCCAGCAGCAGCGCATTGCCCTGGCACGCGCGCTGGTGGCGGAGCCGAAGCTGCTCCTTCTGG
>ODAI011442207.1_pt1 | contig 15006 bp, 10 predicted proteins | sample 1539321 | NCBI WGS metagenome assembly ODAI01 (sample SAMN02144231, study PRJEB22623) | gut metagenome | biome: sheep rumen | host: Ovis aries | place: New Zealand
AAGCCTTCCCTCACGTTCGACGATATTTACCTTAAAGCTTTTTTCGATCCGTTTAATGTGACAGTCAAGCTGACCGAAAATATTTCTAATATGTTCTTCTTCTAAATCAAGCTCGTTTACGAAAATCTCATTCATGTACTAAATCTCCGGTGAGCGCAGGCAAATGGAAACAGGCGGCCCGCTACTTATGATAAGGCTCTCCGGCATTTATCCGAAATACCCTGTAGAGCTGCTCAAGCAGTATTACCCTTGCCAGCTGATGCGGAAAGGTGAGCCTCGAAAAGCTTAAATGAAGCCTGCTCCTTTTAATTATGCTGTCGGAAAGCCCGAGAGAGCCGCCTATCACAAACTGGATATGGCTCACTCCCCCTACCTTAAGCTTCTCGATATGATCAGCCAGCTCAACAGAGCTCTTCTGTTCTCCCTCTATCTCAAGGGTGATGATGAAGGCAGTATCACTTAAATATTTTTGAAGCCTTACGGCCTCAGCCTCAAGGATCTGCCGGACAAGCCCCTGCGACGCACCCTCAGTGGTCTTCTCATCACTTACCTCAAAGACCGCAAGCCTGCAGTATCCTGAAAGCCTTTTTTCATACTCCGCGCAGGCTTCCCTTAAATATTTTTCCTTTAATTTACCGACGCAGATAATATCTATCTTCACTTATCCCGGATCAGCCCTCGCTCAGATATCTGTCTATTCCCCTGGCCGCGGCCTTACCCGCGCCCATCGCAAGGATCACGGTAGCCGCGCCTGTTACGGCATCTCCGCCCGCAAATACTCCCTTTTTGGAGGTAGCCCCGTCTTCCTCGGCTGCAACGATACAGCCACGCCTGTTGGTCTCAAGCCCTTCGGTCGAGGAAGCGATCAGCGGGTTGGGAGATGTCCCGAGGGCCATTATGACCGTATCCGCCTCCATCTCAAATTCCGATCCCTTTATCTCAACGGGTGATCTTCTGCCGGATTCGTCAGGCTCTCCCAGCTCCATCCTCACACAGGTGATCCCTCTCACCCATCCGTTTTCGTCCGAAAGTATTTCAACAGGGTTTGTAAGGAGGTTAAATATGATACCCTCCTCCTTTGCGTGATGGACCTCCTCCGCTCTTGCCGGAAGCTCCGCCTCGGAACGCCTGTATACCACATTGACCTCCGCGCCCAGCCTTAACGCCGTCCTTGCGGCATCCATAGCTACATTTCCGCCGCCGACTACCACGACCTTCCTGCCCGGGTTTATCGGAGTATCATAGTTATTGTCAAAGGCCTTCATAAGGTTGCTTCTGGTAAGATATTCATTGGCCGAGTACACTCCGTTAAGGTTTTCTCCGGGGATCCCCATAAATTTCGGCAGTCCCGCACCCGAGCCTATGAATACCGCATCAAAATCCTCAAGCAGCTCATCGACCTGCACAGCCTTTCCCGCTATGGTATTGGTCTCTATCCTTACCCCCAGAGCCCTTACATTGTCTACCTCCTTGGCTACTACCTCAGACTTTGGCAGACGGAACTCAGGGATACCGTATACAAGCACTCCGCCGGGCTCGTGAAGTGCCTCAAAGACCGTCACCTCATAACCCATCTTCGCAAGGTCTCCCGCGCAGGTAAGCCCGGCGGGTCCCGAGCCTATCACCGCGACTCTCTTATCCTTCTTTTCCGCGGTAACCTCCGGCTTTATCCCATGCTCCCTGGCATAATCGGCAACATATCTTTCAAGCTTTCCTATGGAAACAGGCTCGCCCTTTATTCCCCTGATGCAGCGGCCCTCGCACTGGCTTTCCTGGGGACATACCCTTCCGCACACGGCGGGCAGGGCTGAGGCCTCTGATATTATACGGCTTGCCTCTTCTATATTTCCCTCCTTTACCTCATGAATAAAGGCAGGGATGTTTATACCTACCGGACAGCCCTCTATGCACTTTGCGTTTTTGCAGTTTAAGCAGCGCTCCGCTTCCTGTGCCGCCTCCTGTGAATCATAGCCGAAGCACACCTCATCAAAATTTGAAGCTCTTACCTTTGGATCCTGCTCCCTTACCGGTACCTTTTTTAAAACATCCATCAGTCCATACCTCCATTATAAAAAGGGGGTTTATCCCCAGTAATATCTGACTTAAAACTCATAGCTACTCCGCTCCATCACTAAGCTCACAATTTCCTTTGTGGGTATCCCCTTCCTTTTCCTTAAGGTAAGCTCTTCCCTCCTGGGTCTTATACAGCTGCTGTCTCTTCATTGCTTCGTCAAAATTCACAAGATGTCCGTCAAATTCCGGGCCGTCAACACAGGCGAACCTTATCTTCCCGCCCACGCTTACCCTGCAGGCTCCGCACATTCCCGTTCCGTCCACCATTATGGGATTAAGGCTTACTATGGTCTTAAGATCATAATTCTTTGTCATAAGACATACAAACTTCATCATTATCATCGGACCGATGGCGACGCACACATCATATTTCCTGCCCTGGTTCTCATAGAGATCCTTTATCACATCGGTGACCATTCCCTTGCGTACATAGGAACCGTCATCGGTAGTGATATAGAGGTTTTCGGCCACCTCCCTGATCATATCCTCAAGGATCAGTATATCCTTTGTCTTGGCGCCTATTATAACATCCGCCCCTATGCCGTTTTCCTTAAGCCATTTGACCTGAGGATACACCGGCGCGGTACCCACTCCGCCTGCGACAAACAGCATTTTCTTCTTCTTAAGCTCTGAAACGGGCTCCCTGGTGAACTCGCTGGGCTGTCCCAGCGGCCCGGTAAAGTCCCTGAAGGCATCCCCGGCCCCAAGCTTTGACATCCTTAGCGTGGATGCGCCCACCACCTGAAATACTATGGTGATAAGGCCCCTTTCCCTGTCATAATCACAGATGGTAAGAGGGATCCTCTCGCCTCTTTCATCGATCTTTGCTATAACAAACTGTCCCGGCAGACAGGAACGGGCTATCCTTTCCGCCTCCACATCCATCAGAAATATTCCTTCAACCAATTTCTCCGCTCTAACGATCCTGTACATGAAAAATCCTCCCGATCAAAATCATTTGCTCACTATAATAAATATAAGTATACAAAAAATCAATCATTTTGTCTTCACATCATATGACCGACAGGCTGTAATCCTGTTTATCACTGCTCCATGAAGCTTCAAAGATCGATCCCGTTTTTGTGTCCACCGCAAACCTTCTCCCGGTCCGTGAGCCGGAATAGGTATACTCGTCTATAAGATAAAAGCTGTTATTGCCGTATCCGTAGGCATAACCGCATTTATACTCATTAAGCAGAGAGTTCTCTCCCTTGCTCATCAGCTGTATCTTCAATGCGTTAAGCGCGGTCTCAAGATCTATGTAGCATACCATCTTAAGCCTGTATTCACCGGAAACAACGACAGACCTCCTTCCTCTTTCGTCAATGGCGACAAACCTGAATTCGGAGGAGCCTAACGGCATTTCAAGCGGTTTTTTATATTCCTTTGAAGTCTCATCGGGATCCTTGCCGTCAGTGGTATAGAATACCCTGTAGTTCTCAGGATATTCCACCCTTATAAGGCATGGGATCTCATAGGTACCGCTGCTCACCAAAAGCTTCGGAGGCCTTGCCACGGGATAGTCCACCGTATAGGTCTGGCTGGCAACGGGAGAGCTTATCCCGTATTCGTTCACAAACAATGCGGAAACCGTCATTTCCCCCTCTCTTATGTCAAGAGGGGCCTTATACACCTTCGAGGTGCTGTCCGGCTCCGTTCCGTCCGTTGTATAATATATCACGCCGGGAGCCGATGCGGAAAGCGACAGCTTTATGTCCTTTTCATAATCTCCTCCCTTTTTGCTGAAGACCGGCGCCTCGGCAAAATAGACCGAATACCTGGAGATCAGCTCCTCATCCTCTGAATCGGAAAGGATGCTTACGATGGTATCATAGTCCTTAAGCTCACGGTAATTCTTTATTATCCTGTCATAGATATTGATATCCCCTGAGGAGACAGGGCTCTTTTCAGCCTCCCTGTCGCTCAGCATAGAAAAAAGCACGGCGTTGCTCTCGTCATACTTTCCAAGCTCATAATAATCATCTGCAATAAGAAATCTTGTCTTATCCTCGGAATTGTTGATAGAGAGGGCATGTCTTGCTATATTCAGGCTTTCCTCATACCTGCCCTCGTCATGAAGCGCCAGTGCGTCCGCATACTGGATATCATAATCAAAGTAACGGTTGAATTTAAAGATCGCTGTAAGGAAAAGTGCGACAAAAGCCGTCCCCGCGATCAGGATGCCGGCCATTCTGATCCGTGGAGCGCGCTTCCTCTGCCTGACCTCTTTTACCTTATCTTCCCCTTTAAGCCTGCTCAAAAACCGCGGAAGAAATGTATCGTCCCTGAACCCGCTGTCCCCTTCCTCCGGGAAAGGCTCATTTCCAAAAGCCACAGCTTCAGGAACGGGAACCGGATCTGAAGGGGCCGGCCCCCCTTCGGGGCCCGTGCTGTCAAGCTCATAGCTCTCCGCAATGGACGAGATGCTCTCCGAAAGCTCAATAAAGATCTCAGGCTCGTAATCCGGAACGATCCTGATCTCTTCACCGCACCTGGAGCAGTACATATAACCTTCTTTAATTTCAGCGCCACAGTTAGAACATATCATATTGTATCAACGGCAACCCCGCTCTTAACGTCATAGCACACAGTTCTTCATCAGCATAGCTATAGTCATGGGCCCTACACCTCCGGGAACAGGGGTTATGGCGCCAGCCTTCTTCTCCACAGCCTCAAAGTCCACATCGCCGCAGAGCTTTCCGTTTTCCATCCTGTGGATCCCCACATCTATCACCGTTGCGCCTTCCTTCACGAAATCCGCGGTAATGAACCTGGGCTTTCCGACGGCCGCGATAAGAATATCCGCTCTCCTTGCGATCTCCTTAAGCCCCCTTGTCCTGGAATGACATACGGTAACGGTTCCGTTTTCCCGAAGGAGGAGCATTGCCAGAGGCTTACCGACTATGTTGCTCCTTCCGATCACAACACACTCCTTACCCTCTATCTCTATGCCGGAGCGCTTCAAAAGCTCTATGACTCCTGCCGGGGTGCAGGAAACAAAGCCCTTTCTGCCGATTGACAGGGCACCCACGTTTACAGGGTGAAAGCCGTCAACATCCTTTTCGGGTGATATCCTTTCGATGACCGCAGCCTCATCTATATGACCGGGAAGGGGGAGCTGTACAAGTATCCCCGTAACACCGTCGTCCTCATTGAGCTTATCTATAAGTGCAAGGAGCTCCTCCTGTCCGGTCTCCTCCTTAAGCTCATAGCTCCTTGAACCTATCCCTATATATTCACAGGCCTTTTTCTTATTCCCTACATAGACCCTCGATGCCGGATCGTCTCCGACCTGTATGACAGCAAGACACAGCTTGTCTGAAAGTCCGTTTTTCTCAACATATTCCTTAAGCTCATCCTTTATCTCAGCGGATATAGCCTTCCCGTTTATTATCTCAGCCATTTTTTTCCCTCTCTGCGCCGATTTCGTTCTACGAAATCGTGCGCTTAGCCGTTAAAACAGTCCTGTTATGTTTCCCTCATCATCCACGTCGATATCATAGGCCGCGGGATGCTTCGGAAGCCCCGGCATCGTAAGCACCGAACCGGTAAGCACCACCACGAAGCCGGCGCCTGCCGATACATAAAGATCCCTTACGGTTATCTTAAAGCCCTCGGGCCGTCCTAAAAGCTTCGGATCATCAGACAGGGAATACTGGGTCTTTGCTATGCACACCGGCAGATCGTCAAAGCCGTTTTCCCTGATCCGCTTAAGCGCCGCACTTGCTTCCTTTGTATACACCACATCCTCTGCTCCGTATATCCTTTTTGCAATGACGGCGATCTTTTCCTCCGTCGAAAGGCCGGTATCATACAGGGGCTTAAAGCAGCTTTTGCTGCCCTCAAGCACTGACAGCACCTTCTCCGCAAGCTCCCTTCCGCCTTCTCCGCCTTTTTCCCAGACCTCGGATACGGCAAACTCCGCACCCTCGTTTCTGACAAAATCTCTTACAAAGCTTATTTCCTGTTCTGTATCGGTATTGAACCGGTTTACGGTGACAACAACCGGAACACCGAAGAGCCTGACATTTTCAATATGCTTTTTAAGGTTTGCTATTCCCTTCCCGAGAGCCTCCATATTTTCCTTTGAAAGCTCCTCTCTCGGAACACCCCCGTTATATTTCATGGCTCTTACCGTAGCCACTATTACCGCCGCATCAGGCTTAAGGCCTCCCATTCTGCACTTTATGTCAAAGAACTTCTCCGCCCCAAGGTCCGCACCGAACCCTGCCTCGGTCACGACATAATCGGCAAGCTTAAGCGCGGTCCTAGTTGCGATGACCGAATTGCAGCCGTGAGCAATGTTTGCAAAGGGCCCGCCGTGAACGAGGGCGGGGGTATGCTCTATGGTCTGTATAAGGTTAGGCTTAAGGGCATCCTTAAGGAGAGCGGTCATGGCGCCCACCGCCCTGATATCCTTTGCGGTCACAGGCCTGCCCTCAGTATCATAGGCTACTATCATACGGGACAGCCTCTTCTTAAGATCCTTAAGATCCGCGGAAAGACACAGCACCGCCATGATCTCCGAAGCCACCGAGATCACAAAATGATCCTCCCTTACCACTCCGTCGTTTGGCCCGCCAAGACCTACCACTATATTTCTTAAAACCCTGTCATTCATGTCAAGGCAGCGCTTCCATACCACCGAATTAAGGTCTATCCCGCACTCGTTGCCCTGCTTTATGTGATTGTCAAGCAGCGCCGCAAGAAGATTGTTGGCGGAGGTCACGGCATGAAAATCCCCGGTGAAATGAAGGTTGAGCTCGTCCATGGGAAGGACCTGTGAGTATCCTCCGCCCGCGGCTCCGCCCTTAATGCCAAAGCACGGTCCCAGGGACGGCTCTCTCAGGGCAAGCACGGCATTTTTATCAAGCCTGCACAGCCCCTGCGCAAGCCCTATACTGACCGTCGTCTTTCCCTCTCCTGCCGGAGTGGGGTTTACCGCCGTCACAAGTATCAGCTTTCCGTCATCCCTTCCCTCAAGGCTTTTTAAAAATTCATTGGTAAGCTTTGCCTTATATTTTCCGTACAGCTCGAGGTCATCCTCGCCTATACCCGCTTTTGCGGCAACCTCCTTTATCGGAAGAAGCTCTGTTTCTCTTGCGATCTCAATATCTGTTTTCATAATGTTTCCTCTACATACTGCTCAAATTGTTCTTCGCTCATAAGTATCTTTCTGGGCTTTGTACCCTCCTCCTCACCGACCACGCCGGCGTCCGAAAGCTGGTCCATGATCCTGGCAGCCCGGTTGAAGCCGATCTTAAATGCCCTCTGGAGCATTCCTATCGAGGCCTTGTCCTTTTCGATGATAAACCTTGCGGCCTTTTCAAAAAGCTCGTCAAAGCCGTTCCCCTCACCTTGGGAGGAAAGCCCGCCTGAGGAAGAGCCTCCGCCGTCTGAAACGGCCGAATTCATCCTGGAGATCACCTCCTCATCATAGACCTCTCCCTCGGTCTGCGATTTCAGCTCGTCCACCACCCTCGTGACCTCATCGTCGGAAACAAAGGCTCCCTGAAGCCTTGCGGGCTTCGAATAGCCCTGAGGATAAAAAAGCATATCGCCCTTACCGAGAAGCTTTTCCGCACCCACCATATCGAGTATCGTTCTGGAATCCGTCCCTGAGGATACACTGAAGGCGATACGGCTGGGCATATTCGCCTTGATAAGGCCTGTGATGACATCCACCGAGGGCCTCTGTGTGGCCACAACCAGATGTATTCCCGCTGCCCTTGCCTTCTGGGCTATACGGCATATGGATTCCTCCACCTCCTTTGAGGCGACCATCATAAGATCCGCCAGCTCGTCCACTATGATAACGATCTGGGGCATCTTTGCAGGCCTTTCCTCCTCGGGAATATCCTGAAACTCCGCAGAGGTGACAAGCTTGTTGAAGCCCTTCATATCCCTGACCTTATACTCGGCAAACTTGTTATACCGATCGTCCATCTCGACCACTCCCCACTGAAGAGCGGCGGAGGCCTTTCTGGGATCGGTCACAACAGGTATCATAAGATGCGGGATCCCGTTGTATACACTGAGCTCCACCACCTTGGGGTCGATCATAATAAGCTTTACGTCCTCGGGATCAGCCTTGTACAGGATGCTCATTATAAGCGTATTGATGCATACCGACTTACCGGAGCCTGTAGCGCCTGCTATCAGAAGGTGCGGCATCTTCGCGATATCCGTCACCACCACACGGCCCTCGATATCCTTTCCTACCGCAAAGGACACCTTTGAGGCGGCGTTCTTAAAGGCATCGTCCTCAACCAGCTCGCGGAAGCTTACCGGTATCGGTTCCTTGTTTGGTATTTCGATGCCGATGGCGGCCTTGCCCGGTATAGGCGCCTCTATCCTTACGTCGGTGGCTGCCATATTAAGCTTAATATCATCGGAAAGGCTCAGTATCTTGCTGACCTTGACGCCGGACTCGGGCTGCATCTCAAACCTTGTTACCGTCGGGCCCTGGCTTATTTCCGTCATTGTCACGCTAACCCCGAAGGTCGCAAGGGTATCCTTTAGCTTATCCGCGGTCTTCCACAGCTCATCCATGGATTCACCGCTGTTATTCTTCTTAGGAGCGTCCAGAAGCGCCGTTGACGGGAGAAGGTATTCCCGGGGCTCTGCTTTTTCTGCTTTTTCTGCCTCTTCATGCGGGAGGGGCACTTCTTTACTCTCTGTCCTGCTCTCCTGTTGTAAGAATGGCTCCTTCCGGGCCGTTTCCGGGTAAGCCGGCTCGTCACCGGAAAAAGTCTCCTTATCATCCTCAGGTGCCATCTCATCTAAAAGCTTATAGATATCCGGCTCCTTATCCTCTGCGGCAGCTGTCTCCTCCGGGACAGGCTCCACCCGATCCTCCGGCTTCCTTATCGGAACGATCTTATCCTGTGCCTGAACGCCTTCTGTCACGGCCGGCCCGGTTTCTGCATCCCTGCTTACATGGAAGCCGTCCGTTTCGGGCTTAAAGGAATTGATATGATGTGAGCTTCTGAAGTTGACAGCGTCCCTTTCTCCGACTCCGGCATTTACGCCATATTCCGTCCGCTTGAAATCCCTTATATCCTCAACGATGCTTATCTCGTCCATACCGTCCGTATTAAAGCTCAGCTCGTGCATTCCCTCAGGTACCGCGTATTCCTCCGCGACAGAAACGTCTTCAGCTGCCTCATCGGTCACAGTCTCCTCAGCATATCCGAAGGACCGGCTTTCTGAAAGCATCAGCTCCTTTTCCTCGTCAACCGCCTCGGGTACAACAGGCTCCTCCACAAGCTTTGTATCAAGCATCACGCCGCTGACCTTCATTTCGCTGCGCTTTTTCCTTCTCTCAGACAGAGCCTCCTCTCTCTCCATAACGGCTTCCAGCCGCTCCTGTCTTCGTTCCTCACGCTTTAAGGCTCTTTCCCGGTTTTTCAGCTCTCTTTCATCCTTAAGCTCCTCACGTCTGACATTCCTTACCTGATGGTGCTTTTTGGCGCCCTCTCTTGATCGTTCGAAGATATGTCTGGAGCCTGTACGGATCCCGTTAAGGAAGGATTTCTCTGTTATGATCACTCCGCAGATTATGACAAGCACCGAGAGCACGATATAAGCCCCCGCCCTGCCGATGGTTTTTAAAAGCGCCATCGCGATCATTGCGCCGAACAGGCCTCCGCCCGCCCTGTCCTCGGAGCAGATCATGTAAAACTCTTTAAGCCCCGTTTCCGAGCGGTCGCTCATGGAAAACATGTGCGCAAAGGAGCAGAGCATCAAAAGCAGCACAACATACGCACCTGCCCTTGCTCCCGCCACCTTCAGCCCTTTGTTTGATATTATGAAGGCTCCGCCGAAGAATATGACAAAAGGAACGGCATAGGCTCCTATACCAAAGAGCCCGAACATCACTCCGCTCACGGCTCTTCCGAAGCTTCCGGTCAGATTGATGGCACTGAAAAACAAAAGTACCGAAACAGCGAGAACCGCAAGCAGGGCTACCTCATCCGTTACCACATCACCGCCCTGTTTTCTTTTCCCCCTGCCGGTACTGACTCTTCTGGAATTACCCTTATAAGCGCCGGAGCGACCTGCACGTGAACGTGAGGCTCCGCCGCGTTTTGACCCCGTAGCCATTATTATCTCCTCTCTCCCCTGCGCCGATTTTATTTTAAACTTATTAACCCGGCAGCTCCCCCAAGCTTATGCCGGAATATATGCATTAACCAAACCGATCATACGGACACGGTCATTTCCCCCGCCCGATCACAGCGCGATTATATAAGCCACGACCGATACCGCTCCGATCAGGAAGCAATACCATGAAAAATATTTGAAATACCTGTTCATCACAAGCTTTACCGTAAGCCTTAAGGCGACATAGCCCACTATAAGCGCCGTGACCATGCCGACTATATAAGCTCCGATCTCAGCTCCCCCAAGCCCGACTTCCATATCCGACAGCTCCAGGATAAGGGCCCCGATAATAGCCGGTATCGACATGATGAAGGAAAACTTTACCGCAAACATCCTGTCAAAGCCGCAAAGCAGCGCACAGACGATAGTGCTTCCCGATCTTGAAAGACCCGGCAGAGTCGCTATCCCCTGGGCAGTACCGATAGCCGCAGCGTCGGCATAGGAAGCATCCCTTGGCTTTTTGTGCCTTTCCTTTATAAAATCGGAGGTGAGGATGATGCCTCCCGTACCGATAAGGCATATCCCGGTGACCAGGAGGTTCCCTTCCACTCCCTCAACAACACTCTTTAAAAGGATGCCGATGATGCCGGTAGGGATCACGGACACCAGTAAAAGCAGGACAAACCTTCTGTAGGAGGATGTGGCCAGTTTTTTATACGGAAGCTTGTTATCCTTAAGTCCCAGGTTTTTAAAAAACCTTCCGATGTTTTTGAATACATCCCCGGCGATCTTAAAAAACTCGACAACAAGACGAAGGATATCCCTGTAAAAAACCAGACATACCGCTATCAGAGTCGCAAAGTGCAGCAGTACGTCAAAGAGTATCCCCGTGTCCGTTTCGACCTTCAGTATGTTTTTAAAGATAGCAAGGTGTCCGGAGCTGCTGACCGGCAGAAACTCCGTGAGCCCCTGAACTATCCCCATTACTATTGCCTGACCAAAAGACATCTCATCTCCCAATGCTCATAACGGCCCCGTATGTATATGCCCGGCTTACGAGCCAAAACGGCCGCATCAACAGATTATATCATATCATGATCTTTTTTTAAAGTATCCCTTCAATCACATTTGAAAACGGCAACGGACAACGGCGCCGCCTTGATCCTTATGGAATCCTTCCTGCCGTCGCAGGCCTCCTTTTTAGAGGTCTTGACCCTGGGATTGACACTTCCTCCCCCGCCGAACCTTACGGCATCGGAATTGAATATCTCCTTGTATTTTCCCGGTGAGGGCACGCCCACCCTGTAATCCGAAAAGAGAACGTTTGCAAAATTAAGAACTATAAGAAGCTTTTCGCCTGCGCCCTTCCTTAAAAATACGAGGACATTATCGTTTGCGGCGGTATTGTTTATCCACTCAAAGCCCTTCTCCTGGCCGTCATATTCAAAAAGTGCGGGATGTGCGGAATAGAAATGAAGGAGCTCCTTAATGTAGAGATTGAATTTCCTGTTATCCTCCCCTTCAAGCAGAGACATGTCAAGAGGAGTACTTCCGTCATAGCTGTGCTCGCAGCCCATATCCTGCCCCATAAAGCTCACAAAGCCCGCGGGAAAGGCCGCCATGAAGCCAAAGGCCGCCCGGAGATTGGCATACTTGTTCGTGATCCCTCCCGGCATCTTGAGAAGCAGGGGCTTAGTGCCGTCCTCACCCTCTACCTCCTTTACCGAGAATGGAAGGATGAACCTTTCTGAGGTATTATAGCTCAGGGCATAGGTCAGCTCCCCGTAATGATGAGTCCTGAAGAAGGGATCATAGCTCAGGAAATCGAGAAGGTCGCTTGTAAAGCCCTTATCAAGCTTGTAATCAAAGCCCATTCCCTCCTCACTGACCTCCGCCGTCACTCCTGCCCAGGTGGACAGTCCGTCGGCTATCGTAAAATAGCCTTCGTTTTCCGCAAGGCGCACCGAATTAAGCTTCTTCAGAAATGCGATCGCGTCCAGGTTTTCCTTTCCGCCGTGTTCATTGGGCAGCCAGTCACCCGGCTTCTTTCCGAAATCCAGATATATCATCTCCTCAAGAGAATCGACCTTCAGGCCGTCTGCGTGATACTCATTCAGCCAGAACGACGCATTCCCCAGAAGATAGGCCGAAACCTCGGGCCTTGCGTAATTATATATAAGAGTCCCTCTTTTTCCGTTATAGCGCTGTCTCAAATCCTGATGCCCGTAGAGGCAGGTCCCGTCAAATCCCGAAAGCCCCGCTTCCTCTCCCGTAAAGTATCCGCAGACCCAGTCAAGGATCACGCCGATGCCCTCACCGTGCAGCCTGTCGATGAGATATTTAAGGCCGTCTCCGTCCCCAAGCGCCGAATCCACCGCATAGGGTGAGGATATCTCGTACAATGCCCCTCCCTCTTCATGCTGCATGACCGGCATGAGCTCCACATATGTGTAGCCCATATCCTTAACATAGGATACCAAGCTGTCCGAAAGCTCCTTAAGCCCTTCCCCGCCTTCTTCTCCGGGCTTTGAAAAGGTAAAGGGATCCACCTCGTAAACCGACATGGCACCGCGCCCTGCCTTTTTCCTCTCACTAAGCCATTTCTCATCATGAAATTCATATCCGCTCTCACATACGACAGAAGCACCGTCCGGGCCCTTTTTTGAGGCAAAGGCATAGGGGTCCTTTTTCAGAGTTACCACGCCCCCCTTGAGCCTCAGCTCGAATTTGTATTCCTCTCCCTTTCCTATCCCCGGGATAAATATCTCAAAGATCCCGTAATCGGAGAGCCTTCGCATCTGATGCACACGTCCGTCCCAGTTGTTGAAGGCACCCACCACGCTGGCCCTTATCGCATTAGGTGCCCAGAGTGCAAAGCCTGTGCCCTTTATGCCGTCTATCTCTCTTACATGAGCTCCCAGCACCTTATACATTTCATGATGTGTGCCCTTTATGAAGCCTTCCGCATCCTCTTTTGAAATAATGGGCGCAAAGCTGTAGGGATCATATATCTCTTCGGTATTTCCGTTATTATCCGTCACCTTGAAGCAGTAATTAAACCTGTTCTTTTTTTCGGCTCTTATTAAGACCGCGTAAAAGCCGGCCTCGTCCATGAGCTCCATATCATATTCATTTATGGTCCTTGATATCTGAACCACCACGGAAACCTTGCGGACATCCGGGAAAAAGGCCTGGATCAGTATCCCGTCCTTTGTGAAATGTCCTCCGAGCAGCTCATGGGGCCTGTCCTCCTCGGCATATACCAAAGCCTCTATCTCTGCCCAGTTCATCATCTTATAAAGCTTCTTATCCATTTTGTCTCCCCTTCCCGTCTATATCCTGTGTATGAACAGACCGCTTCTTAATTTGGGCTCAAACCATGTTGATTTCGGCGGCATGAGCATTCCCTCGTCAGCGACCTTAAAGAGCTCCCGTATCGAGGTGGGATACATGGCAAAAGCGATCCCAGCCCGCCTCTCAAGCTCCCTGAGCCCTCTTATACCGCCCACAAAATCTATCCTGTTATCGGTCCTTGGATCCTCTATTCCGAACAGCGGTTCAAGGAATTCATCCTGAAGCCTTGAAACATCAAGTGACCTGACGGGATCATCGGTTGCAAAGCTGTTGTCAAAATAAAAGCTGTACCATTCCCCGTCAATATATATCCCGATATTGCCCTTGCTCTTTGGATGATAGGGTTCCTTATCCTTGACCCTTAACAGGGTCCCCCTTTGGGAGAAATAATCAAGGATCTCCTTTTTATCATGCCCGTTCAGATCCTTCACCACCCTGTTGTAATCCATTATCATAAGGTCCTTTTCCGGGAAGATCACCGACAGGAAATAATTGTATTCCTCCTCTCCGGTATAGTCAGGATCCTCCTCTCTCCGCTTGAGCCCCGCCTTCACGGCAGATGCGCAGCGATGGTGCCCGTCCGCTATGTAGACCGATTCCATCTCCGAGAAGACCTGTCTTATCTCATCTATGTCCCTCTTATCGGAGATCATAAAGCCCCTGTGCCTTACAAGATCATCCGAAAGGAAATCAAAGTAAGGCTCCTCCTGCTTTACCCTCTCCACTATCTCCTCAAGCTCAAAGCTGTTCCTGCATGCTAGGAATACGGGCCCGGTCTGGGCGCTTAAGCTGTCGACATGCCTGAACCTGTCTGCCTCCTTATCGGCTCTCGTGTTCTCATGCTTTTTGATCGTATTGTTAAGATAATCATCTATGGAGGATACGCCGGCTATGCCGGTCTGGACCCTGCCGTTCATGGTAAGCTCATAGATATAATAATGCTCCTCAGTATCCTCGATGAACTCCCCGTTTTCAAGCATACCGAGAAAAAGCTCCCTTGCCTTTTCGTAAACACGGTCATCATAGGTATCCACGGACCTGTCAAACTGGGTCTCCGCCCTGTCGATCCGCAGGAAGGAAAGGTTATCTCCCCTGACCTTTTCTGTCGCCTCATCCCTGCTGTATACGTCATATGGGAGAGCCGCGATCCTGCTCTCCAGTCCGTTCTTCGGTCTTACTGCCTTAAAGGGTCTGATATCAGCCATTTTTACCTCCGCTCTTTTACTGCCTGAAGTTGTTGATCAGACATAGTATATCATTGCAGGTTTTAATAAACAACCCCGCCTGCGCCGATCCGTTGAGCTTACTGAACGGATCATTTCCCCGGCATATCCCCCTTGCCTGCGTTGATCCATCCCGAAATTGCAGCTTTTCATTAATTATTGTGCAATAACAAAAAGTGTGCTATCCTGTACTCTGGTCGATCTGAAACAATAAAATGCTCTAAATACACGCAGATCAAGGAGGAAAAAG
>ODAI012551608.1_pt1 | contig 15006 bp, 14 predicted proteins | sample 1539321 | NCBI WGS metagenome assembly ODAI01 (sample SAMN02144231, study PRJEB22623) | gut metagenome | biome: sheep rumen | host: Ovis aries | place: New Zealand
ACAATCATCCAGATTGAAGGTGCCGAATACACCGGCGAAAAGCCATCCAAAATCGACATCGACCACTTCTTCAAGATTGAATACCGCATAAGCGGCAAATGCTTTACAATTGCAGGCCAGAAGGCCCTCGCAGCAGGCAAACCTGTTACAACAAACAAGGCAGACAACTGCGAGGTTTGCTAACCTCGTAAGTTTTCTTTACATAAAAAGGCCAGTCCGTTTAAGGGCTGGCCTTGTCTTTTAGAAAAACACAAATACTTTCTTTAAAGAAATATCATTTTTCAGATAGTTTATTTAAAAACCAAAAAACCACCTACCAAAAACATTAATACACAAAATATTGTTATTGCAATTGATGGTGAAATAACTTGAAAAAATTTTGATTGAAATATCGGACTATCGAAAACAGACTGATATACCTCAGGATTTTTCTTTTCCTCAACATTTACTTGTATTCTTGTATGAGAAACAATCCATTTTTCTATTTTTATTGGGACCCAAAAACTATAAATTCCCAGAGTGATAATTGTCAATAACATACACACTATCCATGTACCAAACAGACCGATCGCTGTTCCATCAAAAGTGCATCTTTTATCACAATAAACTTTATGTCTTTGTTCCCAACTGTAAAGCATTTTTATAGCCCAAGGATAGCAAATTCCTAATGTAATAATTGTTATAAAACCTCCTAGGAATTTCCATCCAAAAAACTGCCAAAACCCTCCATCAAAATAACTTGCTTTATCTTTTTTTAATTTTTGTACAGCATCAAATGTAGGTACTTCATCTTCAAAGAAAGTATTTGATTCTTTCCATTTTTTTATTTTAAAAGGAACATAAAATCCATAAATTCCTAAAGTAACGATTGTGAGCAACCAGCATAAAATCCATGTTCCAAAAAGACCACCAGCGGTTCCTGTAAATTTTAATCTTCTCCCATTTATAACAGTATGTTTTGCTTCCCAAGCATACATCCAGCATATTGCAACAGGATAGCAAATTCCTAGTGTAACTGCCGTCAACAGAGATCCAAGAATTTTCCAACCTAATCTGTCAAAAACTCCACCATCAAAATATGATGTCTGATTTTCTTCATCCATTACAATTTCTCCTTTTCTTCTATAAAACATATTTTCATTTTTTAACCTAAACAGTGGTTTATTATCCATATTATAATAGTCAGATGGTTTATTAACAAGTTTAAAAGGCAATAATTGATAAAAGTCCATATTATATAAATATGGGATTTTGGGATAATGTTTTAAAAGAATTAGATTATCTTGGAATGACGAACAAATCTCTTGCAGAAAAGTGCGGATTTGATGCTTCTAATATTGGAAGAGGCATACGTCTAGGAAGTTCTCCATCAGTTGAAACTGCTATAAAGATTGCAAATGCTCTTGGAGTATCTGTAGAATACCTTTCTGGAGAAACTGAAGCAGATGTAAAAACTCCTCAAGCCCTTGGAAAAAAATATTATAAAACATTACAATTCCTCGATTCTCTTCCAGAAAAACAACGTAATTCAATTATCCACATGATTGAAGAAATGTGTCGATAAATATTTATTTTGCATTAACAATATACAGACAAGAAGACCTAATAATCAAAGTTTATTCTATAAATAAATTTTTACAAAACTCAAAGAAATATGATACAATAAACCACAACCGCAAAAGGAGTTTATTTGTACACAATTGAAGATTTTAGGAAAATCAATAAGAGCGAGAATATTGTTATTTCTCTGCATGATCAATTACGTTTGAATGAACGCAATATTACTGTTGATGATGTAATGAATGCAATTGATTATGGAGAAATTATTGAACAGTATCCTAACGATTTTCCTTTTCCAAGTTGCTTGATTTTGGGGTTGTCCATTCATAATTTCTATATTCATATTGTTGTTAGTATGAATGAAGACAAGATTTATCTGATAACGGCTTATGTACCTGGAACAGATAAATGGGAAGCTGATATGAAAACTCGCAGGCAGGAGGTAAAAAAATGAAATGTATTCGCTGTGGAAATGCAACTTATAAAAGCACTACGACAGAAGCAATTGAACTTGGAAGTGGTGTTCTTGTAATCAGAAATATACCCTGCTACAAATGCGAAGTTTGTGATGAAATTCATTTTACAGGCGATGTTGTAAAGCAACTTGAACAAATCATTGCAACTGCCAAGCAAAGAATGGAACAGCTTTCTGTTGTAGATTTTGCATCTTTTAAAACGGCAGCTTAAAACAACATCAAAATCTTACTTCACCTCATTCACAAGCTCTTCCCCGCCCGCAAAAGCGCGAACATTCTCCAGTGTTGTATCCGCAAGGTTCTTCAGCGCATTAGTAGTAAGGAAAGCCTGGTGGCTGGTAATTATAACGTTCGGGAAGGTCAAAAGTCGGGCCAGGACATCATCTGTCATAATATCCGTTGACCAGTCGCTGAAGAAATATTTGCTTTCTTCTTCGTAGACGTCCATGCCGATGCCGCCGATATGACCATGCTTCAGGGCGTGAACCAGAGCCTTGGAATCAATCAAAGCACCGCGGCCGGTATTAATAATCACTGCATCCTGCTTCATCATCTTCATTGTGTCGTGGTTTACAATGTGTTTTGTTTCCTCTGTGAGCGGACAGTGCAGGCTGAGAACATCGCTCTGGCGGAAGATTTCTTCCTTGCTCACGTACTCTGCGCCAGTCTCGCTTGCCCACTTTTCATTCGGATATGGGTCATAAGCAATAATCTTCATGCCAAAACCTTTCAATATACCTGCCATAATCTGGCCGATTTTTCCGGTACCCAAAATACCTGCAGTGAGTCCGTGCAAATCCCGTCCTGTAAGTCCTTCAATATTAAAATTAGCAGTCTTAGTACGCAGATAAGCCTGAGGAATATGGCGGGTAAGCGAAAGCAGCAGGGCCGCACCATGCTCGGCAACCGCGTAAGGCGAATAAGCCGGAACACGTACAACTCTTATTCCTGCCGCCGTAGCCGCCTTTAAATCAACATTATTAAAACCGGCACAGCGTAGGGCAATCAGCTTTACGCCGCACTTTTTCAGCACATCAATAACAGCCGCATTCACCACATCATTTACAAAAACGCAAGCTACATCAAAGCCCTGGGCGGTCAAAGCGGTATTTTCATTCAGTTTATAATCACGGAAATCTATTTCATAATTAAAACCGCCCTCTGTATTGGCTTTTGTGAACGAAGCCTTATCGTAAGAACGGGTATCAAAAAATGCAATTTTCATAATGTGAGCCTCCTCTAACTCCTACTAATAAGTTAACACAGGAAAATAAGAAGAGTCAATGTTTTTCGAATGCGTTAGCGATGGGAGCCCCTGCGAAGCAGCCGACCGCAGTGGAGGAGCTTGAGGGGGACCTGAGCAAAGCGAAGGGCTCACTCAAGCTCCAGAGCGAGGACGGTGAGCGTTAGCGAAGGGCGGACGTAGCGACCGGGCACGGAACGAAGTGGAGTGCCTGGGAACGCCTAAATCTTCCGATATTCCCGCACAAAGTAAATTATTTCTGCCAGAGCAGTAATTGTCCAGGAGAAGATGTAAAGCAAAAAGAGAGACTGGATTGTACCGAACCAGGCAAAGATTGTGTAAACCCAAATAATTCGGAAAACGCAGGAGCCAAGCAACACAATCACTGTAGGAACAGAAGTTTTACCAAGACCACGGCTGGCGGCAATTGTGTTATCCATAAAGGTAGCCACCGGATAAGAAAACCACATAATGGACATTCGCAGCATTCCGGCATGAATAACTGCAGGGTCATTGGTGAAGACTGCAAGGCACTGTGGACCAAAAATGTACATGGTCGTGCTAAGTCCCGCCCCAAGCAGAAAAGCGTATAAATTTGCTATGAGCATACTATAAAGGATGCGCCGCTTGTTGCCGGCCCCGTAGTTCTGCCCAATAAAAGTTGCGCACGCAATATAAAAGGCATTCATGGCACTGTATATAATATTGTCAAGATTTGAACCTGCTGCAGTTCCCGCTACCATTGTTGCGTCAAATGAGTTTACACCCACCTGAATAAAAGTATTGGCAACGGCAAAGATGGCATTCTGCATTCCTGCGGGAATACCAATCTTTAGTATGCGAATTGTTTTTTCGCGATGCAAGCGCAGATGGCTGAAGGAAAACTTTATATCTCCCAGGTCTCGGCCCCGTATCAAGGGAATCATAACAAGAGTTGCAGAAACATACTGAGAAATAACACTGGCAAGAGCCACACCGGCACAGGAAAGCTGGCAGACAATCACAAAAAACAGATTCAAAACAATGTTGATAAAGCCTGCAAAAGTAAGATAGTAAAGCGGGCGCTTTGTATCGCCGGCAGCACTTAAAACAGCATTTCCGTAATTGTAAAGGGCAACTCCGGGCATGCCCAGCATATATATTTTAAAGTAAATTACTGCACCATCAAGCAATTCAAGCTTTGTTCTAATTAAAGCCAGAACTGGTCTAGCCAGCAAAAAGCCGCCCAACATTAAAATAGCCCCAACGATCATAGAAACAATAAAAGATGAATGAAGAGCCTGGTCCAAATCTTTTTTAGACTTTGAGCCAATGTAAAAAGCGACAATAACATTAACACCGCCGCCAAGCCCCATCAAAAGGCCGGTAAACAAAAAGAGCAGTTGCGAGGTTGACCCCACCGAGCCCAAGGCAATAGAGCCCGCAAAACGACCAACAACAGCAATATCTGCAATGTTAAAAAGCACCTGCAGAAGATTAGAGAAAATTAGAGGTATACTGTAAAAAAGGATTCCCTTAAAAAGAGGACCACACGTTAAATCGCGATCGTAAGATAATTTTGCACCAAGCATTCTAAAGACAATAGTGAATCGGGTGGGAAGTTTCAAGCCTGTTTACACCTCCTGTAAAATCTGCATCTTTTCAGCCATTACCACCAGGCCGCCTTGTCTGAACAAGTTCCTCCCACAAACCATTCACCCCAGCAAACAAAAATTACAAATAAAAAATAGAATTAATCAATTTCAAAAAGAACCCATAATTTATACTCAAAGCATGGAAAAGAAAAGCTTAGAAAAGAAAAACCGCGGCGCACTGCCAATGGTAAAACTTACATTCCCAATAGCGGTAGAACAATTATTCCGAATTCTCGTTTCATCAGTAGACACAATGATGCTAAGCTCCTACAGTAACGATGCAGTTGCCGCAGTCGGCCTGGTTTCCCAGTACGTCTTTTTCTTAAACCTTATTTTTTCAGTAATCAGTACCGGCTGTTCCATAGTCCTTGCCCAATTCATAGGTGCATCCAAAAGCAAAAAAGAACTAAATCAGATAGCCCAGGCCAGTACAATTATGATTTTTCTACTTTCAGCAATCCTCATGCTACTCGTTTTCTTTGGCTTCAAACCACTTTTAAACTGCTATCAGCTGGAAGACACAGTAAGAGCCTACGCCCTAAAATACTTTATAATTTTTGGCGGATGCTGCTGCTTTTTTACAGCCTTCAGCTCCTTGCAGGGAGCCATTCTGCGCAGCTACGGCTACACAACCGAAGCCATGATAGTTTCTTTTATTGCAAACCTTGTAAACGTAGTAGGAAACGCTCTTTCCCTTTATGGCTGGTTCGGCCTTCCAGTTTTCGGAGTTGCCGGCGTAGCCTGGGCCAGCGGAAGCTCAATGATAGTTTCCACAATCCTACTGGCCATTTTTATTCGTCGCCGCCAGGACGTAGCCTTTTCTCTCAAGGGCATATTTAAAGTTCCACAGCAGGTTTACCGCCTTATTCTTTCAGTCGGCGTCCCAACCGCTGGCGAAAGCCTTTCTTACAACATCAGCCAGATAGTAATTATGGCCATGATTTCAACCTTGGGTACTAATGCCATGTCTGCCCAGGTCTACACAATGACCATAGTACGCTTCGTATTTATAATGGCAATGGCAATAGGAAGTGCCTCCCAAATTAAAACCGGCTATTTCGTTGGAGCAAAAGAAAGCGACATAGCCTACAAAAAGATTTTCAAATATCAGCTGGTAGCCACCACCTTTTCCATGGTTATGATAATTATTGTAAACCTTGTAAAAGACCCGGTAATCAGAATATTTACAAATATAGACGAAGTCCACGCCCTGGTTAGCCGCCTTCTTATTTTTTCCGCCTACATAGAATTCGGCCGCTCCATGAATTTAATTTACGTTGGTGCCCTCAAAGGTTCCGGCGACGTAAAATTCCCAGTCCTCTACGGAATTGCCTCAATGTGGGGAATTATGGTGCTAGGCAGTTATATTCTTGGCCTAAAATGCGGACTCGGTCTGGTAGGCTTTTGGCTTGGCATTGGAACAGATGAAACAACACGCGGCATTGCCATGATGATTCGCTGGAAAAGCAAACGCTGGCAAAAACACGCCCTTATTTAAAAGAAGGAGGGAGGAGCCCCTCCCTCGCTCCACCCTTAGTAAGAGCTACAAAGGTCCAATGTCCGCTTAATTATTTCTTTACCTTCATTTTCTGAAACACCTGCAAGGCTATCAAAAATAGCATAAATTTTTCCATCCCTTTCCACTTGCCTTGCAGTCATAATTCCCCTGCAAAAAACCTGTGCAATATGATTTACACAAAGATGGCAGGTATAAATATCAGCAAGCTTCAATGCAGGTCCTATATCTGGCAAATCTTTTTGCTTCAGTTCCAGCTGCAAAAAAGAATGAATTATACGGGCTGCATCGCGCCGGCTTAATTCAGCCCCAGAAAAACGTTGATCCTTGTCCTCCAGCCAGCCGCGCCTGTGAGCGTATTCCAGAAAATTCTTTTCCTCAATTTTTCCCAAATTATTTACCGAAGAAAAGGCTTCAAAAATAAGGGAAACAAAATAAAAAACAGAAATATTCATTTTTCTGCAGGCTTGAAACTAGTCCAAAGGCGTAATTTTTAAGGTAACATTATCGCAGGCCTTCAAAAAATCAATTGAAAAGACGCCTTCTGCTAATTCTTCAACCTTACCTGTCCACAAATCTTTTACAGAAAAAGCTCTGGCCTTAGAAAAGGCTTTAATCCCCTTCCAGAAAGAAAGCTTTTTTTCAAGCTCTTCTACACTTATTTTAAGCTGACTTTTTTTATCATCCTCGCTTACATTAATAAAAGACAGAGCCAGGCTTCCATCACACAAAGGTTTTGCCAAAATATCTATGCGGTCGATATCTTCTATGTAAGCCTTATCCGGCGACTCACCACAACAATCAAAGCTTGTTGCTACTCTTTTTGCCTGAATACCCAGGGCATCCTGGTTTAAAGCAATCAGGTCAGAATTTGAAATTATCTTATATAAGTCATCGCCAATAGAAACTCTACGCAAATCCAAACCCAGCATTAAAGGAGAATTCATCATACACCACATTGTAAAATGAGTTTTGTTTTGTGTAAGATTCAGACCATTCATACCAATCATAAGCATGTCAGGGTCATTCCAACCCTTATCAAGCCCCGCAAATTCATCCATTATTACCGCTTTATTGTACTGGGAAGTTACACTAGGAGTTCCTCCATCCTTCCATGCTCCATAACCAGGATTACCGTCACTACCAACCCGGAAGGTAATATCATTTAAAATTCTCCAGGAATCTCCAACCTTATAGCCCCAATTCTGCGGATGAGTTTTTCCCCACTCACAAAGAGAAATTAACATTTCATGACCAGGCTTTGCCTTATTCAGTCCCTTCAACATGGCCGCATAAGAATCCAGAGTATTTTCCTGTCTTCTATGATTCATTATACGAATTAAATTTTTCCCTTCCTTCAAATTTACCTTTATCGGCGAAGTAAATTCAAAGCTATCTTTACTTTTTGTTTCAGGAAGTAAATCATCATAAAAATACTGAATATCTGAATTTTGAATTGCAAGCTGCAGCCACTCACCAATCCTGTTTTCTTTAGAACTTGCATATTCAATTTCTATCTGATATTCCCCTGCAAGCTTACATTCAAATTCAAAGTGAAGCTCTCCACTTCTCTCTCCTACCGGAGAAGTCCCCGTATTTGTTCCATCCAGAGTACCAATTCCCAGAACACATGTTTTTTCATCATCATAAGAAATGCAGGAACCTGTAAGCTTTCCATCATTTACTGCAGAAAAGTGCTTTTCCAGCTTACCTTCTCGAAGAAGCTTCAGACTTTTTATTTTTGGTGCAAAAACATATCGGGCATTTTCCGGATTAGAAAAAGTTGCGTTATCCCAAAGATAATAGCAGTTATCAATTTTTAGAAAATCTACACCCCAGTCCACATAAGATTTTGCATCAATTTCCTCATGACCGCAGGTTCCTACAGCTGCTCCAGCACATAAATTTGTTCCAATATCATTATACATTCCAAATTTTAAGCCTTTGGCATGAATATAGTCAGATAAAGCCTTAAAGCCAGCAGGAAATTTTACATCCTCATTAGAAAGCTTTCCTTCAATTCTTTCAGATTTATAACAGCCGTCATCCAAAACAAGATATTTATAGCCTTTTTTATCAAGTCCAAGCTCAATAATTTTGTCTGCCATAAGCTTTGTAAGAGCTTCTGTATTTCCACTTCCAAAAGCATTCCAGCTGTTCCAACCCATTGCGGGCAGTCGACCAGTCTTTTTTCCCGCTAAAACCTTTCCATTTTTAAAACTATCGTATCTACACTCAAAATCTGTAATTTTTGAAGGAGCTTCCTTTGACATTTTTTTCTCCAAAAAGTTATATTTTATGGCTACCCGCCTCAAACAAATGAGCACCTGCGCTCAGGGCCCGCATGCCCGAGTATGTCACGGCGCACTAAAATCAGTATACAATATTTTCACTTCATTCGCATTACAGGGCTTCCGCATTAAAATAATAGTTTTTCTAAAAAATGGCGCGAAGGAACAAAACGGCTTTCGAAAAGGCTCTGATTGTGCTGCCGCGCAAGCGGCAAACGTATATAATTACAAGCACAATCAGCGCCTAGCGGACGCGTCCGCGGTTTCGAAAAGTCGTTTTCGTGACTGGGAGCCATTTTTTTGTAAGAGTAAATTTATAATGCAGAAGCCCTGATTCGCATTAAGTTAGTAATTTAAAAGTTTTTGAAAAATGATATAATCACTCCCGATGATGAAAAAAACTTATGTAACCACCATGCCCGACAAGGCCGGCGCCTTTCTTGTGGCCGGAAAAATTATAGCAAGCCACGGGGGAAACATTGTCCGCGTAAATTACAATAAAGCCGTAGATTTGCACACTCTTTTTATAGAAGTCGCTGCCAGCGAGGCTGACCACCGCTTAATTAAGACCGAACTCAAAGAATGCGGCTATCTTGCGGATGAGAACGAGGACAGTGGTTTGCAAAGTCAGATTTTGATGATTGTTTTGACGCTCCCTGACGTAAGCGGGGCCGTTATTCCGGTGCTGGAAATTTTGCACAAGCACAGCGTAAACATTTCTTACATAAGCTCACAGGAAAACGGAACTGGCTTTCAGTATTTTAAGATGGGCCTGTTTATCGAAAACACTTCAGAAGTAAGCAGCTTGATTGGCGAAATTTCACGCGTTTGCGAAATAAAGATACTGGATTACGAAGTGACCGACCGTCTGCTGGACGGAACTGTTTTTTATATTACTTTTGCAAACGAGATGCGAAAAATTCTTGGCTTAGACCAGAAAACTACAAACCAGGTGCTTGTTCACGCCAACCGCATGATGCAGCTGCTTGATGAACAAAAGAAGTCTCCTTTGAAGACTTTTGATTATATCAGACGCTTTGCCTCCTTTGTGCGCGAAAGGAAGGGCGAAAACTTTAAGCCAGATGTTTCTTTTATAACCCTGAGCGATAAGCTAACTTTATTTTCTATTGAACCGCCCTGCGGCAGCAACACCTATGTTCTGCAAAGTGATGATGAGCTTTTGTTCGTAGACTGTGGCTTTGCCTGCTACCGTAGCGAGATGGTTTCTTTGTTTAAAGAGCTTTTCCACGGTTATTCTACTATAAAAAAGTCGGCTTTTATAACACACGGCGACCTGGACCACGTGGGCATTTTGTCTGAATTCGACGCTGTTTATATGAGTGGCAACTGCTACGATAATTTTGTTTTGGATACTTCTGGGGAAGCTGATTTTCGAGAGCAGAATCCTTTGCACGAGCCTTACTGTCGCCTTAGCCGTATAATTTCGGGTTACGTCCCGCCAGCCCTGGAAAAGTGCCTTGTTGTTGGCCGCAGGTTTGGCGACGATATTCTTGCACCTATTGGAAGCCACTTCTTCGCTGGCAAGCGCTTCGATTTTTACGAAGGCAAAGGCGGCCATGTGCGCGGCGACACCGTAATAGTCTGTGACGAGCTTAAGCTGGTCTTCAGCGGCGACATCTACGTAAACATTAAAGGCTTTTCTGCCGAGCAAAAAGAGTTCAACGCACTAGCTCCATTTTTAATGACTGGAGTAGACTCCGACCCTAAGCTTGCCCGCGAGGCTCGCGACTACCTGGTTAGTAAATACAGCGATTACATTATCTGCCCGGGACACGGAGCGGTAAAAAAGTTTTAGTCTTTAGCCTTCACTGCCCCGACCCCGCAGCCAGAAGCACACAGCCGGGACCTCACCGCTTCCCATCAGCCGAAAGATATTTCTCATCATATTCTGCAATTGGAATTGGCTTGCTGTAATAGTAACCCTGAATTACTTCGCAGCCCAAGTCTCGCAAACGGTCAACCTGTTTTTTACTTTCTGCCCCTTCTGCAAGGCAGGTAAAGCCCAACTCCTTTGCAAGAGAGATTATATGGCGCAAAACAATTATATCTTCCTTGCGCTCCTGCCCAGCCGCCACAGCTACCCCATCAACAAAGCTTTTGTCAATTTTAAGAGTATCAATCGGCATGCGGGTAAGCAGAGAAAGTGACGAATATCCCGTACCAAAATCATCCATGGAAATTTTAAAACCATTGTGGCGAAGTTCTTCCAACACACTTAGCATGTGCTCCGTGTTGTCGTAGGTTGCACTTTCTGTAAGCTCAAAATCAATAAGCTTGTGGTCAACTCCATAAAAGTCCACAATTCCAACCAGATTTTCAATCAGCTTCTCATCATCTAAACGGCTGCGAGAAAGATTAACCGAAACTGGATAAAGAGGCTTACCCCCCTCTTTCCATTTTGCCAGAGCCTGACAAACTTTTTTAAGCACAATGTCATCTATCTTCGCAATAGAACCATCCTTTTCAAAATAAGGAATAAAGCGGTATGGAGGCAAAAATTCTTTTCCCTTATAATTCCAGCGGATTAAGGCTTCGGCCCCTTTTATTTTCTCTTTGACAATATCAATTTTTGGCTGAAGATAAACAAGAAACTCATCCCTTTCAATCGCCGTTTCTACATAAGCCTTTATATAATTACCCCAGGAAAGACTTTCATGCATTTCATCAGTGTAAATAATTATTTCTGTTTTCTTTTGGTTTGTCCCAAGAGCCTGAGCCATTTTTGCAAAGTCAGCAACACGGTTGCCAGAAAGCATAGCTCGCCGCATAGGAACAAGCCCACATTTATAGTAAATCTTGTAATTAGGATCTTCTTCCAACACAGAAAGCTTTTCAAAAAAAACCTTAAGCTTTTGAACAAGCTGCTCTTCCGGCATATCCTTAAGAAGCACCGCAAAATTATCGTTATGACAGCGACCACTTGCGATAATAAAATCAGATTCATTCATTGCCTTTACAATATTGCTCAAAACCTTGTTAGCAGCAATGTGGCCGTAAGCTTCATTTATAACGCGGAATTCCTTAACATCAAAATGTGCAAAAGCATAATCATTAATTCCCTTATCAGACGGCACTTCAAGGTAAGCCTCCAGATGATTCCAGTTATAATTGCCGGTTATTGAATCTACAAATGCAGCTTTATAAAGAGCCTCCACTTCAAATTTTGAATAATCATCATTCATAATATGAATAGCTCTGTCCTCACAAAGCTTCCATTCATACAAAAGCCGGTTCTTTTTATAACTGTGAAAAAGACTTATTACCTTTACGTCATCCTTAATATAAAGGTCGCTGTAAGGCCTGTGTGCATTATCCTCTTTTGCAATTTCCGCAAAGAGTTCTTTTATAAAGGGATAGTTAATTTCAATTTCATCATCAATCTCAACAGAATAAAAAAAAGCAGCCTCAAGCGTAAGGCTCTTTAAGCCTTCAGGATATTCAACTCTGCTATCATCCGGCCGGTATTCAATTCCAATAACTTCCTTTTGAAGTCCTTGAATAAAAAACACCCCGGGATAATCATAAGTCCCAAAAGCATTTGTATACTTTGCAATTTGTTCGGGCACCTGCCCATCATAAAACTTCCGGATTTCTTCCTGACTTACTTCGCAATAAAACAGAGTTCTCTTAGGCTTAAATAACTGATTGAGCTTGTTTATAAACATATTTTATGATAACACAGAAAAACATAATCTGTCACTTTGAATTTTTTGATCTTTGGCAGACAGATAAAAGCAAAATGTAATTTCTATCGGCCGTCACCTTAAGAAAAACAAAATACAAGCTATCCAAAAGACAATTTTTCTTGTCCGTCGGCCGACAAGTGAATCAAAATTCACACTTCTGTCGGCCATTTTAAGAAAACACAATTGCAAAAAACAGTTTTTAGGCCGACATAAATGCACAAAAACTCATTTCTATCCGCTAAAACCGCACAAAAAGGAGAATTAACATAAAAAAAAACTGCCGGTTTCCCGCAGTTGGATAGCGAACACCCTTAGGCTGGTTGTATCCAATTTCATCAACTCCTACGCCGATGTACTTGAATACTTCAAAGAGTTCCTTTCCAAAGTGGCCGAATGCAACGGCACGTAGTGTAGTGTCGAGATTTCATCTCGCCACAGGAAGTTCTTTTCGATAAGTACGTGACGGTAGAAACGCCCCTGTGTAAGGCTGCATGCGGCCGTTGTTCCATAGCAGAGCATTTAAAAATTTGCGCAAGCAATTTGCTATTATATTTCGTAATCCTTACATTTTTCTTCAAGTAATTTGAAATCACAGCAGTATTTTACAATTTTTCCTGAAGAAATCTGCTTTTCATAAATCTTATTAACTTTATTAATCATAAGATTTAATAATTTCAAACAAAATGCAAACTCTTTGTTCATCAAGTTTTTATAATTTCTGATTTCTTCGGAATCTGTATTTGAATGAATCAAATTGACCCTTGTATAAAGCCCATCTTTTACCGGAATCATTTTCTTTAAATCAATTACTGACAGTAAATGTTCTATAGTTCCATCCGGTAATTGCTTACAAACTGCATTTGGATCATCAGGCAATCTGTCATATTTTTCATAAATTAAAAACCTGTCTGATTCAATATTTTTCCATGATTCATGTTTTTTCTTTGCAGATGAAATTGGCACTACATATTCTTGCCCTTCATTGTTTATCAGGATTCCAAGATAAGGCTTATTATCATAACTAATCGGCTTATAATAAACTTCCGGACATTCTTCATGAAGATATTTCAAGTAATCCTGATTTATGTTTATAAATGTAAGTTTGTCTTTTAAAGAAAACATTTTACCGCCTAAAAAAAAATAAGACCGTCCTCAAAATTGCGGGCGGTCTTTTCTTAAAGTTCATCTCTTTACGGATTAAAACCGAAGGTTAATGGAGACCTTCTAAAATTGAATTTAGTATAGAACGGTATTTAAGTCAAGTTAGTTTTGATGAATTTATTAAACTATTACTTTATTGACAAAATCAAAAATTTAATACTCAAACAAAATCATATTTTATTTTGATATTAAATAAAAAATTTTTGTTTTTCTTATTCTTTTACTTTATAGCGCATATACAGTAATACTTGAATGTGTAATTTCGGTTGACGACCCTCCAAAAATTGACGGTTGTCATACTTCTAAGCCGAATAAGTCTGATAGACTGTATGCCTTTTTCTGTTCAACTTCTGTCTGATACATGAACTTTACATTTGGAAATTTCTTTACATAAACTGAAAGTTCAGACTCATCCTTTATGTATCTAAATGTCTTTCCGTCTTTCAAATTAGAAATGAAAGGTTCTTCTGCTTCAAGAACAAAAATAGGACTGTAGTCTTCGTCCGATACCATGTAAACAAAAGTCTTTTCCATGTTTAACCTCTTTTTACAGTTTATTTAGAATGAGCCTTATAGTATTCTTCCAAGAATCTGTCAAATTCTTCGTCAGTTTCCATAACTGGAATTTCTTCTGAACGAATAAAGTCTGTAAGTTCGTCGTCGTTTTCCATTTTGATTGAATCACTGTATAGCACCGTCCATTTGTGGTCAAAAAGGTATTTCTTTAATTCACTTAATGGGAATAATGGGTATTTTTCGCCTGATTCTGTATTAAGAACACCGGAAGAAAGTGATTCCTTTGTCAAGGAATGTTCTTTATAGAACAAAATAAAATTACGTTCTTCGGTTATAGGTGCCCCGACTGTAAAAAAGTAATTGTTTTTCATAAGCAACCCCTATTTCTAATAAGGACAAACGTTAAAGTTTTTCAAAGCCGAAAATGTCGCTAAGTCTATAAGCTTCGGCTTTACAGTCATCGTCTAAATACGAAAATTGGGCAGTCGGAAATTTCTGTAGGTAGTCCTTCAATTCCGGTTGACGACCCTCCAAAAATTGACGGTTGTCATACCTGTCATCTTCTATCATTATAATACAAAACTTCGATTTATAGAGAAAAAGTATGATATACTCTTATATGTTTGTGCAATAAAAATGAAAGAGGGAGTTTAGAGAGTTATGAAATGTTACAGTTGTGGCGGAGAGGTGAATCTTACCGATAAAGTCTGCCCCTTTTGCGGAAGGCCTCTGACAGAGACTGCTTCTTACAGGGCTGATGAAGAAAAATATAAGAAAAGAAGTGAAAAGACAAAGAGTAAGATCGGTGTGATTATATCCGAGAATGTGCCTATAGTCATAAGTGCGGTGGTAATGATCCTACTGATAATCGCAGTGTCCGTTGCGTCTTACATCAATGAGAA
>ODAI013730529.1_pt1 | contig 15004 bp, 8 predicted proteins | sample 1539321 | NCBI WGS metagenome assembly ODAI01 (sample SAMN02144231, study PRJEB22623) | gut metagenome | biome: sheep rumen | host: Ovis aries | place: New Zealand
ACTCTTTCTTTGTCATCTTCGACAACCAGTCGCACAGTGCTGCCACACCCATGCCGCACCAGATGGCGAAGGCATAGAACGAGCCAGCGTAGGCATAGTCGCGCTCACGAGGCTGCATGGGGGTCTGGTTCAGGTAGATGACGATGGCAAGACCTGTCATGAAGAACAGGAAGAACACCACCCAGAACTGCTTCACGCCCTTTTGCCCACGGCATACCGACTGCCACACCAGTCCTAAGATGCCCAGCAACAGGGGCAGACAGTAGAACACGTTGTGACCCTTGTTGCTTTTCAGGTCGTCGGGCAGCATGTCTTGATTGCCCAGGCGGGCATTGTCGATGAAGGAGATGCCTGTGAGCCAGTTGCCGTGCTCAGGTTCACCATGTCCCTGGATGTCGTTCTGTCGTCCGGCAAAGTTCCAAAGGAAGTAGCGCCAGTACATCCAGTTGCACTGATAGGAGAGGAAGAACATGAGGTTGTCCCACTGACTGGGCACCTTCACCATGATGTTCTCGCCACAACGGTCGTAAGGTACTTCGGTGCCGTTGATGTTGCCACCCATCCAGCTCTCATACTGTCCTGCGTGCGAAGAACTCCACATACGAGGGAAGAGCATGTTCTGAGCATAGACGTACTCGTCCTTGGTGCGGACTACGAAGTAGGAGTCTTTCTCGTCTTCAGTGGCTTTCTCCTTGCGCTGCCAAACGGGCTTGCCGGTGCTCATCACAGGACGGCAGTAGCCGCCATCCTTCTCGAGAGCCACCTGAGAGGTGTAGGCCTGACCGTAGAACAGGGGGCGCTGACCGTACTGGTCGCGGCCCAGATAGTCGCCCAGAGTAAAGATGTCCTCGGGTGAGTTCTGATCCATCGGGGGATTGGCACTTGAGCGAATGACAATCACGGCATAGGTCGAATAGCCTATCATCAGCATCAGCATGCAGAGCAGCATGGTATTCTTGAAGCGGGCTGATACGAGCGGAGCCTTCTTATAGGAACGGTTGAGCACCAGCCACAGAATGACAAGTACAATGGCTCCGATGATGGCAGCACTCCAACCATAACCGTAGAACGGAATGCCCAGCATGCCGATAGCCAGCAGGGTGGCAATGTTCTGCCGTTTCCAGTTCTGAGGAACCTCATTGTCGGGGGATGTCGGACGGCTTGTCTGCGTCTCATAGACGGCCCAGATCACTATCGCAACAAGCAGTGCGATATAGATGTATTCACCCGTATTGAATGGCATGTGAAGCGTGTTGACGAAGAACAGCTCGAACCATCCGCCCACGGTGATGATGCCTGGCACCACGCCGTAGAGCACCACTGCCACCAGTGCAAAAGAGATGAGCAGGGCTATGCAGGAACCTTTCAGGTTGGCATTGGGGAAACGCTTGTAGTAATAGACAAGCACGATGGCCGGCAGACACAGCAGGTTCAGCAGGTGGACACCGATGGAGAGGCCCGTCATATACATGATGAGCACCAGCCAGCGGTCGCTGTGAGGCTCGTCGGCATGATCCTCCCATTTCAGGATGAGCCAGAACACAACGGCAGTGAAAGCTGAAGAGTAGGCATAGACTTCGCCTTCAACAGCTGAGAACCAGAACGTGTCGCTGAACGTGTAGATGAGGGCACCCACCAGGCCACTGGCTTCAATGGTAATCAACTTGCCAATAGTCAGATCGTCCCAACGGTCAATGAGCAGACGGCGCGTCAGGTGGGTGATGCTCCAGAACAGGAACAGAATACATGTAGCTGAGAGCAGCGCACTCATGATGTTGACCCAGTAAGCCACCTGCGTGGCATCAGAGGCAAATTGTGAGAATAAGTTGGCGGTGAGCATAAAGAAAGGTGCACCAGGCGGGTGACCTACTTCGAGCCTATAGCCCGTTGTGATAAACTCGGGACAGTCCCAGAAAGAGGCTGTCGGTTCGATAGTGGAGCAGTAAACAAAGGCTGCAATCAAAAATGTCAGCCAACCTACCACGTTGTCCACAATGCGGTACTGTTTCATCGAAAAAATTTCTTTTAACGTTAAAAATTTGCCTGCAAAGGTACTTCTTTATAATGAAAAATGAGAAATGAGTAATGAGAATTTGCAGCCGCTCTACATTAATTAACAAAAAAGGCGTACCTCTAAATGAATAATCCGGCACCTGCGATGAGGATGAGGTAGCGGAATAGCTTGCCGAGGGTGATGCTGATGAGACTGATAACGACATTGGCTCGCATAAATCCCAGGGCGATGGTGATGGCTGAACCAAGCACGGGAAGAAAGGCAAAGAACCCCATCCAGGCTCCGCGACCTGCCATGAAACGCTCAGCCTTGTCTAAGTCTTTCTTCTTGACGTGCAGGTATTTCTCTATCCACTCCAGCTTTCCCATACGCCCCACACCGTAGTTGAAGCAACTGCCCAACACGTTGCCAATGGTGCCGTAGATCATGAGCTGCCAAGGGTCGAGGCCAGTGGCCATGAGACCCACCATCACTGCTTCGCTGGAGAACGGAAAAAAGCTGCCTGCCAGGAAAGCAGCCAGCAACATGCCGATATAGCCATAGCCGGTCAGAAAGTCAATAATCCACTCCATGAGGTCGTTGTCGTTTCGATGGAATCGGCAGAAATTGATTCATAAAGGTTGATGCCAATAACGGCAGTCAACAGAATGCAACCGATGATGAAAATGAGATTAGTGACTTTGGAACTCGTCAGCGTGAAGAAATGAGCCACAAACGGGCTGACGAAGATGATGATGATGCGCATCAATGGGTCGAAAAACTGTGGCTGGACTAACAAGAAAACGATGGCTGCCACTGTGATAACGGCAAAGAAGCCGTATAGCTGACGGATACGGATGCGGTCCTCGAAGCTGTGACTCCTGAAATGCAGGAATGACAGCGCGAAGAGTATCAGAATGAGTAGGAGAGTGGCTTTCGCTCCAATCGACAGGAGGGAGTAGCTGAAGGAGTGGTCGAATGTAAAAATCTGACTAAAATTCTCGATGAAATGGCCAAAATTTTCGTTGTAGATCATCCACGGAAGCGCAAACCAGTAAGGAACGAGGAAGCCGAGCAGGGATGCTGCCCATGTGCGAAGACTCAATGATTGCAACTGGGTGAGACTGAGAATCCAGAACAATGGAACGAAGAGTATCGACTGTGCCCAAAAGAGACTCGCAATACCGATGAAAAGGGAAGAATAGAAGGTGAGACCAGTTGCCTCCTGATTCTGATAGGTCTGAGACAATAGCAGGATTGATGCGATGAAACATAGCGTTATCATCGCTCCTGACAGACTGCCGATATAGGGGGAGAGACAGGCGGAAAAGAGAAGAAATACGGAGGTGACCATGCGACTGCGCACACGTAGCAGGGCATTGTTGTTGCTCATCTCCGCCAATAGGTAGGTTGAGACTGCCATACAAGCCAGTTGAATCCACCAAGGGTGATTCAATAACCCTGCTGCCAGCCATACTATGATGGTGACAATAGCTGCCACAAGCAACGTGAGCGGACTTGTGGCAATTTGGTTCTGCAGGTATTTCTTCAATGTGTTTCCCTTCTGCTGATTGTTTCAAGCCACCTCGTAGAGGACTGTTGGAGGGGCTGACTTAAAGGTCGGCCCCAATGTCGCGGCGGAAATACTTGTCGGTGAACTGAATCTTCTTTGCGCCCTCGAAAGATTTCTGAAGCGCCTCGGCTTTATCCTTGCCATAGGATGATACGGCAATGACGCGGCCTCCGGCTGTGACCACTGTGGGAGCTTCGCCTTCCTGGGCAGGGGCAAAGGCTGTTCCGGCATGGAAGACCACCGAGCCTTTCACCTCATCAATGCCTGTAATGGCATAGCCCTTCTTATAGGCTTCGGGGTAGCCTCCGCTGACGAGCATCACGCATACGGCAGCGCGTTCGTCGAACTCAATGCTGTGCTGGTCGAGATGACCTGTTGCCACACCCTCGAACAGGTCAACGATGTCGCTCTTCAAGCGCAACATGACACTTTCGGTCTCGGGATCGCCCATACGGCAGTTGTACTCGATGACCATTGGCTCGCCCTTTACATTGATAAGACCAAAGAAGATGAAGCCTTTGTATTCAATACCCTCTGCCTTCAGACCTTCAACCGTGGGGCGGATGATACGGTCCTCAACCTTCTGCATCCATTCTTTCGTGGCAAATGGTACGGGTGAAACGCTGCCCATGCCACCAGTGTTCAGGCCCTTGTCGCCTTCGCCAATGCGCTTGTAGTCCTTTGCTTCAGGCAGAATCTTGTAGTGAAGGCCATCGGTGAGCACGAACACGCTGCACTCAATGCCACTGAGGAACTCCTCGATGACTACTCTTGACGAGGCATTGCCGAACATGCCGCCCAGCATCTCCTTCAGCTCTTTCTTCGCTTCGTCAAGGGTGGGGAGGATCAGCACGCCTTTGCCGGCACACAGTCCGTCGGCTTTCAGCACGTAAGGTGGATTGAGGGTTTCCAAGAAGGACAAGCCTTCTTGTAAGTGTTCGCCGTCGAACGTCTCATAACGGGCGGTGGGAATATGGTGACGCTGCATGAAGCCTTTGGCAAAGTCCTTCGAGCCTTCGAGCACGGCACCTGCCTTCGACGGACCAATGACGGGGATTTCTTTGGTGCGTGGGTCAGCCTTCAGGTCATCGTAGATGCCTTTCACCAGTGGGTCTTCAGGACCAACAACCACCATGTCGATGCCTTTTTCCACCACAAACTGCTTGATGGCTTCGAAGTCGTCGGCTTTCATGGCAACGTTTTGGGCTTTCTGTACTGTTGCCGTGCCGGCATTGCCAGGGGCGACAAAGAGTTGGTCACATTTCTCACTTTGGGCGATTTTCCATGCCAAGGCATGCTCGCGGCCGCCACTGCCTAATAATAATATCTTCATATTATTTTTTTGATAAAAAATAAATTCTAAATTATAAAGTCTAAATTTTTATCTCTCACCTCTCATCTTTCACCTCTCACTTCAAGTAATCCTCGAAGTACTGTGTGATGCGTTCATGCAGGTGTACGCTGTTGTGCCCCATCATGTTGTGTCCTTCGCCTGGATAAGCAAAGAAGTCGGGCTGTGTGCCTGCCTCTGCACAGGCTTTGAGGAACGACAGCGCATGTTGTGGCACCACGGTGGGATCGTTGTAGCCTATGATGATTTGCAGCTTGCCTTTCAGTTGACCGGCCTTGCTGATGAGGCTTGTCTTGGCATAGCCTTCTGGGTTGTTTTCGGGCGTACCCATGTAGCGCTCGCCATACATCACCTCATACCACTTCCAGTCGATGACGGGGCCACCAGCCACACCAACCTTGAACACATCGGGGTAGTTGGTCATGAGAGAGATGGTCATGTAGCCGCCAAACGACCAGCCATGAACACCCAGGCGATTCATATCCACATAGGGTAGGGTGCGCAGAAACTCTACACCCTTCATCTGATCCTGCATCTCTATCTGGCCCAGCTGTCGGTAAGTGGCCTGTTCAAAATCGCGTCCGCGATTCTCAGAGCCACGGTTGTCAAGAATGAAGAGCACGTAGCCCTTCTGTGCCATATAGGTTTCCCACGAACGGCTGTACCAGTGCCATGATGCCTCAACGTTGTGAGCGTGGGGACCGCCATAGACATAGACAATAGTGGGGTATTTCTTCGTGGGGTCGAAGTCGGCAGGCTTTACCATACGGTAGTACAGGTCGGTCACACCGTCGGCTGCCTTGATGCTTCCGCTCTCATACAGCGGCACAACGTAGCCCTCCCACGGGTCGGGAGCCTGCAAGAGGTTCGTTACTTTTGTCTTGTGTCCCGACAGTTTAATAAGATCAATCGTGTTTGGTGTAGTGGGGGAACTGTACTTGTCGTAGAGTGCTGAACCAGAGGTGGACAGTACACCACGATGCACACCCTCTCCATTGTCGAGTGCGGTGCGTTTGCCCGTCGTGATGTCCACGGCATAGAGGTTGCGCTGCAAAGGATGCTTCTCGTTCGAAGCAATGATGACAGACTTGTTCTTCTCGTTGAATCCGAGTATATCGAGCACCACCCACGAACCGTTTGTGATTTGAGTGGGTGTGATGTAGGCTCCCTCTTCCTGTTTAGTGAGATCGAACAAGTACAGATGATTGTAGCCATCGCGCTGGCTCTGCATGATGAACTTGCTGCTATCCCATGGCAGGAACACGATGGGGTGGAGCGGCTCCACATATTTATTACTACTCTCAGCGTAAAGCTCAGTCAGCAGTTCACCCGTCGTCGCATCATAGCTCACCAGTCTGCAGTCCTGCTGGTTGCGTTTCAGCTCCTGCATATAGATGGTCTTCGAGTCGGGACTCCACGAAATGTTGGTGAAATAGTCGAATTCGGGTGTGCGTGTCTTCAAATAGACGGTCTTCCCCGTGTGCAAATCATATACGCCAACGGTCACCTTGTGCGATGTCATGCCAGCCATTGGGTATTTGTCGGGCTTATATTCGGCCACGCGAGGGTCAATGTTCACCTGAGGATAGTCGGTCACCATCGACTGATCCATGCGATAGAAGGCCAGTCGTTGTCCGTCGGGGCTCCAGAAGGTGCCTTCATTGATGCCGAACTCATTGCGGTGTACGGCCTCGCCATAGGCTATTTCGCGTGAGCCGTCGGTGGTGAGCTGATGCTCACGACCCTCAGCATCGCGCACGTACAATTGATTATCGCGTTTGAAAGCCAGTGCTTTCGACTGCTTGTTCCAATCCTGTGCGCCCTCCTTCGTGGTGGTCTCCTGTCGCCATACGATGGTCTTCTTCTTGAAATCATAGAGCACGCGCTCGTTGTTGTTGCGCAGCAGCACCACGGTCTTGTCGGGATACGGGTATCTGGCGTTCATGGCTGAGTGCCAGTCGCTGCCCAGGTCGCTGAGGTGGAAGAGTGCTTTCTTGTTGCCCTTGGCATCAATCGTTCCCCCTTCCTCGGCATCGATATACATGAGCTGGTCGCCCCACCAGGTGAGAAACATGTTCTTCGGACGCAGGTTGTGATAGTTCGTGCCTCCAAAGTTCAGGTCCTCAAGGGTGAAGAGTTTGTCTTGTGCTGTCATTGTCAGGGCAAACATGGTACAGAAAAAGCACAGGGCCGCAATGGCCCCTTTGCTTATGTTAGTCTTCATCATTGTCGAAACGGTTACGTTTTGAGTATGGTTTCTTGCCACCGCTGCGGTCGAATCGCTCGTGTCCGCCTCGGTTCTCACCTTTCGAGAAACGGGAGCCGCCCCCTTTGCCGCCCCTGAATCCGCGGTCGTCCTTACGGTCGCGCCCACCTCTTCCTTTCCAGTCGCCTTTCTCTTTGCGTCCGCCTCTGTCCTCTCTCTCATCGCGGTCATCGCGGAAGCTGCGCGGCCCTTTCGAGAACTTACGTTCGCTACGGTCGTCACGCTTGTCGGATCGGAAGTCGTGTTTATGGAAAGTGAAGGAACGGATGTCTCCCTCTTCGTTCTCTTCCTGTTCGTCAATACGCTTCTTGAATTCGCGTTCTTTCTTGAAACGGTGCTTCTCGCCCATCTGGCGTTTTTCCTCCTCCGTCTTCACCACGCCGCCTTCACTGCGGAACTGCCTCAGTTTGCCGTCGAACATCTGGTATTTGCGGAACTCGCACTCCAGTGAACCGTTATAGACGGGAATCTTGATGCTGGGCTTCAGTCCGATTTGGTCGAAGCACTCCTCGCGGTAGCTCAGGATCCAGGCATCGCAGCCCATGAACTGATGCTTCAGACGCTCGCCAATCATTCGGTAGGTCTCCAGCAGATTGGGCGTAGAGATGCGCTCGCCATAGGGGGGATTGGTCACCATGATGCTCTTCTCACGAGGTTGCGTAAAGTCCTTGAAATCCTGCTGCTCAACTGTGATGTCGGCAGTCAGACCTGCTGCTTTGACATTTAGGCGGGCAGTGTTCACGGCTTTCATGTCGATGTCGTAGCCGTAGATGTGGTGATGGAACTCGCGCTCCTGTGAGTCGTCATTATAAATGCGGTCGAACAGGTCGGCATCGAAGTCGGGCCACTTCTCAAATGCATATTCCTTGCGGAACAGGCCGGGAGCCATGTTGCGGGCAATCAGCGCAGCCTCAACAAGCAGGGTGCCAGAGCCGCACATAGGGTCGATGAAGTCGGTGTCGCCCTTCCATCCCGTCATGAGGATCATGCCGGCTGCCAGCACTTCATTGAGAGGTGCCTCTACGCTCTCCTGCCTGTAGCCGCGACGGTGCAGGCTCTCACCGCTCGAGTCGAGACACAGCGTGCAGTCAGCCTCGGCAATGTGTATGTGGAGTCTCAGGTCTGGATTGGCCACTGAGATGTTCGGACGGTTTCCTGTGCGCTCGCGGACCTGGTCCACGATGGCATCTTTCACCTTATAGCTTACAAACTTCGAATGGCGGAACTCCTCTGAGAATACCACCGCATCGACAGCAAATGTATGGTCGTTGTCGAGGTATTGGCTCCAATCTATTTTCTTGATTTCTTCATATACGTCGTCAGCACTGTTTGCCTTGAAGCGGGCAATCGGCTTCAGAATCTTGATGGCAGTGTGAAGTGAGAAGTTTGCGCGGTACATCAATTCTTTGTCACCCACAAACGATACCATTCGTCTGCCTATTTGTACATCGTTAGCCCCTAACTGAGTTAATTCTCTCGCCAGCACAGGTTCCAGTCCCATGAATGTTTTGGCGATTAGTTCTTGCTTTGGCAAGCGAGCAGTGCTCGAATCAAATTCTTTTTCCATTGATAATAATGAGATTTCGTGTGCAAAGTTACTTGAAAAGATATAAAATACAAAAATAATTGTCTCCGAATCACGTTTTTTCTCAAAAAAAGTGACTTGTCGAGGATGCAATTCGCATTTATTTCGTATTTTTGCAATCGAATCATGGTGAACCTATAACTATAATGATTGAAATCCTGCTTTATACGAGCACACATTCAGTTATTTCAGACATCCTCGTCTGGATGTTGATTTCCCTTGTCCTCATTGGCTTGGTAACCATGATTTTCTGGCAGAGACGGACGGGGCAAGAATTGGCCGACGAATTGGCTGAGCTCGATAAACTGGAGAAGAACAATGTGCAGAACGAGTTCGTGCTGAAGGCACTGAGCATTGCCACGTGGCATCTTGACGTGGCTACAATGCAGTTGGCCTATGATCAGGACTTCCGGACAAGAATCAATGGCTGGATAGCTGAATCATCAGAGTCTGCTGTGTTCTTTGAAAACAACTTGACCATGGTTCACGAGCAGGATGCAGAGCGGGTCAAACACTCAATGATGGCCCTCTGTGAGGGAAAGACCGATTTATATCATGAGGAGTACCGGGTGATGATTCCTGGTACCAACCGCTTCTTTTGGGAGGAGTCATACGCCACAGTAGCTGAGCACAATGTTGACGGCTCTGCCAAACTGATTGTAGGCACCTCTAAGCATATTGATGACCGTAAGGAAATGGAGGATGCCTTGAGGGATGCTCGTTTCAAGGCTGAAGAGAGCGATCGCCTGAAAACGGCTTTCCTTGCCAATATGAGTCATGAAATCCGTACTCCCCTCAATGCCATTGTTGGCTTCACCAGTGTGATATCTGATGTGGAACAGCCAGAAGAGCGTCAGCTGTTGCTTGATCTCATTCAGGAGAACACCCAGAAGCTGTTGCGTATCGTGGACGATGTGGTTGCCATCTCGAAGATTGAGGCAGGCCAAGACGAGGCAGTCATGTCACAGTTCGATTTGGTACATGTGCTGAACGATGCGATGAGTCGTTTCTCGGACAAAGTAAAAAATGGCGTAACCCTTACTACAAGTTACGCCAGCGAGTCGCAATGGGTGACCTCCGACTTGACCCGCGTGCAGGAAATCATGCGTCACCTTCTTTCAAACGCCGTAAAATTCACTGATCAAGGCAGTATCGTGGTCGGATTCAACGAGCCTCACGAAGGTCGCATCCAGGCTTGGGTGCGTGACACAGGCAAGGGCATTGCCCCAGAACATCAGAAGCGGGTGTTTGAACGTTTCTTCAAGGTCGATGAATTTGTTCCTGGCGCAGGCCTTGGCCTCAGCACGTGCAGCACTATGGCATATAGCATTGGCGGTAGTGTCACAGTGGCATCGAAGCTGGGCGAAGGCTCTACGTTCACATTCGAGTTCCCCGTTGGGAACTGAATCAGGAATCTCCCTTTATCTTTTCTCTGTCATCGTTCAGTTTCTGAACACCAGTCCCTCACCGAATTCGTCAATGATGATGGGCTTGTCGCGTGTCACCTCATCAGCCAGCAACTTCTTCGATAGGGCGTTGAGCACGTACTGTTGGATGGCTCGCTTCACAGGACGGGCGCCCATGTCTGGGTCGTAGCCCTCTTCAGCCAGCCAGTTCACGGCATGCTCGGTCGCTTCGAACTTGAATCCCTGCGGTTCGAGCATCTGCTGAACGCGGTTCAGTTGCAGGCGCACCACCTGTGCTATCTCGTCTTTTGACAATTGCTGGAAGGTGATGATCTCGTCGATACGATTCAGGAACTCTGGTCGCATGGTCATTCGCAACTGTTCGCGCGTTGCGTTCGAGGTCATGATGATGATGGTGTTCTTGAAGTCAGCCGTGCGGCCCTTGTTGTCAGTCAGTCGTCCATCGTCCAGTACCTGTAACAGGATGTTGAACACGTCGGCATGGGCTTTTTCTATCTCATCGAACAGCACCACGCTGTAGGGCTTGCGTCGCACAGCCTCGGTCAGCTGTCCACCCTCATCGTAGCCTACATATCCCGGAGGCGCACCAATCAGTCTCGACACTGTGTGCTTCTCCTGATACTCCGACATGTCTATTCGGGTCATCATTGTCTCGTCGTTGAACAGATATTCTGCCAATGCCTTAGCCAGTTCTGTCTTACCCACACCTGTGGTGCCGAGGAAGATGAATGAGGCGATAGGCCGCTTGGGATCTTGCAGTCCGGCACGACTGCGGCGCACGGCATCGCTCACGGCGGTGATGGCTTCGTTCTGTCCTATCACGCGCTTGTGCAGCTCTTCCTCCAGATGTAGCAGTTTCTCGCGTTCGCTCTGCATCATGCGGGTCACGGGAATGCCCGTCCAGCGGCTCACCACCTCGGCAATGTCGTCGGCAGTCACCTCCTCGCGCACCAACGAGTTGCCTCCCTGTGCTGATGCGAGCTGAGCCTGAATGTGTCTGATGTTGTCCTCCAGTGTCTTCAGTTTCGAGTAGCGTATCTCGGCCACCTTACCATAGTCGCCCTCGCGCTCGGCACGTTCTGCCTCGAACTTCAACTGCTCCATCTGCTGCTTGTCCTGCTGAATCTGATTCACCAGTTGTCGCTCTCCTTCCCACTTTGCACGGAACTGCGTCTCCTGCTCCTTCAGTTCAGCGATGTCCTTGTCGAGTTGGGCAATCTTCGGCTCGTCGCCTTCGCGCTTGATGGCCTCCCTCTCAATCTCAAGCTGAGCCAGTCGGCGCGTAATCTCATCAAGTTCTTCTGGTACCGAGTCGCGCTCCATGCGCAGCTTAGCGGCAGCCTCGTCCATCAGGTCGATGGCCTTGTCGGGCAGGAACCGCTCTGAGATGTAGCGCTCTGAGAGTTTCACAGCGGCTATACAGGCATCGTCCTGAATACGTACATTGTGGTGGTTCTCGTAACGTTCCTTCAAACCTCTTAATATAGAGATGGCACTCAACTCGTCGGGCTCGTCCACCATCACCGTCTGGAAGCGTCGCTCCAGTGCTTTGTCCTTCTCGAAGTACTTCTGATACTCGTTCAGTGTCGTGGCACCGATGGCTCTCAGTTCGCCACGGGCCAGTGCCGGTTTCAGGATGTTGGCAGCATCCATAGCCCCCTCGCCACCACCTGCTCCTACCAGCGTGTGAATCTCGTCGATGAACAGAATGATGCGTCCTTCGGCCTGCGTCACCTCGTTGATGACACTCTTCAGTCGTTCCTCGAACTCACCTTTGTACTTCGCTCCTGCCACCAGTGCGCCCATGTCGAGCGAGTAGAGCTGCTTGTCCTTCAGGTTCTCAGGCACGTCGCCTCGCACAATACGTCCGGCCAGGCCCTCCACGATAGCAGTCTTACCCGTACCCGGTTCACCTATCAGGATAGGGTTGTTCTTCGTGCGTCGTGAAAGAATCTGCAGCACGCGGCGTATCTCGTCGTCACGGCCTATCACGGGGTCGAGCTTGCCCTGTCGGGCGAGGTCAACGAGGTTCTTGGCATATTTCTCTAATGACTGGTAGTTGTCGTCGGCGCTTTGCGACTGCACCTTTTGTCCGCGGCGCAGTTCCAGGATGGCCTGCCGCATGTCTTTCTCCGTAGCTCCGGCGTCTTTCAGAATGCGGCTCACGGTGTTGCCAGCGATGAGGAGTGCCAATAGAATTGGCTCGCAAGAAACGTACTCGTCGCCCATCTCCTTCGAGAGGTCCTCGGCCTTCATCAATACCTTGTTTGTATCGCTGCTTAGGTAGGGCTCTCCTCCCTGCACGCGGGCCAGATGCTGCAGCTCCTGTCGGGCCAGCATCTCTATCTGCTGTGCGTTCATGCCCAGCTTCTGAAAAATGAAGGTGGTTACATCCTTTGCCTTGTCCATCAGTCCCAGGAGCAGGTGCACCGGCTCAATGGTCTGTTGCCCGTTACGCTGCGCCGTTTGCACGGCGGTCTGCACCACCTCTTGTGCTTTGATTGTAAACTTGTCTAATGTCATAGTTGTCTCCTTTCTTTTTTGTTCGTTTTGCTATTTGACTTTCAAAAAACATGCCCACAGAAAGAATGGGACAAAAAGGCAGAGTGAACGGACAAAATGACAGAACGAGGCCGCTACTTTGTAAGCCACAGGGCAAAGAATCGGTCGTAAACCTCATATATGCCAAGTGAGGTGGTGACGAAATTCTTGTCCAACAGCCCCTTGATGGCCGACTGCACACTACTTGCAGAAGATAGGTGCCATTGTCGGATGAATTTTGATGAAGTGATGGCCGATGACTTTCCTGCCTTGCTAAGTGCAATGAGCAGTTCCTTTTGCTTAGGAGGCAGTTGGAACAACATCGACTGATAAGTGAACTCGTTGGCACGAAGAATGTTGCCTATAGCAATATCAACCATTTCCGTAGTGCAGGCAGATTGTGGCGATGTAATGGCAAACAGCTCGTTTAAGATGCGCTGGACATACCATGTGATGCCTTCAAAGCGATTGTATAAAGTTTGAAACACTTCTGCAGGTAGCGTTTTCCCGTCTTCTGCAAAATGCTTCTGAGCAAAAGGACGGTATTTCTCGCAAGGTATGCACCCTATGTTCATCATGGTTGCACTCTGATAGAAAGGTCGGGCAGGACTAAGAAACATTTCGCCCATCATGGTGCGTTGTGAACCAGAGAAAATGAACTGAGCATTTCGGCAATGCTGTACGTAGGTACGCAACAGCTCCTCGACTTTTCCTTCAGTATATTGGCTGACGGTCTGAAACTCGTCGATGGCCACCAGGCATGGCTTGTCAGCTGAGTTGATGTACTGGAAAATCTCGTCGAGTGTAGTTCTTGGCAAGCGCACATCGCCTATTTCAACGTTCCATGACGGATTCCCCATCGGGTCGAACGAAATGCCTGATTTGAGTGATTCCAAAAAGCCTGTAAACTTTTGCATCACTTTCGTACCCAGCGGCCTTAATGAAGCGAGCATCGAAGCCCCCATTACTGCAATCATCTCCTCCACATTCTTTGTTGCATAAATGTCAATCAGGAATGTGTAGTAGTGCTTCTGCACCTCACGCTGATGAAACAGATTCTCAATCAGTCCGGTCTTGCCTATACGGCGAGGGGCTATCAGGGCCACATTGTTACCATTCTTCAGCAGTTGCAGCAACTGAGAAGTTTCTTCCTTACGGTCGCAGAAGTACTTCTCCGACTCGTAGCCATACAGAATGAAAGGATTGTTCACCATGCGCATTGTTCTTTTGTTTGCAAAGATAATTATTATCTTATAATTATCATAGTATAATAATCATATTATAATAATCTTTAACCATTTCATCCTCTCTTTTTTAGTCAAATGTATCGCCAAAACTCGCGCGAAAATCAGCAAGTGGCCACTCGCTTTCAAATTTGCGAGTTTTGGGCGTTTTGTAACCTCTTGTGTTACAGGGAGATACAAAACGGTAGTCTTGTAAGTGCCTCTAGATCAAGCGTTTTTCACGATTTAGGCTGTTTCAGGGTACCGTTTAGGATAGATGGTGACACGGTTTAGGTTAGATCGCGAAGCGAAACAGCCTAAATCGTGACGTGAGATTTCCTAAATCGCTTCGTGATTTTGGCTAAATAATAGCACTATTGAGCCGTCAAAGTGGTGTAAGGGAGTCGGCGGTTTGCAGAAAATAGCGAAAATAGGAACGCAAAAATGGTGAAAACTGGTCAAAAGAAACAATAATTATGCAAAAATGAATACCTTTCTGCTCTTGAAAACCATGAAAAACGCCTTTTTTTTCTCTAGAATGAGATTTTTGTTTGTCTTGATTTTCGAAAAAATATTTGGAATTTTGTGAGCTGTCTGCACCTGCCTTTTTACATTCCTGTTGGATTTTTGTGATTTGTGGAAGAATTTTACCACAATAGATTGGTATTATTGTGGATGCCAAGATAAGGGCTCTGTCTGTGTACCGTGGGGTGATGCGTCCTTATCCGCATCCACGTTCCGTAGAGGCCATCGAGGGCCTTGCTGCACATCGTGGCAGTCAGGTTGGTTGTAATTACGCAGAGGCTTTCGAAATCGTTTTACGTAAATACTGAGCAAACCTCAATAACACATGGTAAAAGGACCCACAGAATTTATCGGGTGGGTGCTGGTATAGTTTTGGCTGTGGCGTATGTATTGTTTGAGAAGAAATGGCCAACCATTTCCGTCGTAATTTTGTTCGTATTGCGAAAAAAACAGTCAAAATTTTGTTCGTTTCATGGAAAAGCACTAAATTTGTAATCAGAATTCTAAAACCCAGAACAAT
>ODAI010526305.1_pt1 | contig 15001 bp, 16 predicted proteins | sample 1539321 | NCBI WGS metagenome assembly ODAI01 (sample SAMN02144231, study PRJEB22623) | gut metagenome | biome: sheep rumen | host: Ovis aries | place: New Zealand
ATCTTCGATGCTACTGTCTGAGGCTGTGTGTGGAGTTCCTGCTTCGCAGGCCTTATTGGAAATCAGAACCTGTTTCTCCTGCAGGCACGACGAACCAGAACCTGATTTCCAACAGGCCGTGAATAGTAACGGGGCGATTCAGAAAAAGGTTTCCTTGACGTGCAAGGGGTGTTATAATAGGCCAAATAGACAAAGAGGCGGAAAATGAAGACAATATATGCGGATATGACACGCGGTGTCGATGAAGAGATGATCGGCCGCGCCGGGAGAATTCTTCTGGAGGGGGGCCTTGTAGCCTTTCCGACGGAGACAGTATACGGACTGGGCGGGAATGCCCTGGATGCGGAGGCGTCCGGCAGGATCTACGCGGCGAAAGGCAGGCCGTCCGATAACCCGCTGATTGTTCATATAGCGGAATTTGAGGATCTTCAGAAGATCGTCCGTTCGGTTCCCGAGGCCGCCGTGATCCTCGGAAAAGCTTTCTGGCCGGGACCGCTGACGATGATCCTGGAGAAGAATGAGGCCGTTCCGCCGGCAACGACGGGAGGGCTGGATACGGTAGCTGTCAGGATGCCGGATCATCCGGTCGCCAGAGCTCTGATCCGGGCAGGAGGCGGCTATGTGGCGGCGCCCAGCGCCAACACTTCGGGACGTCCCAGCCCCACGAAAGCGGAGCATGTCGCGGAAGACCTTGACGGCAGGATTGATATGATCATAGACGGGGGGCCGGTCGATATCGGCATCGAATCTACGATCATCGATCTGACGGAAGAGATCCCCATGGTTTTAAGGCCGGGTTTCATCAGCCTTGAGATGCTCAGGGAACTGCTCGGGGAGGTCAGGATGGATCCCGGGCTTCGCAGCGCGGATCCTTCCTTCAGGCCGAAGGCTCCCGGCATGAAGTACCGGCATTATGCGCCGAAGGCGGATCTGACCATAGTGGAAGGAAGCCAGGAAAAGGTTCAGGAGACCATCCGGAATCTGGCCGGAGAGAAAAAGGCGGCGGGTGAAAAGGTCGGGATCATCGCGACAGATGAGAGCGCGGCGCTTTATGAAGACGGGATCGTGAAAAGCGCAGGCAGCAGGCAGAATGAGATTACCATAGCGATGCATCTCTACAGCATCCTCCGTGAATTCGATGAATTGAACGTGAGCGTGATCTACTCCGAGGCTTTTGAGACGCCTCAGATGGGTCAGGCGATCATGAACCGGCTGATCAAGGCTGCCGGGCATCAGGTCATTCATGTTTGAAGTGAAGGAGATTTACTGTTGTGAATCATTATGATAAACTGATCTTTGTCAGCAGGAGCGATACTGCGACAAGTCCCATGGCGGAGGCGATCCTCCAGAAGCAGTTTTATCTGGAAGATATCCTGATCTCTTCCAAAGGCCTGGTTGTGCTCTTTCCCGAGCCGATCAATCCAAAAGCCGAGGCGATCCTGGTCAGTCACTCCCTCAGCATGAAGGATCATATGAGCGAGCAGCTGGAGGAGGAGGATTTTGATCCCAGAACCCTGATTCTGACCATGGACAGGGAGCAGAAGGACAAGCTGCTGAAAGAGCATGAGCTGGCGCAGAATGTATTTACACTGGCCGAATATATCCAGGCGGACGAGGACATTCCGGATCCCTACGGCGGTTCGCTGAGCGATTACGGAAGGTGCTACGATATCCTGAACGGACAGATCGCCAGGCTGACCTATATCCTGAAGGCGGAAGAACGCACCCAGGAGGAGATCGCGAAGTCGCTTCAGCGGTATTATTAAGGGTTTCAAAGGCTTTGCCCGGGGCCGTCTTCTGCGGCGCGGCCGGAGGAGGCCTCTTTATTTTGCAAAGGACGATTGTACAGTATCTGAATTAAGGAGGGGCATCATGTCTAATGTAACAGTATTGGATCATCCGCTGATTCAGCATAAGGTGGGCATTATCCGGAGAACTGAAGTGGGAACGAAGGATTTCCGTTCGATTATCTCTGAGATCGCGGGTCTGATGTGCTATGAAGCGACCAGGGATCTGAAGCTGCGCGATGTTGAGATTGAAACTCCGATCTGCAGGGCTACCGTGAAGGAGCTTTCCGGCAGGAAGCTGGCTGTCGTTCCGATCCTGCGCGCGGGACTCGGCATGGTGGACGGGATCCTGAATCTGATTCCGGCTGCGAAGGTGGGTCATATCGGTCTCTACAGGGATCCGGAGACCCTGGAGCCTGTTGAATATTACTGCAAGCTTCCGGCAGACTGTGACGAGAGAGAGGTGTTCGTGGTAGATCCGATGCTGGCAACCGGCGGATCCGCTTCCGCCGCCATCACCCTCCTCAAGGAGCATGGCTGCAGGCATATCCGCCTTATGAACATTATAGCGGCGCCTGTGGGCGTGGAGCGTCTCCAGAAGGATCATCCGGATGTGGATATCTATATCGCAGCGCTGGACGACCATCTCAATGATCACGGCTACATCGTTCCGGGTCTCGGCGATGCCGGCGACCGTATCTTCGGTACCAAATGATTGTTTTCGGCAGGCTGCCCGGCGGCCTGCCGTTTTTTAAAAACGCTGAATTATTTAAAGTTTCAGCGCCTGAAACCCTTAAAGCAGGGTTTTTCCGGAAGTATTTCAGAACCGGCACCGCCGTGAAAAAAATATGATCGGGAAGCGGGGCCGGTGCAGGGAGGATTCAGAGTGATGAGTGACAAAAGAAAAGATTACATTTCATGGGACGAGTACTTTATGGGAGTCGCGCAGCTGGCAGGACTCAGGTCCAAGGATCCGAACACGCAGGTGGGAGCCTGCATCGTGAGCGCGGATAACAAGATTCTGTCCATGGGCTACAACGGCCTGCCGCTTGGCTGCTCCGATGATGAGTTCCCCTGGGCCAGGGAGGGGGAGACGCTGGAAACGAAGTATCCCTTTACCGTCCACAGCGAACTGAACGCGATCCTGAATTACCGGGGCGGTACCCTGGAGGGGGCAAAGATCTATGTCACCCTGTTCCCCTGCAACGAATGCGCGAAGGCGATCATCCAGACCGGGATCAAGACAGTGATCTACTGTGAAGATAAATACAGCGATACCCCCAGCGTGATGGCTTCAAAGCGGATGTTCAACTCGGCAGGCGTGCGTTACGTCAGATACCAGCCCAGCGGCAGAGAGATCACGATCCGCCTGTAAATGGCGGCTGCCATGCCTGCAGGGGCTGACATTTGAGGACTGACGGACATCGGGAAGCTTTGCTTCGGGATGCACGCGTTTTTTTTACATCCCGCCCGCCTTGCGCACGCAGGCTTTCTCGGCTTCGATCAGGGCGCTTCGAAGGCCCTTTTCTTCGAGAACCCGGACAGCCTCCATGGTTGTCCCGCCGGGGGAGCAGACCATATCCTTGAGCACGCCCGGATGGAGTCCTGTCTCCAGGACCATTTTTGCGGAGCCGAGCACGGCCTGGGCGGCAAAGCGGTAGGCTTTGTCCCGCGGCATGCCGTCCGCGACAGCACCGTCCGCCATGGCTTCAATGATGAGAAATACATAGGCCGGGGAGCTTCCGGAGACGGCGGTGACCACATCCATCAGCTTCTCCGGCACCACTTCCGCCTTCCCGAAACACTCGAAGATACTTACCGCAAGGCTGAGGTCCGCCTCCGTCACAAAGGGCCCCGGGCAGAGCCCTGCCATTCCCTCGCCCACCATGGCGGGGGTGTTGGGCATGGAGCGGATGATTTTTCTCTTTCCGCCGAACTGTTCCGAAAGCCATGCCAGGGATTTGCCCGGCGCGATGGAGATGATGAGGGTGTCCGGCGCGGTGACGTCCCGGACTTCGCGGATGACTTCTTCATAATACTGCGGCTTGACAGCCAGAAACAGAAGGTCGGAATCCTGCGCGGTTTCCCTGTTTGACAGGCAGCGGATGCCGAGTTCATCCCGGATCCTGGCCTGCGTTGCGGCGCTTGGAGCCGACGCGGACATTTCCTCCGGGCTGCACAGTCCGGCGCCGAGGATTCCGCGGATCATGGCGGATGCCATATTGCCGCATCCGATAAAACCGATTTTCATATGCTTCCCTCCCTGAACGTTACTATTCACGGCTTGTTTGAAATCGGGTTCTGGTTCGTCGTGCCTGCAGGAGAAACAGGTTCTGATTTCAAATAAAGCCTGCGAAGCAGGAACTCCACACACAGCCTCCGACAGAAGCATCGAAGATGCGTCATACGTGCGCAGCACGGATGGGCGGTGGCCTGATGTGCGGAAGGCCGTGAATAGGAACCCCTGAACAGACCCCGCCCGATTTGTATAAACATCCGGGCGGATATACAATATGGGGTATCTTTTCATTGTCGTTTTCTATGATATCCCAAGCGGATTCCCGCGTCAAGAAAGTGCATTTTTCATGAAATTCCCCTTTCCTGATTTTCTTTCTTGACAGTGTTTTGGGATGCGAGTAAAATTTAAACAAATGTAATAAAATCGTAATTAAAATTGTCAGATCTTATCAGGCAATTAACTCGAATTTTTTAAAAATTCTTTAAGCGGTGGGAGGCTTTTATGAAACGGAAACTGACCTTCACAGTATTTCTCGCGGCGCTCGTACTGACGCTGGCTCCGGTATCAGCGAAGGCTGACTGGGTTAAAACATCGGGCGGCATGAAGTATGAGAGCGGCGGAGTCTATGCAACCGGACTGACTGAGATCGACGGCTCATATTATTACTTCGATATGAACGGGATCATGCAGACCGGAATCGTGAAGATGTCAGACGGCAGTCTCTACTGCTTTGATACAAAGACCGGTGAGGCCGAGGAAGGCTGGGTGACCATCGGTTCCGATAAGTATTACGCTGATGAAGACGGCGAGCTTGCGACCGGACTTACAAGTATTGGATCTTCCCTTTATTATTTCGGAAGCGACGGACGCATGGCCCGCAAGACCCTTGTAAAGGATGAAGTTGACGGATACAAGTATTTCTTAAAGAAGAACGGAAAAGCCGCAAAGAACCGCTGGGTTACATATCAGATGCAGCATTATTATGTGGGTTCCGATTTCCGCGTGGTGACGGACGATTATGTCGACGGCTACTATGTGGACGCGGAAGGCGTCAGAGGCGGAAGCGCGGTTGCCAAGGAAGGCGATGACCTCAGCCCTGCGGCCGTTGAAGAGGATGTTGTCGATTACGGCGATACAACAGGCGCGGACATCGCGGAATACGCTGTTCAGTTTGTGGGCAATCCGTATGTATACGGCGGAACCAGTCTGACGAACGGCGCCGACTGCTCCGGTTTTGCCTTTGCAGTATTCAAGCATTTCGGAATCTCCCTGCTCCGCACTGCGAACGAGCAGATGAAGGGTCCGTCCCAGGCACAGATCAACAGCGGCTATACCAGCGGTTATTCTGTATCGAAGTCAGACCTTCAGCCCGGCGACCTTGTGTTCTACGGAGCCAGCGGATATTCTTCCCACGTAGCGATCTATATCGGGAACGACGAGGTTGTACATGCGGTCAATTCCCAGACCGGCATCAAGGTCACCTCGATTACCCATACGGGAGTTCCGATCAAGTATATGAGATACTGGTCCTGATTGGGAGAAAGCATCATAATACAGCATACCATCAGCCGCAGCGGAAAACCGCTGCGGCTTTTTGGCTGTGAATAGTAACTTTTTTATGAAAAATTAATACATGAATCCGCAACATGGTGTATAATAGCTTCAAATCGTCCTTTGACGATTTCTGTTGGTGCGGGTAAAGCACCGGGGACAGCGGGCCGGCCGGGGGATGAGAAAGACCGGTTCGCATCTGAGTTTAAGTACAATAAGGGGTAGGATCATGAGAAAAGTTTCCAATCTTGTTGTCGGGCTGCTCGCGGCAGGTGTGTGTATCCTGATCACATACCTGACACTGGACGCAAGCATGTTCAACATCTTTTTCAATCTGGGATTCCTGGCGGTGATGGTCATGATCATCCTGGGCGGCCTGTTTTTCGGGTTCCGCAGGATGGGACAGACCAGGCGCGGGCTTGACCGGGCATCGGACAGGCTGCAGAATCTGGCTTCCTCCGGAGGAGCCATGTCCACCATAACAAGCCAGGGTTCAACTCTGTTTTCGGTTCCCTATCTGGACGAGAAATACCAGGAATATCTGAGATATCTGCATAAGACGAACAGTCCCACGGACATCGGCGATTATATCGGAGAATATGAGATCAACAACTATACGCACAGGCGTCTGGTCGAGATGATCCCGGATATTCTGACTTCGCTCGGCATCCTCGGCACCTTTCTCGGACTGGTTCTTGGCCTGCGCGGTTTTAATCCGAACAGCTACGAGGCCATGTCAAGCTCGGTTGAGTCCCTGATCGACGGCATTAAGGTTGCTTTTGTAACTTCCATCTACGGCCTGAGCCTTTCGCTGGCTTTCCAGTACTGGCTGAGAGGGGCGCTTACCAGTGTGTCGGAGAGTCTGGACAGATTTCTGGATACCTATTATACCTGCGCGGTGCCGCCGACTGACGCGACGGCCATGAACCATGTTATCGCCAATCAGAACACGCAGACCAAGCTGATGCAGCAGATGCAGAAGGATCTGGCGGAGCAGGTGGCGCAGAGCCTTTCCAACAACATTTCCCCGATGATCGAGCACCTGGATCATACGATGGATGACTTCTCGCAGACGGTTACCATGAACCAGGAACGCCTGCTGGAGAATATCTCCGAGCGGATCGCCCGGACGATGAAGCAGGAGTTTTTCTCGGAGTTTATCGAGATGCGCAAGGTACTCGGCGAGACGAACCAGTCCCAGAGAGAGCACCTGAAGTTCATGCAGGAGAGCGAGGCGAAGTACCAGGCGGACGTTCTCGAAGGAGAACAGCGCATGTCGGAGGCCATGGAGGCATCCTCCGATGTGGTGGTCAGAGCCCTGTCCGCCATGAACGAGCAGGAGCAGAAGCTTGCCCAGTTTGTATCTGACATGCAGGCTGCCATGAACGACATCGCCCGGACCAGCGACCTGAACCTGCGCATGACGCAGCAGATGGATCACCTCAGTGAGATGAACGGGGAGATCGCAGGGAAGATGATGGAACTGAGCGAGGCGAATGAACGCTATACCAGAAGCCTTGCCCTGGTACAGGCAGACAACGATGATCTCGCGGAAGGCCTTTCGGTTATGAACGACGCGAATATCCGCATGACGGATCAGATCTCCAAGATGAATGATCTGACTGTTACCTCCCTGCAGGAGGCGCAGAAGTCCCAGAACGAATATGTGAAGACCGTAAGCAGCTATCTGGAACAGCTGCAGACCTCGCAGAATATGCTTGCCGAGGAACAGAAGCAGCAGCAGGAGAATCTGCGCGAGTTCACGGACTACATGACCCAGGTCCTGGCCCGCATGAAGCAGCTGACAGACAGCACGCAGCTGTCCCTGAAGGAAGTCACCGACCGTCTCGAAGAACTCTCCACAAAGAGGGAGAAGGAAGAGAGAGAACAGACCAACCAGCAGCTGCAGACGCTTGTCCGGTTGATGGAGGAACAGGCGCAGCGTGACATCGCGAGGGATGAAGCTGCAAAGGAGCCGCCGAAACGAAGAGGACTGTTCGGCTGACAGGGGAGCGTGGAACAGCCGCAGGCGGAGCGCCCCGGCGGGCAGAAAAGCCCGGAGCGCAGGGGAGCACAGACGGCATGACCGGCTGCCGGCAGCAGCTCCCGGGGAAAAGCCCGGAGCGCAGGGGAGCATAAAAAGGGGGTTATCGCGTGAAGATAGTAAACCGCAGGAGGATGAACGATGAGTCCGGCCATAATGTATGGCGGTCTTATTCCGACATGATGTCCGGCCTGCTTCTCCTGTTTGTCCTGATCATGGCTGTCTGCCTGATGCAGGCGCAGAAGAATTATAATGACAAGCTGGCAGAGCAGGCCACCAGGCTTCAGACCCAGGATGAGCTGGAGCAGACCCAGGTCGAGCTGAATCAGCGGGAATCGGAGATCGAAGCGCAGTCTCTGACCCTGACGGATCTTCAGACCGCGCTGGAAGCCCAGGCGGCGCAGCTTAAGACGCAGCAGGACGAGCTGGAAGCCGCGAGGCAGCAGCTGCTTCAGCAGGAGTCGGAACTGGCTGCAAGGAATGATGAACTCGCATCCAGGGACGCAGCCCTTGCCGCGAAGGACGCGGAACTGGCTGCCCGGGATGAGCAGCTTGCGTCCAGCCAGGCGCAGCTGGATGACAGGAACCAGCAGCTTGCCGCAAGCCAGGAGCTGCTGAACCAGCAGCAGGCGAGGATCGACCAGATCATCGGCGTCAAGGCGAACCTGATCGCTTCCCTGCGCCAGGAGTTTGAGGCGAAGGATATCGGCGTGTCGATCGACGCGCAGACCGGAGCGATCGTGCTCCAGTCCAATGTACTGTTTGACTATAATGAAGCGGAACTGAAGGATGAGGGCGTGGCGATCCTGTCCCAGGCTCTGCCGACCTATTGCAGCGTTCTTCTTTCACCTGATTATGTGGATTATGTGGCTGAAGTCATCATCGACGGATACACGGATTCCACCGGCGGATATATGTCCAATCTGGAGCTCTCCCAGAACAGGGCCCGGGCTGTGGCCGAGTACCTGCTGAATATCAGCGGCAGCTTCCTGTCCCCGGAGCAGAGCGCGGAACTTTCGGAGAAGCTGACCACCAACGGACGTTCTTCGTCGAATCTGGTGTTGGATGAGAACGGGATGGAGGACGCGAACGCCTCCAGACGTGTTGAGATTAAGTTCCGCCTGAAGGATGAGGAGATGATCCAGGAGCTTTCACAGCTGCTGTCAAACGAGGCGGAGGTCGTGGCGGAAGTGAATCCGTGACGGGAGAGAGGCTATGATGATCCTGAAAAAAGAGACGGAGAAAAAGAAGGCGAAGAAAGAGCGGCAGAGAAAGTGGAAGATGAGACGGAAGCGTTTCGACCATCTGCTGTCAGCCGCGGCGGCCCTGATCCGTCTGGTTAACGTACTCGGCCAGGATACTCTTTACCGGCATTAAACAGTTTGCATAAGTCAGATCCGGACAGCGGGGACAGGATTTATCCGGTCCCGCTGCCCGGATTTTCCTTTTTCGCTTCGTTGACGGCATTTCGGCTGTATGATAGAATTGGAAAGACTGTTTATACATCACAAAGGGGGTGACCAGATTGGCCAAAAGTACGATAGATGCGATCCGTGCGGTGGAAAAAGAGACTGCCGACGCGGAGAGGACTGCCCTCAACGAGGCGCATGGTCTCGCATCTCAGACAAAGGAAGACGCTGCGAAACTGATCAGAGAGGCTGTCGCGGCTGCAAACAAGGCTGCCGCCAAGGCCCTTGAGGATGCCCGGAAGAAACAGGAGGAACTGGTGGCTGAGCAGTCCCAGGAGACTGAGAACGCCGTCAGGAAACTGAAGGAAGCCGCTGCAAAAAAGCAGAAGGAAACAGTTGACGCTCTTCTGAAACTTGTGGCTGAATGACAGTGGGAGAACCCCCTGAAGAGCCTGCCGGTGCAGGCGGAAGAAAGGCAGCGTGCGCTGCCGGAAAGGAGAGTATAAGCCTATGTCTGTAGTTCCTATGAAACGCATTCAGGTCATCGCGCTGAAGAGAGACCGGAAGGCTGTTTTGGAATATCTGCAGGTGCTGGGCGCGGTTGAGATCTCGATCAGACGCAAAGAAGATGATGTCTTCAGAAAACGGGATAAGTCAAAGGAACAGCAGGTGTTCCTGAAGAATGCGGACCGGGCAGAGGAAGCTCTGGCCATCCTGAAGCGGAATGTTCCGGAGAAGACCGGACTTTTGTCCAGCCTTGAAGGGCGGAAGGAGCTGTCAAGAGCGGAGTTTGAGAAACTCATGGACCGGAGGGATGAGATTCTTGACGTCTGTTATGATGTCATCAGCCTGGATAAACAGCAGGCGGATATCATATCCGGAATCCCCAAACTCACGGACCAGAAAAAAGCGCTTGAACCGTGGATGAAGTTTGACATCCCGCTGAGCCTGAAGGAGACGGAGAAGACGGCGGTCTTCATCGGTACGCTTCCCTCTGATTACAGCAGGGAGAGCTTCTATACCGAATTAAAACGGCTCTCGGGCACAGAGACATTTGACGCGGATATTGTATATTCAGACGCGACGCAGACCTGCCTTTTTGCCGTATGCGAGAAGAAGGACGCCCCTGCGGTGCAGGAAGCCCTCCGGAAGATGGGATTCGCGGCGCCTCCGCTGTCTGATATGAATCCCGCGGACCGGGTGAAGGAGATCGACCGGCAGATCGCGGACGCTCAGAAGGAACTGGAAAAGATCCGGACCCGTTTTGAAGAACTGGCCCGGTCCCGCGATGAGATCCGCTTTGCGTCGGATTATTTCACGCTCCGCGCGGAAAAATATTCCGTTATATCGGAGCTGCTTCAGTCAAAGCGCGTCTTCTTCCTTGCGGGCTATATACCGGAGAACCGGGCCCTGGAGGTGAAGGACAAGCTGGAGAGCCGCTATGATGTCGATGTCACTCTGAAGGATCCCGGGAAGAAGGACACGCCCCCGGTACTGCTTTCCAACAACGCCTTTGCGGCGCCGCTGGAAGGAGTTACGGAGAGTTACTCGATGCCCGGAAAGGGAGAGATCGACCCCACTTTCATCGCGGCATGTTTCTATTATATCCTGTTCGGCATGATGCTTTCGGATGCCGCGTACGGCCTGATTATCTTTGCCGCGACCGGGATTATCCTGAAAAAGTACGGAAAAACCATGGAGAGCGGCATGAAGAAGACCATGCAGATGTTCTTCCTCTGCGGAATCGCCACGACTTTCTGGGGCTTTATGTTCGGCTCCTTCTTCGGAGATGCGGTGAATGTGATCGCGACCACCTTCTTCCATCGTCCGGATATCGCGCTGAAGCCTCTGTGGTTTGAACCGATCAATGAGCCGATGCGGATGCTGACCTTCTGCTTCCTGATCGCGCTGATCCACATGTTTGTCGGCCTTGGCGCGAAAGGATATATGTACCTGAAAAAGGGCCAGGTCCTCGATGCGGTCTATGACGTCCTTTTCTGGTACCTGCTGCTGATCGGCTGTGTGGTTTACCTCCTTACGGTGCCCACCATGTCCGACATGCTTGGCGTGAATACGCTTTCCGCAGGCCTGCAGAAGCCGATGATGGTACTCATGATCATCGGAGCCGCCGGGATCATCCTGACAGGCGGAAGGGAGTCGAAGAACTGGGGGAAGAGGATCCTGAAGGGCCTGTATTCCCTGTACGGGATCTCGAGCTGGCTGAGCGACGTGCTCTCCTACTCCAGACTCCTTGCCCTCGGACTTGCCACCGGCGTCATCGCGACCGTCTTCAATTCCATGGGCTCCATGGGCGGCGACGGACCCGTCGGCGTGGTTATGTTTATCCTGGTATTCCTGATCGGCAATGTTCTGAACCTTGCGATCAACGCGCTGGGCGCGTATGTTCATACAAACCGTCTGACCTATGTCGAATTCTTCGGCAAGTTCTATGACGGGGGCGGCAGAAAATTCAGGCCGTTCGCAGCTGACACAAAGTATTATAAATTCAAGGAGGAGATCTGATTATGTTTAATTTCGGACTGGTTTTCGCTCTTGCAGGAGCGGCCCTCGCAGCAGCTACATCAGGTGTGGGAAGTGCAAAAGGCGTAGGCATGGCCGGCCAGGCTGCCGCGGGCGTCTGCACGGATAACCCGGATATGTTTTCCAAGGTTCTGATTCTTCAGCTGCTTCCCGGCACACAGGGTATCTACGGACTTCTGATTGCTTTCATCTGCCTGTCACAGATCGGCATCATGGGCGGCAGCGCGGATATGTCCCTGGTGAAAGGCCTTCTGTATCTGGCAGCCTGCCTGCCGGTTATCATCGTAGAGCCGGTTTCCGCTGTCAATCAGGGCAAGGCTTCCGTCGCTTCCATCGCGATGGTCGGCAAAAAGCCCGAGACTTTCGGTAAGTCCATGATCTTCCCGGCCATGGTTGAGACATATGCGATTCTCGCGCTGCTGATCTCCATCCTTGCCATCTTCGGCGTGGCTGCACTTACGATCTGATCCGGAAAGGGTCCGTGAATCGGAACCCGGGAGGACGTCTGTATGAAGAGACGGCCGCCGGGAGATTGATCTGCAGGCAACTTTAGAGAGAAAGAAGGAGACAGCTGATGGCAGGTTTGGATAAAATAATAGAGGACATCCGCAGTGAGTCCGAAGCCGCAGTGGCAAAAATCAGGGGGGACGCCCAGGCGTCTTACGACAGAGCCATGGCGGCGGCCGGGAAAGAGGCGGATGCAGAGGTTGAGAAGATCCGTATAAAGGGCGAAGAGGCCGCAAAGGACCTCATCGCGCGCGCGGATTCTGCGGCAAAGCTGTCAAGGCGCCGCACACTCCTTGAGACCAAGCAGGAACTGATATCGTCCACCATCGATGCTGCGAAAGAGGCGCTTTTAAAGCTTCCGGCAGAGGAATATTTCGCTCTGCTTCTGAAACTGATCAGCAGCAATGCTCTTCCGAGAAAGGGAGAGATCATTTTCTGCCGGAATGATTTCAACAGGCTTCCCGCGGACTTTGCCAAAAAGCTGGTCGCTGCGCTTCCGGAGGGAGCGAAGCTGGATGTTTCCGGCGACGAGGCGAAGATCGACGGCGGCTTTATCCTGAAATATGGCGGAATCGAGCAGAATCTGTCGATCGACGCGATCTTTGAGGAGAAGAAGGACCAGATGCAGGACCTTGCGGGAAAGATACTGTTTTCTTAAAAAAGGAGGAGAGCAATGGCCGAAAATTATATCTATGCGGTCGCGCGAATCCGTTCCCGTGAACTTTCCCTGCTGAATGAAAGTGTGATTTCCCAGCTGACGGCAAGCCCGGGCGAGGAGGAATGTCTCAGGATCCTCAGTGAAAAAGGCTGGGGGGATTCCGGAATGACCGGTGAGGCGATGCTCCGGGGCGAGCAGAAAAAAACCTGGGACCTGATCCGGGAGCTTGTCCCGGACCGTATGGATCTCTTTGATGTCTTCCGCCTTCCGAATGATTATCATAATCTGAAGGCCGCGATCAAGGAGAGTGTGATCGACGGGGAACATCCGGGTATCTTTGCCGAGGACGGCACGATACCGGCGAAGCTTCTGGAGGAGGCGATGGAGCAGTCGGACTATGAGCTGCTTCCGGAGAATCTGCGTGAAGTCGCGCGGGAAGCGAAGGAGACTCTCCTGACAACCCGGGATGGCCAGCTGTGCGATATTATCATAGACCGGGCCGCTCTGGAAGCGATCCGGGAAGCCGGAGAGAAGACAAAGGAGAAGCTCCTGAAGGATTACGGGGAGCTGATCTGCGCCACCGGGGACATAAAAATCGCGGTGCGCTGCGCCAGAACCGGTAAGAGCAGGCAGTTCATTGCAAGAGCCCTCGCGCCCTGCGCCACGATCGACACGGGGAGCCTGACGGACGCCGCCGCGGTCGGATTTGACGCGATCTGCGCCTATCTGGACCATACGGTCTATTCAGACGCGGTGGAGGAACTGAAAAAATCCCTGGCTTCTTTTGAGAGATGGTGCGACAACCGGATGATCCGGACCATCAAACCCGAGATTCACAATCCATTCGGGATCGGACCCCTCGCGGCTTATATTCTTGCCCGTGACAATGAGATTAAAACGGTTCGGATCATTCTGGCGGCGAAGCGCAACGATCTGCCGGAAGAGATGCTCCGGGAAAGGGTAAGGGAGATGTATGTATAAGATCGCGGTTATGGGAGACTGGGATTCCATCTACGGTTTCGGCGCCCTGGGTCTTGACACATTCCGCATAGAAGCGGATGGGAGCCCGGAGGAAGCGGCGCAGATGCTCAGGAGGCTTGCCCAGAATAATTACGAGGTTATCTATATCACGGAAGCGCTTGCGGCAAAGATTCCGGGAGAGATTGATCACTATCGCACTGAGCCGAGGCCGGCGGTTATCCTGATTCCCGGAATCTCCGGGAATACGGGAGAAGGAATAGCCGCCGTAAAGAAGTCGGTTGAACAGGCAGTCGGTTCAGATATCATATTCGGAAGCAAAAACGAGTAAGAAAGGCGTATAAAATGGCAAAGGGTACAATCAAGAAGGTGGCCGGACCGCTTGTCGTGGCGACGGGCATGCGTGACGCGAACATGTTCGACGTATGCCGCGTATCTGACAAGCGTCTTATCGGTGAGATCATTGAGATCCACGGTGACGAGGCCTCTGTTCAGGTATATGAGGAGACAGGCGGCCTGGCACCGGGCGAGCCGGTCGAGTCGACCGGCGCCCCCATGAGCGTAGAGCTGGGCCCCGGCCTGATCGGCAGTATATATGATGGAATCCAGAGACCTCTGGAGGATATCATGGAGACCTCGGGGAGCAATCTCCTGCAGAGGGGTATAGAAGTACCGTCCCTGAACCGGGAAAAGGTCTGGCATTTTGTTCCGGCTGTAAAGGCCGGGGATGAACTGGTCGGCGGCGATATCGTCGGTACGGTTCAGGAGACCCACATCGTCTCCCAGAAGATCATGGTTCCGCCTATGATCAGCGGAAAAGTAAAAAGCATCAGCGAGGGGGATTTCAAGGTAACGGATACGGTCTGCGTCCTGACACGGGAGGACGGATCGGAATACGCGATGAGCCTCATGCAGAAATGGCCTGTGCGCCGCGGCCGTCCCTACAGGCAGAAGCTTGCGCCGGATAAGCCGCTGATTACAGGGCAGCGCGTTATTGACACCCTGTTCCCGCTGGCAAAGGGCGGCGTCGCCGCCATCCCCGGACCCTTCGGTTCCGGAAAGACGGTCGTGCAGCATCAGCTGGCCAAGTGGGCGGAGGCGGACATCGTCGTTTACATCGGCTGCGGTGAGCGCGGCAATGAGATGACGGACGTTCTGAACGAGTTCCCCGAACTGAAGGACCCCAAGTCCGGATATTCCCTGATGGAGCGCACGGTTCTGATCGCGAATACCTCCGATATGCCGGTTGCCGCCCGTGAGGCGTCCATCTATACCGGTATCACGATC
>ODAI010729116.1_pt1 | contig 15000 bp, 16 predicted proteins | sample 1539321 | NCBI WGS metagenome assembly ODAI01 (sample SAMN02144231, study PRJEB22623) | gut metagenome | biome: sheep rumen | host: Ovis aries | place: New Zealand
AGAATTATGTGACGATCAGCTCATCCGATGATCAGAACTATGTTCTGAATGCTGCGGGTACATCGAACGGATCCAACGTGAACCTTGTTCGCTCATCCGGTGAGAAGGCACAGAGATGGAAGCTTGTCCCTGCGGCAGACCCGAATGAGAACGCTCTTGCAGCAGGCACCTATAAGATCCGGAATGTTGCCGACCAGAGCAGAGTTATCGCGGTAGAGGGACGTGTTTCCGGGGCGAATGTATCCTATTCGGATGAGAACAACGCTCGCTCTGAGTTCTTTAACGTCGAGCCGGTCGGTTACGGCAGCCTGTACTTTATTAAGAGTGCGGCTTCCGGCCTGTCTCTCGATGTCTACGGCGGAAATACCGCATCCGGAACAAATGTATGGGCTTATACCCCGAATAATACGATCGCTCAGATGTGGAGAATCCTCCCGACGGACAAAGGCTATGCTGTTATGAGTGCCAATGCGGATCTCGCGCTCGATCTTTATAACGGATCTGTGGCCAACGGGACGAACATCTGGGTGTATGACCAGAACGGTACGAACGCGCAGAAGTGGATGTTCACGGAGGCGAAGATGGATGAGGCACCTCCTATTAATACGCAGGTCATTATCCGATCCAAGGCAGTGCCTTCCAGGATGATCGAAGTCAGGGATGGGGCCGGCAATCCGGGTGCAGCGATCCAGCTGTATGACGAGCGTCAGAATACATCACAGGTATTTACGGTCGAGAAGTACGGTCAGTATTATCGCATCGTGAACATGGCTTCCGATAATGTCATCGATATCTACAACGGATCGAAGGATGCAAATACCAGAGCTTGGTCTTATACATGGAACGCTTCTTCGGCTCAGCTGTATACGATTGAGCCGACGGGAGACGGGGACGGAAGTTTCTACATCAGAAATATCAACAGCTGGCTGTATCTGACGGCGCAGAGCACCGGCAACGGAGCGCAGATTGTTCAGGCGGAGAAGACAGGAAATAACAGCCAGAAGTGGCTGTTCGACACACCGACCCTCGTAAAGGGCTGGCAAAAGGTAGCCGGCGGCTACAGATATTCTGACGGCAGGGGAAACCTTTTCATGAATGCGGGAGAGATCATTTCGGACAGCGCATTTGACCGTAACAATCCGGGCAAGTACTTTTTTGCCCATGAAATTGCTGTGGGAGACCCGATATATCAACGGATATACGGAAGATCATATCAGGAGAATGCGTATATTTCCCTTTCCGATCTCCGTTATTTACATGTGGTGCATTACAATTTCGACGGCAGGATCCAGGTCGGAGAGATGATCGTGAACGCGCAGATCGCGGACGACGTGCTCTTCATTTTCCGGGAGCTCTTTACGAGAGGGTATCAGATCCGGAAAATGCATCTGATCGATGACTACTGGACGGGTGACGGGGTAAGTTCTGACGCGGCTTCCGTAACAGATGACAATACATCCTGCTTCTGCTTCCGGAGGGCAACGAACACTGATACGCTCTCCAGGCACGCTCTTGGTCTGGCAATCGACCTTAACCCGCTGGAAAATCCTTTCCTGACATTCGACGGGGACGGGACCGTACATGTCCTGCCGGAGGAGGGCACATATTACGCATATAACCGCTCCCCGAACATCCCGCATGTCATCACAGAGAGCGATGATGCCTATATTCTCTTCAGCCAAAGGGGATTCGACTGGGGAGGACACTGGGCAAGTCCGATCGACTATCAACATTTCGAGAGGAGCTGAAAAATCGGCTATGTGAAAAGTTGGGTTGAAACGAACATTTTTACCTGACTAAATATTGTGAAATGTTGGGTTGAGGATTCAACTCGGAAAGGAGCATCTGATGCATACGAAAGCCTTGCACATACGGATATATCCGACAGCAAAACAGCAGAGCATGATCGATACCACGATCAACTGCTGCAGGTTCTTCCGGAAGGCATGTATCTACTCGCCAACCGCAGCAAACAGGCCCCTCGGGAAGGCCCACCCTCAGCAGGGCGCAAGCGGAGCGCCTTATCAGAAAACTGGCATCCTGAATGCCGCATGTAATCCCATTGGGATAGAGCTTTTGTGGATAGCGTCAAGCCTTTTCTGATTTTTGAAGCCCCGTCTGATGACAGGGGACCGAACATCAGACGGAGTAATTCACATGGCATTTCGTTCCCTCTTTTCTTAATAAGTCGAACGCATTTTTGCTACCATACCCTTGACTTCTGGACGCATTTTTGCTATCATATTCTTGACCAAGTATAGGAGTATGGCATGTACAATATCGAATTTTACGAAACTGCTGATGGTGTCTCGGAACTTTGGGATTTTCTTGATGGTCTGCAGCAGAAAGCCCCATCAAACAAAGACGCACGCATACAGCATAAGCAGATTTCTCAATATATTCAGCTGCTTCAGGATCATGGTACCAGGCTGGGTGAGAACATCACCAAGCACCTCGAAGAAGACATCTGGGAACTCCGTCCCGGAAGAAACAGAGTGCTCTTCTTCTATCACAAGGACGACACCTACGTGCTCCTTCACCATTTCCTGAAGAAAACGCAGAAAACACCGCGTCGGGAAATCGAAAAAGCAAAATCCGAACGCAATGACTGGATCACCAGAAAGGGGTGATATATATGGCAAACTGGAATGATTACAAAAAGCATGTAAGAGAAACCAATCCGGAAATCAGTAAGGATCTCGACGAGATCGAAGCAACTTCGCAGATTGTCGGTGCCATGATTGAAAGACGTCATGACCTGAATCTTTCACAGAGAGATCTTGCGGAGCTCTGTGGAATCCCTCATTCTTCTGTTGCTCGCATCGAATCCGGAAAGACCACACCCAATCTCAGCACTCTGTTGAAGATTTTCAGTGAGTTGGGATTACGTCTTGTGGCACAGCCGTCTACCGGCACAACGCACCCGGGAAGATAACAATCTGTTCAGGCAGCGCTATTATACCGCTGTCATACGTCAACGGTACGGACAGGGTGTCCGGAACTGGGCCGGAAGGCCGGAACGCATGTGAACAGACTGGGAAAACTGCTCCTTCGGGAGTGTGACAATAACCGGACTGAATGAAGTACGAAGTGGATATTGGGACAATGGTCTTCAACTTGAGATTTCACAAAACGAAGGCCCCGTGTGAGAGGCAGTTTCAACCCAAGATTAATGGGAATTATGTATTTGATGAAGAGTGGAATCGGTTCATTCAGGTAAGACAATCAAACTGATTTGCACATATCCGGGACGGGCGTAATCTTTGGCCCGGTTTATCGGGAAATCGCCCCAATATGTCGCTCGAGAGCGACATGTCGGGGCGTTTTTCAGATTTCTTGTTGCTCTGGCCGGATTTTGGGAGTATATTTCAAGTAATATATCTTATCGGAAGTTCCGTAAGGAACTCCCGATAAAAGGGCGATGGAATCGCCCGAATTATGATCATCGGGTTCGCGAAGCGGTTCCGATGATATCATTTATGAATAGTATTTGTTTGGTAACATAAGGTAAAGGAGAAATGGAAGATGAACAAGAAGCTTCATACAGAGGCGGTTGACAGTCTGTTTGACGCGATTCTGTGCCTGGAGACCAGAGAAGAGGCGTATGATTTTTTTGAAGATGTGTGCACGATAAACGAGATTCTTTCACTATCCCAGCGGTATGAGGTAGCCGGGATGCTCAGGAACAAGCAGACTTATCTTGATATCTCTGAAAAGACGGGCGCGTCGACCGCTACGATCAGTCGTGTGAACCGTTCCCTCAATTACGGTAATAACGGATACGATATTGTCTGGAACAGGCTTGCTGAAAAGAAGAACGCACAGGAGAATGAAGAATAAAACCGAGCGATAACAGATGAGACATCTTAAGGCAGAGGGAGGCATTGCCAAGCTCTGCCTCTTTCTTTTTCTGACGAAAAATTGTATCATAGATATTCGACAGAGAAGATCCGCCGATAGTATCGCAGAAACGGTCCGACGAACCGGCTGACTGATAGTATCGCCGTTGACATATAGAAGGAGTTTTCAGACAGATGAATGTAAATGAGATTACTGCCGGTTTGAACAATGAACAGAAAGAAGCGGTCCTGCAGACAGAAGGTCCTGTCCTGATCCTCGCGGGCGCCGGATCAGGCAAAACAAGAGTCCTTGTCCACAGGATTTCGTATCTTGTGAATGTTCTCGATGTTATGCCGTCACAGATCCTGGCCATAACCTTTACGAACAAAGCTGCAGATGAAATGCGGAATCGTGTGGATAACATGATCGGTTTCGGTGCCAGCCAGATCTGGGTCATGACCTTTCACTCATGCTGTGTGAGGATTCTTAGGAGGCATGCCGATCTTCTCGGATATGATCGCTACTTTACGATTTATGATACGGACGATTCTCTTCAGATCATGAAAGATATTTTTCGCCGAAAAAATGTAGATACCAAGCGAATCAAGGAAAGAGCGGTTCTGCATGCGATCTCTTCGGCTAAGAACGAACATGTGAGTCCTGCGCAATTTGCACGTATGAACAGTCATGACTACTGGGGAGGTCTCGTTTCGGATTTTTATGAGGAGTACCAGAAGCAGCTCAAAGAGAACAATGCTATGGATTTCGATGATCTGCTGGTGAACGCGGTCGAGCTGTTTGACAAGCACCCCGATGTCCTGGAGCTCTATCAGGAACGCTTCCTCTATATGATGGTCGATGAATATCAGGATACGAACACTGTCCAGTTCGAGTTCGTGAGCCGGCTTGCCGCACGCCATCGCAATCTCTGTGTCGTCGGTGACGACGATCAGAGTATCTATAAATTCCGCGGTGCAAATATCCGGAATATTCTCAATTTCGAACAGATCTTTCCGGATGCAAAGGTTGTAAGACTTGAGCAGAACTATCGGTCGACTTCCAATATATTGAACGCCGCAAATGAAGTGATCCGGAACAACCGCGGACGCAAGAGCAAAAAGCTATGGACAGAGAACGGGTCGGGAGATAAGGTCCGATTCAGGAGATTCCAGACCGGTTTTGACGAGGCGGAATATGTTGCAGCCGAGATAGGGAGGATGGTTCGGAGCGGTGAACGGAATTATAAGGATTTCGCTGTTCTGTACAGAACCAACGCCCAGTCACGTCTGTTCGAAGAAAAATGCCTGTTCCTTAACATACCTTATAAGCTTGTGGGCGGTGTGAACTTCTATGCGAGACGAGAGATTAAGGACATTTTAGCTTATCTGAAGACGATTGATAATGCCGTGGACAGTCTGGCGTCGATGCGTATTGTTAACATACCGAAAAGAGGAATCGGTCAGACGACAGTGAATAAGATCAGTGCTTATGCGCAGGACGCAGGCATGTCTTTCTACGATGCGGCAAAAGAGGCGGAACAGATACCCGGTCTCTCAAAAGCGACTGCTAAGAAAGTGGGCACATTCACCGGCTTTATCGAGGAACTCCGCAATGAGGCGCTCCATCAGACTGTATCCGAGCTGGTCAGGACCGTGGTCATCGATTCGGGATACAAGGATGCCCTGGAGGCAGAGGATACGGACGAAGCCAGAGAGCGCATGCAGAACATCGATGAATTGATTTCCAAGGCAGTACAATATGAGACAAATGCAGACCACCCCACACTCTCAGGTTTCCTTGAAGAGGTCGCACTGATCGCCGATATTGATACGGTTGATGACGGGGATGACCGTGTCCTTCTGATGACGCTGCACTCGGCCAAAGGTCTTGAGTTTCCTATCGTATACATGGCAGGTATGGAGGAGGGGCTGTTTCCGAGTTCGATGTCCCTGAATGCGGAGGATTCCGACGAACAGATCGAGGAGGAAAGAAGACTCTGCTATGTCGGAATCACTCGTGCCAAAGAACTGCTGACGCTTACCTGTGCCTATGAGCGAATGACCCGGGGACAGATCGAGCCGCACTCGGTATCCCGTTTCGTCCGTGAAATTGCGAGGGATAAGCTTGATCAGGGAAGAAAGGCTCCTGCAAAGTCGACGATCGATAACCTGAGGGGCGGATTCGGAAAGGATATGCGGGATGCGATCCAGACGAAGGCATTTGCACCGAAGCCGTCTTCGAAAATGTTCGCGAATCCGTATACGAGCAGCAATTCAACTTCCCGCTCAGATGCACCCGCGAAAACAGGTCCGCGTATTTATGACGGAACCTCATCAAAGCAGACAGGTACATCGGATGGAGTGCTCGGCTATGAGGTCGGGGACAGTGTGATTCATAAAAAGTTTGGCGTGGGTACTGTCAAAGCTATCCGCGAGGGAGGGCGTGATTTTGAGGTCACGGTCGATTTCCCTTCGTGGGGAATAAAAAAGATGTTTGCGGCATTTGCGAAACTGGAGAAAGTCGAAGAGTGAAGAGCTATTGTGCATGAATGATAGCCGTTTCCGTGTAAAAGTGAGAAATGACGAAAAATATGATATAAAAAACTATAAAAATTACTTGTTTTTAGTGCAATTTAAATTATATCGTGATATAATGACAACAGTATTCGGAAAGGATGGTGCTATTTATGAATAATAAGGTTGATGAGATTCTCGCCCGCGTGAGACTGCAGGATGAAGCCAGAAAACAGGAAAAGGGCAAAACTGTCCTTTGGATACTCGCGATCATCGGCTGTGTAGCAGCTGTTGCAGCGATTGCTTATGCTGTATACCGTTTCTTCACACCGGATTATCTTGAAGACTTCGAAGATGATTTTGATGACGACTTCGATGATTACTTCGAAGATGATGATTACTTTGAGGACGAGGAAGAGGCTCCTGCAGAGGAAGCTCCGGCTGAGGAAGCTGCTGAAGAGGTTCCTGCTGAAGATGACGCTCCGGCTGAAGTTGCAGAAGAGGCAGTAGAAGAATAAATCATACCGAATAGAATAGTACAATATGGTACCCCGGCTTTACGCCGGGGTATTTTTTGTGTATGATACATGGATACAGGGGCTGCCTATAGCAGCTTTTGACACCAACAGGAAAGAATAGAGAAAAAACATGCTGAAAAGAAAAGATATAGCCGAGGGTGTAATAGAAAAAGTGGATTATCCTAACAGAGGCCGCATATATACCGAAGAAGGACAGAAAGTGACCGTAAAGAACACGATACCGGGTCAAAAGATACGTTTCCGCGTTTTTAAGAAGCATAAGGATCGTGTGGAGGGGAACCTTCTGGAGCTTTTGGAAAAATCTCCTCTGGAAAGCCGGGAGAAGGTCTGTGAGATTTTTCCTGACTGCGGGGGATGTCTGTGCCAGACGATGCCCTATGAGAAACAGCTGGCCATGAAGTCTGATATGGTCAACCGACTTTTGGAAGAGGTCCTGGACGGAGCAGCCTATGACGGTATACTTGGGAGCCCGGATGAATTTGAATACAGGAATAAGATGGAATTCTCCTTCGGAGACGAGGTCCTTGACGGCCCGCTCACGTTGGGCCTTCATAAGCGGGCTACCACATACACGGTGCTGGACGCGGATTCCTGCAGACTTGTACACGAGGACATTAGAAAAATCGTCAGGGCAACACTTGATTACTGCAAGGAGAATAATCTTCCGAAATACAATAAGAGAATCCATCAGGGATTTTTGCGTTTTCTGCTTGTTCGCCGCTCGCAGACGACCGGAGAGCTGCTCGTCTATCTGATTACGTCTTCTCAGATGCAGCATGATTTTTCGGCCTGGGCAGACAGGCTGAGGAAACTCGAGATCAGCGGGACATTTGCAGGAATCTTTCATGCCGAGGACGATAAGATGGCGGATGCCGTCAATGTGGATGTGCTTCACACGCTTTACGGAAAGGATTATTTTTACGAGGAGCTGCTCGGGCTGAAGTTCAAGGTCACAGCTTTCTCGTTTTTCCAGACAAATACGCAGGGGGCTGAAGTGCTGTATGATGCCGTGCGCCGATATGTTACCGGGAAGATCCCGGAGGGAGGACGGTTCGCGCATGAGGCTGATATGGTGTCGAAAGTTGGGTTTGAGCAAGAAGACGATACAGTATCGAATGTTGAGTTTGCACACAAGATCGATTCTGTGCGGGAAATCGGGACTGCGAAAAATCAGTTGAACGGGGCTGGCACGGATACAGAAATTTCCGCGAACAGTCTTTCTGCGGGTGAAGAGACAGATGGGACGACTCAGGCTCCGCAAAGGGATGCCGAGGCGGTTCATGCACCGATTCTTTATGATCTGTACAGTGGAACAGGTACGATTGGGCAGATGCTCTCACCGGTGGCCGGACATGTGTATGGCGTGGAATTGATTCCTGAAGCTGTTAAGGCAGCCGAGGAGAACGCTGCGTTGAACGACATAACGAACTGCACCTTTATAGCGGGAGATGTGCTTGAGAAGCTACAGGAAATCGAGGAGCATCCGGACTATATTATACTCGACCCGCCGCGGGAGGGTGTGAATCCGAGGGCTCTCAGTCAGATCATAGAGTACGGCGTCGGTGAGATGGTCTACATTTCCTGCAAGGCATCGAGCTTTAAGAAGGACATGGCTATGCTCAGGGAGCATGGATGGAGAGTGAAGAGGTGGTGTTTGGTGGATATGTTTCCTCAGACTATGCACATCGAGACGGTATGTTTATTGTCCAAACTTTCTGAGGCGAAGAATCACATCAGTGTGAAGGTCGAGATGGATGAGATGGATCTGACGGCGGCGGAGAGTAAAGCGACCTATCAGGAGATTCAGGAGTGGGTGCAGGAGAAGTACGGATTCCATGTGAGCCATCTGAATATAGCGAAGACCAAGCGAAAATGCGGGATTATCGAGCGGCAGAATTATAATCTGCCGAAGAGTGAGGACAGCCGGTCGCCGGAGACTCCGAAGGAGAAAGAGGATGCAATTATAGAAGCCTTTAAGGCCTTCAAAATGATCTGAAAATATCTAAGTGGAGTTTTTGAGATGCAGAGAACAGAAAATGTTGAATTGACAGTCCTTTGTCTGCTTCAGAATAATGACAGGATTCTTTTGCAGAATCGTGTAAATAATGATTGGCAAGGATATACTTTACCAGGCGGCCATGTAGAATCCTGGGCTCCTTCCCGATCTCGCCGAACCAGCGCTGTATGGCTTCGATTCTGGAAGGACGATTCGGAAGAATGAGTAATTCGTCGGATAATGCGCTTAAAGGGATCTCCGGACCCCTGATTTCTGCGAGAGAGTGATTTTTCGGAATGATCGCTACCCATGGTTCCGAGCATATGTACATACCCTCCATGCGCTCCATATCATACGGCGCAGCAATCAGTGCCGCATCGGCAAGCCCTTTGAATAAGCAATCAATTGCTTCATCACTGCTTCCGTCCTTCTTCCGTTATTCTCAACGGTCTTTTACCCCGGATGAAAAGCTCTACACCCAGCTCATCTTCAAGTTCTTTATTTTGTTTTGACAGCGGCGGTTGAGATATATTCAGTTTTTCAGCGGCACGGGTAATGTTCGCCTCTTGTGCTGTGACGACGAAATACCTCAGCACTCTAAGGTCCATACCTTTTCTCCTTTCCTTACCACCGGATCATCTGCCGAAAAAGAATATGTCAAAGATCAATGCCGGTTTGGCGCTCAGTACACAGTTTCTGAACGCCGATTATAAAAACAGACGTCCTTCCGGCAGAAATGCCAGGAAGAACGCCTTTGCTCTGTGGAAGTGATTATAACTGTTATTTGATTTTCTTGTCAGCAAGGACATTCAAAACCAACGAATAAACAACCAAAATGCTTTCCGTTGTTCCGTTTGTCCCGAACGATTTGTCGCTTGACACCGGAAAGTTTCAGAGTATATAATCAGCGGCGTAAAGACAAGGGCGTCTTTGAGTGAAATGACTCAGAGACGCCTTTTTTCTATTAACAAAAAACAGATCAAAGGGGAAAACATGTTTAATGCAATAAAAACGAAAGATGAATGTGTCCTGTGGATCCGGGAGTTTTTTGAAAAAAACGGAACGGACTGTAATGTCGTAATCGGAATCTCCGGCGGAAAGGACAGCTCTGTAGTAGCGGCTCTCTGCGCAGAAGCTTTGGGAATAAAGCGTGTGATCGGCGTTCTGATGCCCAACGGAATACAAAGTGATATCGACGCAGCACAGCTGTTGGTGGACTTTCTTGGTATCAGGCATTATACAGTGAACATCCGGGACTCCGTGGAAGGACTTAAAAAAAGCATTCCCTTCGAACTGTCCCGCCAAAGTGAGATCAACCTTCCTGCAAGGATCCGAATGGCCGCTCTTTATGCTGTCTCACAAAGCAATAACGGCCGGGTTGCGAACACCTGCAACCTTTCCGAGGATTGGGTAGGTTACGCTACAAGATATGGGGACGGGGCCGGTGATTTCAGTCCCTGCTGCCACCTGACCGTACATGAAGTCAAAGCGATCGGAAGAGTACTTGGATTACCGGAGAAGCTTATTGAAAAGCCTCCCGTTGACGGCCTTTCCGGAAAAACGGACGAAGAGAATCTCGGTTTCACCTATGAAGAACTTGACCGATACATCCGGACCGGCATCATAGATGATCCGCAGATAAAACAACGGATCGATCTGCTGCATGCCGCAAACCTCTTTAAGCTGCAGCCTATGCCGGCATTCGATCCGCAAATCAAAGTAAGCATGCCCGAATAGAAGAAAACAATGACAAAAAGGAGAACATTCATGAACATCCATGAGGAATGCGGTGTTTTCGGTGTCATCGCTGAAAAGCCGATCAATGTGGCGAATATCTGCTACTACGGATTATATGCCCTGCAGCACAGAGGGCAGGAAAGCTGTGGTATCGTCGTCAATGACGACGGCCTGTTTGTTTCCCACAAAGACCTCGGTCTGGTGAGTGAAGTTTTCAGCCGGGATACGCTTTCTTCCCTTCCGGCAGGTACCATGGCCGTTGCACATACGCGTTACGGAACGACCGGGGGCACGAACCGGAACAACTGCCAGCCGATCGAAGTGAATCATCAAAAAGGAAGGATGGCAATCGCGCATAACGGAAATCTTTCCAATGCGGCAGAGCTTCGTTCTGCGCTTGAACTGTCCGGGGCCATTTTCCATACTTCCAGTGATACGGAGACCATTGCCTATATCGTCACAAAAGAACGCTTAAACGCGCCTTCCATCGAAGAAGCATTAAGCCGCGCGATGAATACGCTGGACGGTGCCTACTCTCTGGTTCTGATGTCTCCGCAAAAGCTGCTCTGCGCCAGAGACCCTTACGGATTTCGGCCGCTCTGTTATGGAAAGACGGAAGACGGTGTGTATGTAGTTGCCTCCGAAAGCTGTGCGCTTCATGCGGTCGGGGCTGAATTTATCCGGGATGTGGAGCCCGGGGAAATTCTGATCTTCAGTAAAGAGGGTGTTTTGTCCAGACGGGAACACTGCCGGTCCAAAGAGAAAAAGCTCTGTATCTTTGAATATATTTATTTTGCGCGTCCTGATTCTACCATGGATGGACGATCGGTACATGCTGCCCGCCTCAATGCCGGAAGGGTCTTGGCGCGGGAACATCCTGCGGATGCGGATATTGTTGTCGGTGTTCCTGACTCCGGTCTGGATGCTGCGCTCGGTTACAGCAGGGCATCCGGAATACCCTATGGCATAGGTCTCATTAAAAACAAATATATCGGGAGAACGTTCATTGCACCCGGTGACCGGCTGGACCAGGTAAAGATCAAACTATCTGCTGTTAAAGAGGTCGTGGAAAACAGGAGTATTGTCCTGATAGACGATTCCATCGTCCGGGGTACGACCAGCGGCCGCATTGTATCACTGCTTCGGGAAGCCGGTGCAAAAGAGATCCATATGCGCGTTTCTGCCCCGCCGTTTCTATACCCCTGTTTTTATGGAACAGATATCGATTCCGACGAAAACCTGATCGCCTGTCATCATACCGTTCCTGAAATTGCAAAGATCATCGGGGCGGATTCTCTCGGTTTTCTTCCGGTTGAAGACCTTGGGGAGCTTTCCGGAAACGGGGATTATTGCAGTGCCTGTTTTGATGGCAGATATCCGACGAGAATACCATCGGATACAAGAAAGAACCGATTTGAACAGATGTTGTCAGAGAAAACAGGCTCTGGAAGCGTATAAACTTTCCCTCCTGAACCGGTGAATCATTCGTTTCGATTTTATAGTGGTATATTGCGAAAGCCAGAGCGCAGTATATGCTTTCGTGTACTTGCGCTATAACAAAAACAAACGTGGCAGAATCATCTTCAGTGTAGAATTTCTGTCATGTTTGTTTTTTATTTCTATACGACGACCAATTCCACGTAAGATATCAGCATGGTCGAAGGATAGAAATAGCAAGGTGTCCAGAGGGGCAGCCCGCCCCTTGGCCGGAAGAATCCAAAGAAACCGGCGGTTTCGTGGCACACGACTTTCACGGAAAGGCTAGTGTGTTATACCTTTATCCGAGGACCTGCAGTAAAACAGCAGTGTGTGCCCCTTTGAAGCACAGGTTGCTGTTCTTGCATTGCGGAGAGAAAAGGTCGCTTCCGTGAAGGGAGCTGACTTTTGAACGACGCAAAAGGAATGGTGACGTGATTCCTGTCACGGCGCCGATTCCAAGCCGGATTTAGGATAGAGGTATACAAAAACCAGACAATGAAATTACTGCTATTACCAATGGAGCTCCTCGCGGAAGCTATGGAGAGCGGTTTGTTCAATGCTCTTTGCGCGGCTGTCACTTAAATGAAAATGGACCGCGGTCTCTATCCTATCATGAAGAAGATCATCGTCAAAGCCGTAGCGGTAACGAAGATATGTGCGTTCCCTGGGGGAGATCATATCCAGGGCATGATGGACTTCTTCATATGTTTCTTTTTCGATATAAATCTGTTCCGGTGTCTTTGTGTACTCTGAAAAAAGCCTGTCGTAAAAACTGCTCTCATCATTGTCCGGATCGTTATAGGGTTCAATGTCGAGACTTAACATCTGACCTGTGGAAGGAACAGCAGATGCACATTTCCGGACGTAATCCATCATGGCATTTTCGGAAATTCGGGATGCGTAGGTTTGAAATAGGTTGCCTTTATCCGGAAGGAAAGAGTGAACAGCCCTTAGCAAGCCGATGGCTCCCTCCTGAAGGAGATCGTCTGCTTCAACCTGAAGGCCAGAGTACTGCGCCTCAAATTTAGCAGCCAGTGCTTTAAGGGAAGGAAGCAAATGATCAATCAGCTCATTCTCTGCATCGGCATTTCCGCTTTGCGCCAGAATGCAGAGTTCCTCATTCGTCATGATCCGGTTCCTTTAGAGCATTCAACAAATCCAGGAAACTGGCGCCAAGTGATGTGAGCTTTTCTTCCGGTATGCCAGCTTCTGAAATGGTCTTCATAACCGCTACTGTCAGATCTTCAGCGGTCAGCTTGCTGAGATCAACAGACTCACCATCTTTGGTCAAATTCTCTCGCAGCAGCTTTAACACTTCGGTGGTCGCGGCCTGCTGTGCTTCTGACGCCGACTCTGCATTTTTCTTTATATCTCGTACGATCTGCATGAAAAGATTCTGGATCGTGTTCGTATCAGCTGTGACAGGAGGAGTAGCAAGCAACCTCAAATCCTGTGCGGCATTTTTCGCTGTATCTGCATCTTCCGGATGAAGGTTTGCTTGATCCAGAGTGAGAGATCGTATGAAGGTCAGGATCTGGTTCATCGCATTGATCCCAGCAATCATGGTCTCGTCCCGATACCGTGCAAGTAAAAGCAGTAGCTGCGGAAAGCGGGGATGCTCGATCAGCTGATTCAGTACGGATGCATCGACCTTCCCCGTATACAGGAGTTTTGCTGTCTCCGCCGAGAGCCTAAGCTCCTCAATATCATAATTCTTCCGATCTGGGATATCCGTTTCACCAAGAAGGAAGTCAGTCGACACATCAAAGTATTTGGCGATCCGGATGATGAAACCATCGCCCAGGTTCGTTGTCCGCCCCTGGAGATATCGGCTGAGGGCGCTGTTTGAAAGGCCGACCTTTTCGGCAAGTTCGGCCTGGGTGATCTTCCTGTTTTTGATAAGGTCCTGGATACGCTGTCGGGTATCGCCGGGGAGATAAGTGTCGGACATGGCGGCCTCTTTTCTGGTCAGGGATTACTCATCTCGGAAATCCTGATCCCTTAGGATAATGTCCAGCATCTCCCGAGGGGTCACGATAAAGGGTCTGTTTGGGAAATGCCTGATATTTCCGGTCACAAGATAAGCCTCTTCCTCTTTTCGTTCTTCCATAACCACTTCATAGAATACGAGATCTTTGGGATCCGGCAGTTCAACGTCAAGATGCTCGGCATCGACATAAATGGCACGTTTATGAAAAGTGCTCATAATGCCTTCTATGAGATCTTCAGGAAGATGAAACTTTGGACGGGAAAGTACTTCCCGATATTCCTTTTCTATCGCCTCATTTAGAATGGGTATGATTGGCCCGTCAAAGGCAAGTTCAACGATGCTCCCCGGAACAGAGTGTGACTTCAGAACTGCTGAGACGAGGACATTCGTGTCGATAACCACATAATACTTCATAGGCGTTTACTTCCTTGCTTCTGCGATTTCGGCGTTGATCTCCTCGAGAGTCATGTCTGAGATGCCATATTCCTCTGCGATCCGACTGGCCCTTTGAAGAGCGCGGATACCGGGATTGGTTTCTTCCTCTATTTTCATACTGAAAGGAATACCGTTTTCCTGGTTCAGTCTTGAAATACCCATCCTCAGATATGCAGGAAGAGAGAGTCCGAGACGATCAGGGGTCTGAACGGCACGGAGTTTTTCTATATCTTCTGTGCTGAATTGAACTAACGTGCTTCAAGCGTGCATCTCCAGGATGACGGATCGAGATAGTTCTGGACCGGATCACCGGGGATGCTATAGGTGCGGAAATATTGCGGGTAGTTCCTTCGCAGCCAGACGGACAGGCAGACCCTCTCAAAGCTTGCGTTGAAGGCCCACTTTATCACACCCTCGTCAGGGAGAGCCGCGAGGATCTCATCAGGGACTTTCTCACCTTGTGCGAGATCA
>ODAI011777627.1_pt1 | contig 14999 bp, 14 predicted proteins | sample 1539321 | NCBI WGS metagenome assembly ODAI01 (sample SAMN02144231, study PRJEB22623) | gut metagenome | biome: sheep rumen | host: Ovis aries | place: New Zealand
ATACATAGTTATACACATTAGTGTCAGTTTACGTCGGCAAAGTTCCAATAACCATATTAAGTGTGCAAGCCTCATTGATGATGATTTTAGAGGGGTTGTGATATCTTCAGCGCGTAGAGAGGAAGTAAAGACTCGTGAGAAAGAACATTTTCGAGAAACCTAAAGCAGAGTCAAGTTTGGTTGAACTATGCTGAGGCGAGAAAAGATGCTTGCGAAGTAACCAATGATTTATCCGCGCGCAGAATAGTTGTAAACCAGTGGATGTGAAAATAATCGTGAATAGAAAGATTCCTGACTCGATAGGCGATACGACAGTTTTCCTCTGTTTTTTAATCGACGGTAGTCAGTTGAAGTACGGTACTGGTAAACCGTCGCGTGGAGAGTATAGGCAGACCTACCTTCATTAGGTGATCACCGCTATATACCTTGTCGTGGCAGGAGAGGCGGCTCTGCTGATTGGGCATGAGGTTTATCTCACGGACGAGGTAGCGGCTCAGTGGGTTGAGTCCCTGCAGTCGCACGGGCTGGATGGCTTCGCCGTAGCGCGGGCTGAGGTTGTAGGCGAAGACTACGGCTGACGGCTCTCTGTCTTGATTGGCTGTTGGGGTCGGCGAGGGATTGCCTACGTACATCACGGCCATGTGGTCGGTTTGCAGCGGTGAGACGAGGCGATACTGGTCGCCGTCGAGGATGAGGGGCTTGAGGCGGTTGAAGTTGTAGATGGCCTCACGGCAGAACAGCTGGTCTTGCTCGCTCATGCGCTTGAGGCTTATGTCGAAGCCGAGCTTGCACATGGAGGCTACGTCAACGCGAAACTTGACGGAGGTCTGCGAGTTCCAGTTGGTGACGTGGGCGCAGAGCACCTTGGCGGGGAAGCAGTGGCTGTAGGCCCACTGTATGTAGATGCGCTCTACGGGGTCGGTGTTGTCGGAGGGCCAGAACTCGGTGAAGTATTTGAGGGCCTCGTAGTCGCAGCGCCCGCCGCCGCCTGAGCATAGCATCATGTGGGTCTGGGGATGTGCGTCGTGGAGTCGGCGCAGCACGCTATAGAGTCCGCGGGTGAAGTCGATGTAGAGGTTGCCTTGCTTCTCCTTGAGGTAGGGGGAGTAGGCGTTGGTGATCATGGAGTTGCAGTCCCACTTGAATAACTGGATGTCGGGATTCTCTCGTAGCAGTTGGTCTGGCACGGAGAAGACGAAGTCTTGCACCTGTGGGTTGCAGAGGTCGAGTACGAGCTGGTTGCGGTAGTAGTATGTCTTGCGGTTGGGCAGTTGGATGACCCACTCGGGATGTTGCTCGTAGAGTTCGCTCTTGGGGTTGACCATCTCGGGCTCTATCCAGATGCCGAACTTTACACCGGCAGCACGGGCAGAGTCCACAAGACCCGGCACTCCGTGCGGCAGCTTGCTCTGCATAGCCTGCCAGTCGCCCAGGCCTGCGTGGTCGTTGTTGCGTGGATGCTTGTTGCCAAACCATCCGTCATCAAGCAGGAATAGGTCAACGCCCAACTTCTTGGCCTCGCGCATGCAGTTGCTCAGTATGGGCTCGTTGAAAGAGAAGTAGGTGTTCTCCCAGTTGTTGAGCAGGGTGAAGCGGTCGCCTTCGCCGTCCATTACCTGCCAGCGGCGTGCCCAGCGGTGTATCTGGCGCGAGGCTTGCCCCTCGCCCTGGGCGGAGCGGGTGAAGATGAAGTCGGGGGTGGTGAACACTTCGCCCGGGCGGAGCTCGTAGTCGGAGGTAAAGGGGTTGATGCCTGGCACCAGACGCAGCACGCCCTCATTATCCACTTCAAAGGTAAAGCGGAAATTGCCTGTCCATCCCAGTGTGCCGAGCAGCATCTCGCCTTCGTTTTCGGAAACGGGGGTGCCGATACCCAGCTCAAAGTAAGGACTGACGTACATTGCCGAACGGCTGCCGAGCTTGGAGTCAATGATTTTTTTGCCGAAGAAAAGTTCTTGGGTGTTGGTGAGTCCCTCGGTGCCCCAGTCGCCGTTGTACTGGGTTAGAAAATAGCGGTTGCTGTCAAAATAGAGCATCGCGCTGGCAAACTGGAAGAGGGTAACGGGTTTCTTTTCGTGATGCACTATTTCGCTCCATGTCTTGATGACGTTCTCCTTGGTGTAGGCCTGATAGTGGAGTATCACTTCTACGGGATAGACTTCGTCCTTGAGGTGCACGATGGTCTCGGTGCCGCCGGGGATGACTTTCTGCTCGTGGCTGACATAGGTGAGAATGGTGCAACGGGTGCCGTCGTTGTGGATGATGCCGAGGGCGGGCTCAAAATAGTCGTCATAGCCTGCGCCCTGATAGGCCTCCCTGTGATTGGAGCCATAGCTGAGGGCCGAGGGGTCGGTTAACCGTTCGCCAAAATAGGTTTGGTATATGCGGCTATTACTTACTACGTGGAGTATGAGGTCGGTATTGTCGGTGCTGATGCGTAACATCTTGTCGGCAGCGGCCTGCGTCACGCTGGTGGTGAGCAGCAACAAGGCGAGTGTGATAGCCTTAAAAAGACAGGTGGTTTTCATATTTGGTTGTTAGAGCAGGAATCGGAAAATGTCGTTGCCGATGGCATAGACCATCAGGGCGAGGAGGAGCCACATGCCTATCATCTGGGCGCGCTCTTGGAACTTTAGGCTGAACTTACGACGGAAGACTATCTCCAGCAGCAGGAACAGGGCGTGGCCGCCGTCAAGGGCGGGGATGGGCAGTACATTCATGAAGGCGAGGATGATGCTGATGAAGGCGGTAAGCTCCCAGAAACGCTGCCAGTCCCAGCTCGCGGGGAACATGCTGCCTATGGCGCCGAAGGAGCCGACGCTCTTGGCTCCCTCCTTGGTAAAGAGGTACTTGAGGTCGCTGACGTAGCCGCAGAAGACATTGACACCATAGCTGAAGCCTGCGGGTATGCTCTCCAGCAAGCCGTATTCCTCGGTGACGGGCTTGTAGTAGCGCAGGGCATAGGTCTTGCCGATGCCCATCTGTAGCTCGCTGTTGAGCAGCAGGGTGATGGTGTCTATCTTAAGGCTGTCGGCCCGCTGAACGGCTACGGCCACGGTGCGTTTGCGTAGGGAATCGTTGGTGGTGGCTCCCTCAAGGCTGCGGCTGAGTATATGTATCTGTTCGTCATAGTCAGTCCAGGAGTCGATGGGGTGCCCATTGAAGGCCAAGATGCGGTCGCCGCTGCTGATGCCGGTCTTGGCGGCGGGACTGTTGGGCAGCACGGTATCAATTACACTTGGCAGGTAGGGGGCTATGAACGGACGGTCGCCCTGCAGCATGTCAAGCAGACTCTGGCCGCCCTCAGGCATGGTGATAGCCACCTCGCGCCCCCCGCGCAGCACAGTGACTTGGTGGGCATTACTGATGGAGCGTAGCACATCGGTGGTGAAGTCGCGAAAAGTCTCTCCGTCGGCGCTGACTGGTATGTCGCCCTGGCGGAAACCGATGGATTGAGCCTGCTCGTTGTAGGTGAAACCCATCTTCATGTCGCGGAGAGGTATGTAGCTGCTGCCCCACACGAAGAGTATCATGGAGTAGATGACGAGGGCTACCAGAAAGTTGACTATCACGCCGGCCAGCATGACGAGCAGTCGCTGCCAGGCAGGCTTGGTGCGAAACTCCCACGGCTGTGGCGGCTGGCTCATCTGCTCGCGGTCCATCGACTCGTCAATCATTCCGGATATCTTGACATAGCCGCCAAGGGGTATCCACCCTATGCCGTATTCGGTGCCGTGATAGGGATAGTTGCCGTCTGGGTCTTTCTCAATGGGCTGCTTGCCGCACAGGCGGCGCCACCAGCGGGAGTAGGTGCTGAAGAGGTGGAACTTGTAGTCGAAGAAGAGGAAGAATTTCTCTACTCGTATTCCGAAGAGTTTAGCCATGGCAAAGTGGCCGCCTTCGTGCAGGACAATCAGAATGGAGAGACAAAGTATGAGCTGTGCTGCTCGGATAAGGAAAAGGTCCATGTGAAAGTTTAATATAAAAGTTTGAAGTTAACGAAACGATAGTAATATCTGTTTTCAGTTTGAGAGTTCTGTTGCAATGGCGCGGCTCTCAAGGTCGGTTTGGAGGAGAGTGTTAAGTGAGGGTGAGGGCTCGAAACTGACACGTTGCATAGTGGTGGCTATTATCTGGTTGAGTTGTGGGAAAGTGATTTTGTCTTGTCTGAAGGCTAGGTTAGCTACTTCGTTGGCGGCATTGAGTATGCAGGGCATATTGCCGCCGCGACTGATGGCCTGATAGGCTATGCCGAGACAGGGAAAGCGCTCTAAGTCAGGCTGCTCAAAGGTAAGGGCGCCTGTTTCAAAGAGGTTGAGCCGCTGCCCTGAGAGACTGAGTCGTTCGGGGAAGGAAAGGGCATACTGTATGGGCAGGCGCATATCGGGCAGGCCGAGCTGTGCCTTGACGGTGCCGTCGCGATATTGCACGGCGCTATGTACTATACTCTGGGGATGGATGAGCACCTCGATATGCTGTGCATCGATGCCAAAGAGCCATTTAGCTTCGATTATCTCAAAGCCTTTGTTCATCATGGTGGCGGAGTCAATGGTTATCTTGGCGCCCATATGCCATGTGGGGTGCTGCAGGGCTTGTGCTGCGCTGACGGTGCTGAGTTGCTCTTTGGTGAGCTGGCGGAAGGGGCCACCGCTGGCGGTGAGCAGCAGTTTGTCGACATTGTCAGGGTTCTCGCCCACCAGACACTGGAAGATGGCGCTGTGTTCGCTGTCAACGGGCAGGATGGGGGCCTTGTGTTGTGCGGAGAGGGCAGTAATGAGTTCTCCGGCCACCACAAGGGTCTCTTTGTTGGCCAAGGCTATCTGCTTGCCTGCACGTATGGCGGCTATGGTAGGCTCAAGCCCGCTGAACCCTACGGTGGCGGTCAGCACCACATCAACGTTGTCCATCTGTACTACTTCGCAGAGGGCTTTTGCTCCGCAATAGACCTTGACAGGTCTGTTACTCAGTGCCTCGCGTACCTTATTATATTGTGTCTCGTCAACAATCACCACAGCATCGGGCTCAAAGCGGACGGCCTGTCCTATGAGGGCGTCAGCATGACTGTAGGCAGTGAGCACTCTTACCTCGTAGCGGTCGGGGTGCTCAGCTACTACTTGCAGTGCCTGGGTACCGATGGACCCTGTGGAGCCGAGGATGGCGAGTCTTTTCTTCATTTTAACGATTTAATTCTTTGACTTTTATGTTTGTCAATCCTATTTCACCAGTCCCTCGGGCAGGTTGAGCGTGAGGGTGCGGTCGTTAAGGTCTATTTTTTCTACCAGGTCGGGATGGACAGGCAGGATAATCTCTTCGCCTTCAGCAGTGGCAACTATCAGCAGCGTGTTGGCCGAACTGTCATCTACCTCGCTGACGATGCCGAGCTGGCCGGCCCGGATGTCGCTTATGGTAAAGCCGGTAAGCATCTTCAACGATGTGAGCTGCTCACGTTTCGTCTTGATGGCAGCCATGGGGTAATAGACATTGGCGTTTTGCAAGACGGTTGTAGCCTCAACACTGTCGTAACCCTCAAACTTCACGATTGCCTGCTCACCATTGCGCACACGCCAGTCTTCAATATAGAAAGGCACGAGCAAGCCATCAATGTCAAGGACCAGGTATTCGCACTCATCTGAGGTGAAGATGTCGTCCGTGTAGCGGAGCACCATCTCCCCTTTCAGGCCGTGAGCACTGCCCAGGCGGCCAATCTTGAAAACTTCGTCGTGCCTTATCATTCTCGGGTAATCTTTGCGCCGAGGGCGTTGAGTCGCTCCTCAATGGCCTCATAGCCACGGTCTATCTGCTCTACGTTGTCAATGCGACTAGTGCCTTCGGCGCTGAGCGCAGCGATAAGCAGTGCTATGCCGGCCCTGATGTCGGGCGACACCATGCGGCGGGCGCGAAGTTTGATGGCTTTATCATGGCCTACCACCACGGCGCGGTGGGGGTCGCACAGTATGATTTGGGCTCCCATCTCTATTAGGCGGTCAACGAAGAAAAGGCGGCTTTCAAACATCTTTTGGTGAAAGAGTACGGTGCCTTTGGCCTGAGTGGCTACCACTATGAGCACGCTAAGCAGATCGGGAGTCAGACCGGGCCACGGTGCGTCGTCGATGGTCATGAAGGAACCGTCAAGAAATGTCTCTATCTGATAGTGGTCTTGCTCAGGCACACGGATAAAATCTTTACCGAACTCCAGGCTAATGCCCAGCCGTTGGAAACATTTGGGTATGTTGCCCAGTTCCTTGACATTGACATCGCGTATGGTTAGGCCGCCGCCCAGCATGACCGACATACCGATAAAACTGCCCACCTCTATCATGTCGGCCTGCACTTTGTGCGTAACACCGTGTAGTGAAGAAACTCCCTCTATGGTTAGGAGGTTGGAACTGATGCCGCCAATCTTGGCACCCATCTTGCAGAGCATCTTGCAGAGCTGCTGCACATAGGGCTCGCAGGCGGCGTTGTATATGGTGGTGGTGCCTTTGGCCAGCACTGCAGCCATAATGATATTGGCGGTGCCGGTCACTGAGGCTTCGTCCAGTATCATGTCGGTGCCGCGCAGGTTTTTGACTTTGAGGGTGTAGCGCGAGTTCTCGGTATCGCTGTTGAGCGTGGCACCGAGTTGCAGCATACCGTAGAGATGAGTGTCAACGCGGCGGCGCCCAATCTTGTCACCGCCGGGCTTGGCCAGCACGGCAGTGCCACAGCGGGCTAACAGCGGGCCAACAAGCATCACACTGCCGCGCAGGGTGGCACATTGGCGCATAAAGTCTTCGCTGCTGGCATAGTCGGGGTTGATATGGGCGGCCTTGAAGGAGAAATCGCCCTTGCCCAAACGCTTGACCTCCACGCCCAGATTGCGCAGCAGGTCAATAAGGTGGAGTACATCGAGAATCTCAGGCACATTGCTGATGCGCACTTCATCGCTGGTGAGCAGGGTGGCACATATTACCTCTAGGGCTTCGTTCTTGGCTCCCTGCGGGGTGATGTCGCCGTGTAGGCGGTGGCCGCCTTCAATGATAAATGATGCCATTATTGTAGGGGTAGGGAGGGGTTACTTTTTCTTTTTCTTGCCGGTGTTGACGGGCTTGCAGTTTGCCCTGGCTGCACTGATGATTCTATCGAGTCTTTGGGGGTCGATGGTCATCTCAATGCGCCCATCGGTCATCTCGCTGAGGTCCGTGGCCAGTTTGGTTGCGGAGAGTACATTGTTGTTCCAAATGGCAAGGCTCGTAGCCATCTGAGCGACCACCATTTCTATGGCTTGCTGGCGCTCTTCGTCATCGGCTATGCCGGGCAGGGCCTTGATCATCTGTTCCAGGATGTGACCATAATGACGGTAGCAAATCTTCTGTTCAGGATAGTCAAGGTGTGGCTGCTCTTTTTCGTTATTAGAGATGACCGTGATGGGGTAGGGTGAGTCCACGTCAAGCTTGTAGTCGGAGATTAGGGCCAGGTGGTCCCATAGCATACGCTCAAAGTCGGGTGTACCTTTTTGTTGGGGAAAAAAGTGGCTCATCACCTGTATGATTGTCTCTGCGCACTCCTGGCGTTCGGCACGGTCGCTGATAGTCATGGCGTAGTTTACCATGTTTTGTACATTACGTCCGTATTCTGGCAATGTCAGCTTGGGTCTGCTTGTGTTATATTCCATTACGGTTATGATTATTAGTAGTTCCTATGGCTTCTTTAGTTGGTTTCTTCGCAACCGCCTTTTCTCGTCTCGGCATAGTTCAGGCAAGTTTGACTCTCTTTTTAATCGAAAAGTTACTATAATTGTCTTTTCAAAAAAGTTTCTTTGAGGTTCCTGCAATGAAGTCCTTCAGATAGAAAGGCTCAAAGTAGGCCACGTCTTCACTCTTGCCCTGAGCCATGGCTTTGTCAGCCAGCGGCAGCATATATTTGGCTAGCGGTTTGATTTCGTCTATGAAAATAGCGTTGCGGTGACTGATAACGTCCTTGCATTTGGCGGCTCCATTACCGAAAAAGACAACAGGGTGTTCCTCCAGTTCTTTCTTGAAACTGTTTGCGTCCACTATCAATGGTGCCACCTCGCGCACAGGGCGCAGGGCTCGGTCGTAGAGTGCAGTATAGACCTCCATGCGGCGTGCATCGAGCATGGGGCAGAGTAATGAGTCTTCGCGTATCTCCTCATGCTCTAACAGTATAGGCACACAGAGCAACTCAAGCGTCTGCACGCCAATTAGTTTCAGACCGCGTCCATAGCAGAGTCCTTTGGCGGTGCTTACACCAATGCGCAATCCAGTATAGGAGCCGGGTCCTGAGCTTACGCTTACGGCATCGAGCTTCGTTTCGCGGCTGTCGGCAAATCCGGTAGCTTCCTCTACCATTGGGGCTAATGTGCGGGCATGGTTGGGCCCCTCATGGTTCTCGCGGTTAAAGATGCAGAGACCGTCCTGACTCAGAGCCACACTGCAAATGTCGGTGGATGTTTCTATATGTAGGATGTTGGCCATACTCCTTTACTTCTTACTCCTTTTAGACTTTAACTCCTTTTCCCTTACGAACTTCTTCCCGTTCCAGAGAAAAGTGATGATGTGGTCGGAGAGATTGCTGCTGAAAGTCATTTTTGCTGCCCCTTGCTCGGTAATATTCAGTTTGGCTTGCATCATCTCTACAGGCAAAATGCCCTCGGTCAGATTCGTCTTGTTGTGAGGAAACTCACTGAAGGCAGGTGTCTTGATGCGCTTGGCGGCATTTTGCTCATGCCAGTCGGCGCTGTAGAACTGCACCTCGCTGATGGGTAGCGGAGTATGCAGAGTCCTTACCAGGCATATAAGGGTGTCTTTGCCTTTTACAAGCATTGCCATGTCAGTTGTTATAACGCCCTCGCTGTCTTCACGCAGTTGCAGGCTGTTGGCCGTCAAGTGCAGTATCGAACTGGTGCCGTTCCATTCGTTGGGCAACGATGTCTTCATCTTGCTCAGGCATATGTCCACAAGGTCTTTGCGGGCATTCTCGTCAAGCATGGGCATCAGCGAGTCAGGCATAGCTATGAACAAATCCTTAATTTCTCTTGCCTCAACTCTCTGCGGTAGCGTACCCCAAAGGGCAGCAGTAACCATTAAAAAAAGGACATACTTTTTCATAATCTGCAAAGATACATAATAAAATTCAAAAATCCATTCCTTGATGCCAATAACATGAAAAATACACCCTGAAGTGAGAAAAAAAGGCAGAAAAGTTTGCTGTTACAAAAAGTTTGTGTACTTTTGCCGCGCAAAAAATAGCCCGTCCTCTATGGCCGGCCCTAAAAAGAGTTTTAAGGCAGGGCGTAAGAGACAAACTTAAACAGAGAGAACAGTAAAAATATTATAGAAATGAAAAAAGACATCCATCCTACCGACTATCGTCCGGTGGTATTCAAGGACATGAGCAACGGTGATATGTTCCTCACCCGCTCCACATGCAAGACAAAAGAGACTATTGAGTTTGAAGGTGAGACCTATCCCCTTATCAAGGTGGAAATCTCCAGCTCTTCTCACCCCTTCTACACTGGCAAGGCTACTCTTGTGGACACTGCCGGCCGTGTTGATAAGTTCTTCAGCCGCTACGCTGCTACTCGCAAAAAGTAGTTGCCAAGGGGCTGAGTGTTGGACTTTTACAGTCAAATGACAGTAAATTTCCACGAAAGTATGCCAATCTAATAGTGATTGGCATACTTTTTTCGTATATTTGCAGCAAATTATTGTTAGATGCACGATACTTTTTCCAGGAGTCAACTCCTTGAGTTTGCAGCGCCGCCCATTAGCATGGTGCATGTGGGCATAGTCGGCCTTGGTCATCGCGGACTGAAGGCCGTTGAGCGTTATGCGCTGATTGAAGGAGTCGAGATTGTTGCCGTGGCCGACCACAAGGCCTCCAATACTGCTGAGGCTAATCGGCTGTTGGTCGTATCGGGTCGGCCTGAGGCCAAGGTCTTTAACGGTGGCGCAGGTGCGTCAGAGTTGATGGCTCTTGACAGTGTGGATCTGGTGTACATATGCACTGATTGGCACAGTCATGCAGCGTTGGCCATCGAGGCCATGCATCGGGGTAAACACGTGGCTGTGGAGGTGCCGGCGGCTATGACCGTGGCTGAATGCGAGATGCTCATCAGCACCTCTCTTTCTACGCAGCGTCACTGCATGATGCTGGAGAATTGTCTATACGACACGTTTAGCTCGGCCACGCGAGTGATGGCTGGACAAGGATTGCTGGGCGAGATAACCCACTGCGAAGGGGCGTACATTCATGACCTTACTGGCTATATAGACGATAATGGTGGCCCTGACAGAAACTGGATGGCTCGTGACACCCTGGCCCAGGCTGGCAATGCTTATCCTACTCATAGTATTGGATCAATAGGCCTGCACCTCAATCTTCATCGCGGCGACAGGATGGACTACCTGGTGGCTATGACTAGCCGTGGTGCCGGACTGCATGGACGAGTGAGCAATACCCTTATCCATACTAAGAAGGGCCGCACCATACTGCTGCAGCATGATATTGGTACGCCACGCCCATATAGTCGCCTACAGGTTGTTTGTGGCACGAAGGGATTTGCCCAGAAATATCCCGTTCCAACGTTGCATTTGGCCAACATGACCACTGCCGTAGAGGGTGGCGAAGCACTTGCGCTAAGCGAGCAATTTCGCGAGGAAGGAGTGGCAGAATGGCTGGACGACGGAGTAGCCAAGGGTTCGCCCAATGTAATGAACCATGTGATGGACTGTCGTCTCATCCACTGCCTGCGTAACGGGCTGCCGCTGGATATGGACGTGTTTGATGCCGCCGAGTGGTCGGCCATCATTGAACTTTCTGCACGTTCGGTGCAGATGGGCAGTCAGCCCGTGGCCGTGCCAGACTTCACTCAGGGAAATTGGCAACAGCTAAGTGGCCACAAATTTTATTAAGGGAAAGGAAAAAGGGAAAGAGGGGTAATCAATACTCAATGTTTTCAAGGAACAAGCCTTTGGCTGGCACCGACTCGCCAGCCTCGGTGCGTTTGCCGCTGAGCAATACCTGGTGGAACTCAGCAATGGTCATCTTGCCCTTGCCAACTTCTATCAGTGTGCCGACGATAGCTCTTACCATGTTGCGCAGGAATCGGTTGGCGGTGATGCGGAAGCACAGGTTACCATCTGTTTCTTTCTTCCATTGGGCCTCAGTCACGTTGCAGATGTTTGTCTTGTTGTCGGAGTGCGATTTGCAGAAGCAGCCGAAATCCTTGTGCTTAAGCAGCAGGGCGGCGGCTTCATTCATCTTTTCTACGTTGAGATGAAAGTAGAGGCGCAGTGCATAGGGGTGGCTAAATGGGTCTTTGCGCGTAGTAATATAATAATGGTACGTGCGCGAGAGGGCGCTGAAGCGTGCGTGCCAGTCGGGAGCCACGGCCTTTACTTCGCTTACGGCAATGTCGTGGGGCAGTAGGCAGTTGAGCTTAAAGGCCAGGTGCGTGCAGTCTATTTCGACATCGCTGTCAAAATGGCAAACCATCATGCGGGCGTGAACGCCGGTGTCGGTGCGCCCAGCTCCCAGCACGCCAGTTTTCTTGCGCAGGGCTGTGGTCAGCGCCCGCTCCAGCTCCTGCTGCACAGTAGGCGCGTTAGGCTGCAGCTGCCAACCGTGGTAGGCTGTGCCGTCGTAGGAAAAGAATATCGCGTAGCGCCGTGCTTCCATTTTTGCTAGCTTGTTTAAATCCTCTGTTACTTCTATCTTTACTTCCTATTTAACAGTAATATGGAAACAGCCCTGCTTGCGTTCGTGTTTTACATGGCAGGCACCAGCTTGGCGCAAATCACGCAGAACCTCACTGAGCACCCATTTCAGCGTGTCGTCGCGTACTACCCTCATGCTACCACCGTTAAGGCCCGGCGAGGGCTGGTAGCGGGTGTAGCTGATGTCGAAGGTGGTGCCGTAGAAGTGGCAGCTGTTGGTGGTGGAGTTTATGTTGCTGCCTTGCAGGCGGGTCACATCGTCAATGCTGCGTAATACTGAGGTTACGGTGAGGCGTGCTTGCGGCAGCATTTTCATCTGTAGCGAGTCGGCGAAGTTGCGGCCTATGACGGCCAGTAGTTTTCTGGCTCGCGGCACGAGGTAAGGAATGGAGTTCTTCAGCTTGTCCACGGCATAGTATGGACTATTGTTTACCCTGACGAGGTTTCTGGCGATGAGTTTGTCCAGGTGCTTGCGGCTCTGCTGTGGGGCGACGCCGTGGTGGCGTGCTGATATCAGCTGTTCGTCGTTGCCATCGGGGAATGCTGTCTCATAGTTGCTTACACCGAGTATGCGGTGGGGGTGTGCCATAATTTTCTGGCTGATGGTGCCGATAGGCTTGCTTATAGCCTGGCTGAGGAATATGTCCACGCTGTCTGTGGCTTTGGGCACATCGTCAGTCTTGCCCTGCGAGGAGGGTAGGGCACACTTTATGACAAACAGCATTGCCACGATGGCCAGAAAAACTACCTGAAAGGTTATCTTCTTGCTTAGTAGAGCCTTCAATTTCATTGCGGATAAAGAAATCAATTACAAAAATAATTCTTTTCAGCTACAAATGCTGCGAAAAATGGCGTTTTCTTAGTAATTTTGCAGAAATAACCAACAAATGCTAAACTTACGAATGTTAAGGCAGTGCCTGAGAATTCACTTTTGGCATCTGCATAAAACATTCACGTTGATTTATCGTGCGCAATATGATAGAGAAAGTTTTTCTACTTGAGGAGGTTGCCCCCGTGGTGTTCTATGGGGCGGGCAATGCCAATATGCGCATGATAAAGTCGCTCTATCCCAAGTTGCGCATAATGGCGCGTGACAATGTGATAAAGGTAATGGGCTCGGAGGGCGACATCAAGGATTTTTCTCAGATTTTTGACAAGATAGTGGAGCACTGTGTCCGCTACAACGCCCTTGGCGAGGAGGACATAGTGCAACTGCTCAATGGAGGCATGACACGCGAGGAGAGTGCCGAGCACGTAATAGTCTATAGCATAACGGGAAAGCCAATATCTGCCCGCAGCGAAAACCAGACTCACCTCGTCAAGGCCTACGAGCGCAACGACATGATATTCGCTATCGGTCCGGCCGGCACAGGCAAGACATTCGTCAGCATAGCCTTGGCCGTAAGGGCACTCAAGCGTAGGGAGATACGCCGAATTGTCCTCAGCCGCCCTGCCGTGGAGGCCGGCGAGAAGCTCGGATTCCTGCCCGGCGATATGAAGGACAAGATTGACCCATATCTGCAGCCCCTCTATGATGCGCTTGAAGAGATGATTCCGCAGGCCAAGCTGCAGGAATACATGGAGCAGAATGTGATACAGATAGCTCCGCTGGCATTCATGAGAGGCCGCACCCTTAATGACGCCGTGGTAATCCTTGACGAGGCGCAAAACACCACCTCAAGCCAAATCAAGATGTTTCTAACCCGCATGGGGCACAACACCAAGATGATTATTACCGGCGACACCACCCAGATTGACCTGCCCCTCTCGCAGCGCTCAGGCCTTATTGAGGCCATGCGCATACTCAGGGACGTGGACGGCATAGCCTTCATCCACCTTGACCAGGGCGACATAGTGCGCCACAAACTGGTCACCCGCATCGTTGAGGCTTATGAGCGGGAAAAGAAGCAGAGGGAAAAAGAAGGAATGGCCGTTACCAATAAGGACCCTCTCCACGGCCTTTCCCCCAAGGGAGAAGGCCTCCCCCCTGAAAGAGACTCAGACGTGGCTCCGGGAGAGGAGAAAGAGAACATTCTAAAACTATAACAATATGACAACAGCATTAACCAAGACAGATTTTAATTTCAAGGGACAGGTAGGCGTTTACCATGGCAAGGTGCGCGATGTATATAACCTTGGTGACCGCCTCGTGATGGTAGCCACAGACCGCATCTCCGCCTTCGACGTAATCCTGCCCGAGGGAATCCCCTACAAGGGGCAGATGCTTAACCAGATTGCGGCCAAATTCCTCGATGAAACCGCTGATATTTGCCCCAACTGGAAACTGGCTACCCCTGATCCCATGGTCACCGTGGGAGTCTTCTGCGAAGGTTTCCCTATCGAGATGATTGTGCGCGGCTATCTGTGCGGCAGCGCATGGAGAGCCTACAAGAGCGGAGTGCGTGAGATTTGCGGAGTGAAACTCCCCGATGGAATGAGGGAAAATGAGAAATTCCCCGAGCCAATCATCACCCCCACTACCAAGGCCGAGATAGGCGAGCACGATGCTGACATCAGCAAGGCCGAGATACTGGAGCGCGGACTCGCCACCCCCGAGGAGTATGCACTGCTGGAGCAATATACACTGGCATTGTTCAAGCGCGGCACCGAGATAGCTGCCAAGCGCGGACTAATACTCGTTGATACCAAGTATGAGTTTGGCAAGCACGACGGCAAAATATACCTTATGGACGAGATTCACACTCCCGACTCCAGCCGCTACTTCTATAGCGAAGGCTACGAGGAGAAGTTCCGCAACGGAGAGCCGCAGAAGCAGCTTTCCAAGGAATTCGTGCGCGAGTGGCTCATGGATAACGGATTCCAGGGCAAGGCCGGCCAGCAGGTGCCCGAGATGACACCCGCCATCGTGGAGGGCATCTCTAATCGTTACATCGAGCTCTATGAGCACATCACCGGCGAGACTTTCAAGCGTGAGGACACCTCCAATGTTGCCGACCGCATTCGCCGCAATGTTGAGGCATACCTGGGATAATACCAACAGTCGTGAACCAATAACTGCTAACCGTCAACAAATAATCATCAGATGCTGATTAACTCAGCCTTCGCTGATTGCCACTCAGCAATCACTGATTTCTGCTTGGCAGCCGTTTGTCAGCACTCAACTGCATCTAACGATTAGCGAACAACCATAAGGCATCAGGCACTCGCCTGATGCTTTTTTTGGTAATAATATTATTGGTGTCCGGGGAAAAATCTATAAACCTCATAGAAGCCTTTATACATGTGACCTTCCGAATGTTATAGTATATTAGAGCTTAC
>ODAI014443537.1_pt1 | contig 14998 bp, 12 predicted proteins | sample 1539321 | NCBI WGS metagenome assembly ODAI01 (sample SAMN02144231, study PRJEB22623) | gut metagenome | biome: sheep rumen | host: Ovis aries | place: New Zealand
ACCACTGACAAATTGTCATAGCGGGAAATCCCGCGCAGAAGCTCGTCATTGGTAGAATCCAACTCGTCAAACCACTTTATTTGCATTGGCCTTAATTTTGATTATCTTTGTGCAAAGATACAAATAAAACAGATAGCGACTATACATGATTACGCATGATCTCCGGCTCATCGCCGATGCCATTTACGACAAGAAGGGACAGGATGCCGTGTCTTTGGACCTGAGGAAAATCGATGGCTCCATTACCGATTTCTTTGTGATCTGCGACGCTTCCAACACCACCCAGGTGGGTGCCGTTGCAGACAATATCGCCGAAAAGATGAAGGAAGAAGGCCACAAGCTGTACCGCTCGCAGGGAGAGGAAAACAACTTCTGGATCATCCAGGACTACGGCAACATCGTCGTGCACATCTTCCTCAAGGAATACCGGGATTTCTATCGCCTGGAAGAGCTCTGGGCCGATGTCCCCCGCAAATCCTACCAGGAGCGCAAAGTTCCTGCGAAAAAAGTCTCCAAAACAGAAGAATAAATGGCAGAGAGTTCCAAAACGCCCAACAAGGGCGGACGCAAAATCGTCGTCAACCTGTCATGGCTGTATATCCTCCTTTTCATCGGAATCGGCTATCTGCTCTTCCGCAACCAGCAGTCGGCCGCTCCGGAAAAGATTGAATGGACAGAGGTCCAGCGCATGGTCAGGGCAGGGGATGTGGCAGAGATCGCCTTCATCCGCAACGACTTCAAAGGAGAGATCAAAGTCAAGGCAGACCGCCTGGCCAAGTACACAGACAAATTCGCCGGTGGGGTTCCGCCCCGCCGTGCACCGCATTTCTATTTCCTGGTTTCCACCAAGTTCGACCCTGAAGCCAGCTTCGAAGAACTCAACGCGGAGCTCCAGAGCGCAGACCAGTTCAAAGTGGTCATCAAGAACGAAGACCACATCTGGGGAGAGGTTTTCCAGCTGCTGTTCCCGCTGGTCATCTTTATCCTCTTCTGGGTATGGATGTTCCGCGGCATGAACCGGGGGATGGGCCAGGGTGGCCCCGGTGGGGGATTCAATCCCTTCAACACGGGCAAATCCACGGCCCGCGAAACCGAGAAAGGAGACGTCAAAGTCACCTTCAAGGACGTGGCGGGCCTGTATGGCGCCAAGGAAGAGGTGATGGAAATCGTGGACTTCCTGAAAAACCCGGCCAAATATACCGCCCTGGGCGGCAAGATTCCCAAGGGCGCCCTGCTGGTAGGGCCTCCGGGAACCGGTAAAACCCTGCTGGCCAAGGCCGTGGCAGGGGAGGCCAATGTACCTTTCTTCTCCATCTCCGGCTCGGACTTCGTAGAAATGTTCGTGGGCGTAGGCGCTTCCCGCGTGCGGGACCTGTTCCGCCAGGCCAAGGAAAAAGCCCCTTGCATCGTGTTCATCGACGAGATAGACGCCGTTGGCCGCGCCAGGGCCAAGAACGGAGGCTTCTCCTCCAACGATGAACGGGAGAACACGCTGAACCAGCTGCTTACGGAAATGGACGGTTTTGGCACCAACAGCGGTGTCATCGTCCTGGCCGCCACCAACCGTGCAGACATCCTGGACCAGGCCCTGATGAGGGCCGGCCGCTTCGACCGCCAAATCCATGTGGAACTGCCGGAGCTCAAGGAACGTGAAGAAATCTTCAACGTCCACCTCAGGGACATCAAGCTGGGAGAAGACTTCAACGTGGAATTCATGGCCAAGCATACGCCCGGCTTCTCCGGCGCCGACATAGCCAACGTCTGCAACGAGGCCGCACTCACGGCCGCACGCCGCGGCCACAGTGCCGTCATGCAGCAGGATTTCCTGGACGCGGTAGACCGCATCATCGGCGGCCTGGAGCGCAAGTCCAATACCATCATGACGCCGGCTGAAAAACGCACCACCGCCTATCACGAGGCCGGTCATGCCCTGGTGGGCTGGCTGCTTCCGTACGCAGACCCTGTCTTCAAAGTGAGCATCATCCCCCGCGGCAACGCGCTGGGCCTCACCTGGAGCCTCCCGGAAGAGCGCAAGAACTGGTCCCGGAGCATCATGATGGACCGCATGAGCGTCCTGATCGGCGGCCGCGTAGCAGAGGAAATCCTGAACGGGGAGCCGTCCACCGGCGCCCTGAACGACCTGGAACGCATGACAGGCATGGCCTATGCCATGGTCCAGTACTATGGCATGAGCGACAAAGTTGGAACGTTAAGTTTCTATGATTCAACCGGTTCCCGCGGATATAACCTGGTAAAGCCGTATTCCGAGAAAACGGCCGAACTGATGGACAGCGAGGTGAAAGCGCTTGTCAAGGAAGTGCATGACCGCACCCGCAAGCTCATCGACGACAACAAGGAAGGTTTCATGCAGCTGGGCGCACTCCTTCTGGAAAAAGAAGTTATCTTTGCAGAAGATATCGAGCACATCCTCGGCCCCAAGGTTAAACCGGCCGTGGAAGACCAGTTTATAGAAGAACCCGTTCATGAATAGTACCGTCAAAAGAAGCATATCCGGAGCCGTCTTCCTGGCAGTGATGCTGGGAGGACTGCTTGTAAACCGTCTGTGCTTCAACATCCTTTTCGCCTTTATCTCCTGCGTGATGGTGCTGGAATTCCTGCGCATAACCCTGGGGAAGGCGCATCGGCCTGTCCGTATAGCCACCGCCGTCGTAGCCGTGCTGGCCTTTGTCTCGGTAGGTCTTGTGACGGGCGTTTCGCAATTGGATCCCAAATGGCTCAGCCTCAATCTGATCTTCCTGATTCTCCTGATGGTCCTGATGATTCTGGACCACACCCAGTTCAAGGATTACGCCTACGTTTTCAGCGCGCTGCTGTATATTGCCGTCCCGCTTGCCCTGTCGCACTTCGTCGTGTCTTCGGAAGGCGTTTTCGACGGCCGGCTCATGCTGGCATTCTTCATTGTCATCTGGGCCTCGGACGTGGGTGCATATTGCTTCGGAATGCTGCTGGGCCAGAGTGTCTGGCCTGCCAAAATGTGCCCGGATATTTCCCCGAAAAAATCCTGGGCAGGCTTCTTCGGCGGTCTCATTACGGCCGCTGCAGCCGCTGTAATCATGCTTAATACGGGGCTTATCGGCTTTCCAACCATCCATGTCCTTGTCATGGCCATCCTGATGAGCATATCCGGCGTTTTCGGAGATTTGTTCGAATCGCTTTGGAAACGTCAGTTCGGCGTGAAGGATTCCGGGAATATCATTCCCGGCCACGGCGGTCTGCTGGACCGCTTCGACAGCTCCCTTTTCGCCATTCCCACCGGTTATGTGTATCTGCTTCTAAACGGACTACTCTAAGATGAAATTTATCAAAATTGACAACGATTCCTACGGCACCATCCTGGTGAGCTGGTGTATCTGCGCAGTCCTGATTTTTCTCACGGCGCGCTATATTCCCATCCTGTGGATCAGCCTGCCGCTGTGCATCGCCTTCGTGGTTTTCATGGTGTTCATCACCTGGTTCTTCCGCGTCCCGGACCGCACTACGCCCAACGAGGAGAACAGCCGCCTGGTCACTTCCGTGGCCGACGGAAAGGTGGTCATCGTAGATCGGGTCTTCGAGAAAGAGTATCTGAAAAAAGACTGCATCCAGATCTCTGTCTATATGGATTTCTTCGACGTCCATTGCAACTTCTGGCCCATCACCGGAGAAGTCACCTATTACAAGTACCATCCCGGGAAATACCTCCTGGCCTTCCATCCCAAGTCGTCAGAGCTCAACGAGCACGCCTCCACCTGCCTTCAGAACAGTCACGGACAGGTGTTCTTCAAGCAAATCGCCGGAACGTTCGCCCGCCGCATCGTGTGTTACTCCGAACCCGGCCACATCGAATACCGGGGAGAGCAGTGCGGGGTAATCAAATTCGGCTCCCGCATAGACTTGTTCGTCCCGCTGGAAGCCGATGTAAAAGTAAAGGTGGGAGACAAGGTCCGCGCCGTGGAATCAGTGCTCGCGGTCCTTCCGGATTAACTCCACCAACCGGTCTACAGCCTCGTCCTCGGGAATATGCCTGAGGACGGGTTCTTTTTTACGGTACAGGCTCACCATACCCGCACCTTCACCCACATAGCCGTAATCGGCGTCGGCCATTTCGCCGGGGCCGTTCACGATACAGCCCATCACCGCGATCACCACATCCTTCATATCCGACGTGCGCGCCTTCACGGCCTCGAAAGCCGCCTGCAGGTTGTACATGGTGCGGCCGCAGCCGGGGCAGGCGATGTACTCGGGCTTGTAGAAACGGCGGCGGCAGGCCTGCATCAGTTCGTCGGCCAGGTACTCGCCATAGGGGAGGTCCGGGAAGGATACCTCGTCTATTTCCCGGTCTATCAGCTTTTTCCCGTAATCGCAGGCGGCTTTCAAGATCACGGTTTCCCGCTCGCTCAATCCTTCGGGGGCAGGTGCATCGGAATAGCGGTGAGCCAGATACCGGGCCACGGGGACCTCGTTCACAGGGTCTTCCGTCAGGGAAACCCGGACGGTATTGCCGATCCCCTCAGACAACAAGGTAGAGATGGCCACACAGGATTTGATGCGGCCCGTATCACCGTTTCCGGCCTCTGTAACGCCCACATGCAGGGGGAAGACCACGCCCTCTTCCTGCATCAGCGCAGCCAGCTCCCGGTAGGCCTGGATCATCACCACCGTATTGGAAGCCTTCAGCGACACCACCACCTGATAGAAAGAGGCGTCCACACACATCCGGATCCACTCCATGGCGGCCAAGGCCATGGCCTTGGGGGTATTTCCATACTTGTCAATGATATACCGTCCCAGCGAACCGTGGTTCAGGCCGATCCGGATGGCGGTTCCATGCTCCTTGCACACCTGCAGGAACTGGGCGAACCGTTCCCGGGCTTTTTCGTGGTCCGGATGGAAATTCCCAGGATTGATCCGCACCTTCTCCACCACCTTCGCGGCGGCGATGGCAATCTCCGAGGAGAAGTGGACATCGGCCACCAGGGGCGTATCGTAACCCAGGGCGCGGAACCGCCGGTGAATCTCTGCCAGGGCTTCCACGTCTTTAAGGGAGGGGACGGTGATACGGATCAGCTGCGCACCGCAGCGGGCCACCTGGACAGCCTGATTCAGCGTTGCTTCCACGTCCGACGTATGGGTATTGAGCATCGTCTGGGGGACGATGGGGGCCGTGCCGCCTATCCGGACAGAGCCCACTTTCACTTCCAGTGTTTTCATTCTATCTGTTCTCTGATTCAACGATTTTCCGGGCCATCTTCCGGAGCTGCGCACGGGAATGTCCGTGCCGGGGGCTCAGCTGGTAATACAGGCCGATATTCACACCGCCATCCAGGGGATAGCCGAACCGGTAATAGTACGGGCTGTAATAGTCCGGCTGCCAGAACGAATTCCATCCCCACTTGACATGGACGGTCACATGGATTTCGAAGGGGTCGAACATCAGGCCGAAACCCAGCCCGCCCTTGACACCGTAAGAAAAGCGCTTGTCATAATCCCGGAAGGCATGTTCGTAGTCCAGGAAGGTGGAAGACTGGGCATAGGGCTCGTCCGGGATACGGGTGATGGCGGTCCGATAGCCCCCATAGAGCCCCACCTTGGCCAGCAGCTTGAAATGGTCGCCCATATCGATGTGGAAATGCGACAGCATGAATGCCTCCGGCACGGTCATCATTACCTTATAAGCGCCCGACTCCGTTGGAATATAGCCGGTCTCCTTGTTGCGTTTGAATTCATAGCCCTCGTAATTCATCTGCGCGCCCAGTTCCAGGGCCATGTTGGGAAAGATGCCGAACATGGTGAAGTGGCGGATCACGGAAAAGCCGTACACCGGATATTGGACCACCCAGCGCACGGAACGGTGAGGGTTGAAGTTGCCGTACTGGAAAGACGCCCCGCCGTACACGCCAACCAGCCAGTAATCGTTGGGTTTGACCACCTGGATGGCGGTCGTGTCCAGATACTCCGGAGTCACCTCCTGCGGCAGGGAGAAAAACTCCTTCTCCAGGTCTATGGTTTCTTCCTGGACCTGGGCGCGGGACACGAAGGCTGCAGACAGTAGCAGCAAACAGATGAGGACGCACTTTTTCATCGGAACATCTCCTCCATATCAATCTTCCAGACCATCTCCGAGCGCTCCAGCACTTTGATCAGGAACTGGTCGTCCACCTTGAAGAAACGCACCTTCTCCGGCTGGCGGTGTTCCAGCAGGTTACCGGTATCCACCAGGTTGTTGCCGTTGACATCCTCGGTCATGCGGATGCAATAGGAAGCTTCTTTCAGATAAGGGAAAACCACCGGGCCGTCTTCGTGCACGATGAAGCTCCGGATGATCTTGTCCCGTTTCTCGTTGAGCAGGTCGATAATATACTTGTTATGTACTCCGGACAGTTCCAGGCAGATGGAACTAAGTTTGTCGTCCGTGGGCAGGGTCACCTTCAGGACGGTACTGTCGTTCCGGTACCCGTTGATGTCCCGGAAACGCCGGTGCGGCACCCGCAATATGTAGTCGTAACCCTTCTGGAAGGGCTCCGCAGGCATAATCCGGTACTTGCGCAGGTTGGTGGAATCCTGCGTCACGTTCACCGCCACCAGCGACTCCTGCTGTCGCGGATTCACCGAACGCAGCTTGAGCGAATCCCACCCGTCCTCAATCAGGGGATACGTGAACTCCAATTCAAAGCCGTACTGCTCCACCGTGGTGGGTTCGGCCGTAGACTTGAACGTACACAGGGTGTCTTCATGCTTGATGTCCCGGGAGGAACTTTTCATCAGTTCGGCCCGCAACTGACGGTCCAGCGCCAGTTTCACGGTTTCGTCGGTGGCCTTTTTCACGCCGGTCGAGTCTGTCTTGTCGTACCTGACCACCAGCTGCAGGGTGTCCGGAATCTTCCCTTGTTCATTCACCCACAGTTCCAGGGAGTCCCGCTCCGGGTTGAACTGGGAGATGAGTTTCTCCCGCGGCAGCCCCTTGATCCGGAAGTCGTGCACCACGGCGTCCGGGGCGTTGAAGGTGACATAGGCGCTGCGCAGGCCTGTACGGGCCTTGTTCATGATCATCTGCTTGGACGGCGTTTCCCGGAACAGGCTCAGTTCCATTTCCGTTTTCCGGGCCAGGCAGAGCAAGGTGTCTTTCATGTCGAATTTCTTGAATTCGTACAGGGAGTCGCTAATCACGGTCACCGGGCGGAAGAGGGAGTCCAGAAAGGCCACCGTCTCATTGTCCGGCTCGTAGATATTGTTGTTGTTGGCATCTTTCAGCGCATACACCCGATACAGGGTGTCCTGGATGTTCCGCAGCGAGAAAAAGCCCCAGTCATCGGTCCGGGCGGCGGCATCCGGCCGATGCAGGAACACGGCGGAGTCGGCATGGTCCTTATAGAAAAGCACCGTGGCGCCTTTGACGGGCATCAGGGTGTTGCAATCCTGAACCAAGCCCGTAACGCACATGGAATCAATTTGTTCTCCGGTAGAGAAGACCAGCGTGTACCCCGGGAACAGATTCCCTTCGTTGTTGTCCTGGATGGCGCCGGTCAGGTCCAGCGTATAGGTTGTGTTGGGCATCAGGTCCTCCTCGAAGCTCACGACCACCGACTTTCCCCGGATCACGGCCTTGGGTTTCTTTTCCATCGGCGGGGACAGGAAGATACCGTTGGCGTCTTTGATCTTCACGTACTCGTTGAACGTGAACCGCACGGTGGTGTTGTGCACCGGCACGTTGGTGGTGCCGGGCAGGGGAGCGATCTTCACGATCACGGGCGGAATGGTGTCCTTGGGGCCGCCGGAAGGGGATGCCGTGGTATTGGCGCAGCCCGAAGGAAACATCATGGCGCCCAGGACAAGGGCCGCCGGTATAAGGGGAAGAAACTTTTTCAGATTCATAGTTCGCTTCTTGAAACGTTGCTGATTCCCTCGATGGAGGAAAGTTTGCGGATCATCTTCTCCAGGATGTCCCTGGAGTTGACATACAGGTCTATGTAGCCCTCGAACAGGCCGCCTTCGGCCGACAGGTTCAGCCGGCGCATGTTCACGCCCATCACCAGGGACAGGTAGCGCGAAATCTCGTTGAGCAGCCCCACGCGGTCTATTCCGCGGAGCGACAGGCGCACCAGGAAGGCGTTGTCGTCGGCCGAATGTTCCAGCCACCGGGGCACCACCACCCAGTCTCCGTGCAGGGCGGCGATGTTTTCCGCCACCGGGCAGCTCTTCTTGTGGATGGTCACCGTGCCGTCCGGTGCCTTGAAGCCCACTACCGGGTCTCCGGGAATGGGGTTGCAGCAGCTGGCAATGGCATACTGGGGGCCGGAAGGGTCTTCCGAGCCGATAATGATGGTCTCCCGTCCCTGAGCGTTGTCTTCCTTCTGCTCCCGGCCCAGTACCTTCCGGAGCCAGGAGAGCCGGTTGCCGGACGAGCGTTTCAGGACCTCAGAGAGGTTACTCAGGTTCAGGTTGCCGATACCGATCTTGTAGAACAGCTCTTCGCGGGAACCCGCCTTATAAGCCACTTCGATGCGCTGGAGGATTTTCTCGTCGCATTTGATGCCCAGCGCTTCCACCTGGCCCTCCAGGGTTTTCCGGCCGAACTCCACCGTCTGGCGGCGTTCGTTCTTAAAGTAATCCATCACCACGCTGCGGGCGCGGTGGGTTACCAGGAACTGCAGCCATTCGCGCTGGGGCTTGCCGTCCTCGGCCGTGATAATCTCTATCTTGTCGCCGGTCTTGAGCACCTGGCCCAGCTTCACCAGCCGCTGGTTCACCTTGGCGGCGATGGCCTTGTTGCCCACCTCCGTATGGATGGAATAGGCGAAGTCCAGGGCCGTGGAGCCTTTCTGGATGGTCCGCTGCTCGCCTCTGGGCGTATAGACATAGATTTCCGCGCTGGTAAGGTCGTTGTGGATAATGTCCAGCAGTTCCAGCGCATTCACGTCCGGATTCACCAGGATATCCTTGATCCGGGACAGCCAGGTGTCCATCTCCTTGTCGCCCTCGCCCAGGTAACCGTCTTTCTTGTAGGCCCAGTGGGCGGCGATGCCTTTCTCCGCGATGTCGTCCATCCGCCGGGTGCGGATCTGCACTTCCACCCAAACGCCCGTGGCGCTGAGCAGGGTGCAGTGCAGGCTCTCGTAGCCGTTGGACTTGGGGTTCTTCACCCAGTCCCTCAGGCGCTCCGGCATGTAGCGGTAGATGCCCGTGATGATGGAGAAGATGTGGTAGCACTGGTCACGCTCCGAATCCTGCGAGTCCCGCTCGGCGTCAAAGATGATGCGGATGGCGTACAGGTCATAGACTTCCTCGAAGGGGATCTGCTTGGTCTGCATCTTGTGCCAGGCCGAATAAGGGGTCTTCACCCGCTTTTTGATTTCGAACTTGAATCCGGCCGCAGTGAGGGCTTCGGAGATGGGCCTCACGAAGTCGTTCATCTCGTTCTCCCGCTCCTTGATGTTCTTGTTGATGCGGGCGTTGATGTCGGCATAGGCTTCGGGCTCCTTGTAGCGCAGCCAGATGTTCTCCAGCTCGCTCTTGATGCCGTACAGGCCCAGGCGGTGCGCCAGCGGGATAAAGATGAACATGGTCTCCGACAGGATCTTGTCCCGCTTGTGCTCCGGCATGTGCTCGATGGTCCGGCAGTTGTGCAGGCGGTCTGCCAGTTTGATCAGGACCACCCGCACGTCGTCGTTGAGGGTGAGCAGGATCCGCTTGAAGTTTTCGGCCTGGAGGCTTTGCTGCGTCAGGTCTTTCTCCAGTCCCGTGTCCAGCACGTTCTTGATTTTGGTGAGTCCGTCTACCAGGGAGGCAATCTTGGCCCCGAACTCCCGCTGGATGTCCTCCACCGTGAAGTCCGTATCCTCCACCACGTCGTGCAGCAGCGCGGCGGCGATGGATTTATATCCCAGGCCGATATCGTCCACCACGATCTGCGCCACCGCGATGGGGTGCAGCATATAGGGCTCTCCGCTGCGGCGCCGCACGTTCCGGTGGGCGTCGTTGGCGAAGTCGAACGCCTTCTGCACCACGGCCAGCTCTTCTTCGCCGGCGCAGCGCCTGCGTGCCGACTCTTTCAAGACCGCATAGTCCTTCTCGATCAACTGGTAATCTTTCTCTGTAAATTCCGAAAAGCTCATATCCTCTCTGTTTTTATGGCGGCATCTGCCTGACCGCGCAGGCGGAGCTGGTGCGTCTGGACATTCTGGAACGCATACGAGAGTTCCGCGCCGTACAGGATGATGCTCCATCCCAGGTTCAGCCAGATCATGAACAGGGGAATGGCCGACAGCACGCCGTACACGGCATTCTGTTTGGCCACCATCACCTGCGTCTCCAGGTACAGGTACTGCACCAGGGTAAAGATAAGCCCGGCAATCAAGGCCGCCTTAAAGGCATGCCTGAAATGCACCCTGGTTCCGGGTATATATTTGAACATCACCGACATCACCAACACAATGACGCCGGCGAAAAGCGCCCAAGACAGGAACGTCTTCAGGCTGTCCGACAAAAAGAAGTCTCCGGGGAAGATCCATTCCAGCACATGGGAATAGACCACCGACCCGGAGAAAAAGATGATCACCACGAAGGGAGCGAGAATCATCACGCCCAGGACAATGCCGATCATCTTCAGGAAATTCCGCTCCCGTTCCACCCGCCATACATTGTTGAACACCTGGCGGACCGTAATCATCAGTGAAATCACGATCCAGATGAAGGAGCCCATGGAGATAAAGCCGAACAGGCCGGACTCGGCCGTGTTCACGATGGTGTCCGCCGCCTGCAGGAGGGAGTCGATGATGTGCTGCTCGCCCAGGTTGGCGTACAGGATTTCGGCGAAGCGGTCCCTGAGGCCCACGCCGTCTGTCAGGTAAAAGCCGATAGCGATGGCCGGAACCACGGAGAGCATGCTCCGAAACGCCAGGGCAGTGGCCTGGTAGCCGATTTTCTGGTCTATGAAAGTATCCAGCATGAGGACTACCGTCCGGGCATCCTGCACAAGCCGGCTTTTCCAGCGGGAGAAATCTTCCGTGTTCAGATACCAGATATCGTGGGTGAGGAAACGGACGATGCGCCCGATCCAGATGGAAAGCCACCGGATCAAGACTTCGACCTTATGGACAGCGCGCTTTAACATCCTTAGAATAGCGTGGGTTCAAGGGATTCAGGCCCGTCGGAGGGAATTTCTCCCTCCGACGGCCCCAGGAGCTTCCGGAATGCGTCCTCGTCCAGGACGGGGATGCCCAGCTGCGCAGCCTTTTTCATCTTTTCCGGACCGGGCTTGCTGCCGGCAAGAAGATAATCGGTCTTGCCGCTCAGGGAGGAGCTGTTCTTGCCGCCGTGGGCCTCTATAAGGGCTTTCATCTCTTCGCGGGACACGGAGAAATTGCCGCTGATGACAATGCTTTTCCCCGACAGCGCAGCGGATACGGGGCCCGCCTGGGACGCCAGCGAGAACTGCAGCCCGGCGGCCTTCAGGCGCTGAATCTCCGCTTGCGCGGAAGGGGAGCGGAAATAGGCCAGGACACTGTCCGCGATGACCTCTCCCACCTCCGGAACCGCAAGAAGTTCCTCCCGGGAAGCCTGCGCCACCGCCTCAATATTGCCGAAATGGCGGGCAATGTCCCGCGCGGTAGTTTCCCCCACATATCTGATACCCAGGGCAAACAGGACCCGCTCGAAGGGCACTTTCCGGGATTCCCGGACACTGTCCACAAAGCGCCGGGCCGACTTTTCCTTCCAGCCTTCCAGCATCAGGAGCTGAGACTCCCGGAGCGAATAAAAATCGGCCGGGGTATGCACCAGGTTCAGGTTGTACAGCTGCTCCACGGTGGCTTCTCCGGCCAGGATATTCATGGCTTTGCGGGACAGGAAATGAATGAGGCGTCCCTTGATCTGGGTAGGGCATCCCTGCGTATTGGGGCAGAACCAGCGGGCTTCTCCCTCCGGTTTCACCAGGGGAGTGCCGCAGTCCGGACAAACGGAAGGGAAGGCCGGACGGGACGCCCCGGGGGCACGCCTGGACGTATCTACGCCTGTAATCTTGGGAATAATCTCTCCGCCCTTTTCCACATACACCCAGTCTCCCTCGTGAATGTCCAGGCTGCGGATCTGGTCCTCATTGACCAGCGTGGCCCGCTTGACCATGGTGCCGCTCAGCAGCACCGGTTCCATATTGGCAACGGGGGTGACGGCACCGGTACGCCCCACCTGGTAATCAATGGACAGGATGGGGGTGCAGGCTTGTTCCGCCTTGAACTTATACGCAACGGCCCACCGGGGACTCTTGGCCGTGTAGCCCAGTGTGTCCTGACAAGCCAGTTCATTGATTTTGATCACAATGCCGTCTGTCGCATAAGGAAGGTCCTTCCGGGCCTTGTCCCAATGGTCGATGAAAGCTTCTATCTCCTGGATAGAGTGGCAGATCTGCCGCTTGTCAGACACCGGGAGGCCCCAGGAGGCGGCTGCGGACAGCGCCTGGTCGTGCGTGGGATAATCTACCTGGCCGACCGGGATGTGGTACAGGGTACAGAAGAGGCCGCGCCGGCCCACTTCCTCCGGGTCCTGCAGCTTGAGCGAACCGCTGGCGGCATTGCGGGGATTGGCAAAAAGGGGATCCTCGTTGAGTTCCCGTTCATGGTTCAGCCGTTCAAACGATTCATAGGGCATCAGGACCTCTCCGCGGATTTCGAATTCCTCCGGATAGCCGCTTCCTTTCAGGACGTGCGGAATAGAAGCGATCCGGCGGGCGTTTTCGGTGACATCGTCTCCCACCACGCCGTCTCCGCGAGTCAGCGCGCGAAAAAGCTTGCCATGGCGGTAGGTGAGGCAGATGGCCGTGCCGTCGAACTTGAGTTCACAGCAGTAGGAAAAACTCCGGTCCAGCGACTTGGATGCCCGCTCGGCGAATTCTTCCACTTCTTTCACGGAATAGGTGTTGCCCAGCGACAGCATGGGATACTTGTGCGGATACTTGGCGAAGCCGGCTTCTGACGGAGCCATGCCCGGAGTCTCCAGGTCCGAGCCCACCCGGCGGGTAGGGGAATCTGCCGTAGCATACTCCGGATACGCCGCTTCGAGGCGCTCCAGCTCATGCATCAGCTGGTCGTACTCGAAGTCGCTCATGGTGGGAGCGTTATCTACATAATACTTCCGGCTGTTCTCCCACAGAACCGCCTTCAGTTGCTCTATTCGCTGTTTGGCGTTGGTATAGTCCATCCTTGCGCGTATGTGCGCATGTGCGCACAGGAACTACAAATATAGCCAAAAAAAAGGAAATACGCTAAAAAGAGTGCTCCGCCTCGTTTTTTTCGCGGTTTTCCTCGATGACTTCCTCGTAGCCCTTGAGGGCGGCGAAAGGGGCGAACTGGGCAGCCCGGTCCAGCCGCGACATCCGGGGATGCCGTTTGGAAGTGGGGTGTTCCAGATGGATGATATCGTCGTAAGGGGTGCTCATTCGTGGTGTCCTCCTATCTGCTGGTTGCGCTCGCGGGTGGTGGCGCCCTCCTCGAAATTCATGCCTTTTAGGATGGCGTTCTTCCCGAATCTGCGCCGGATTTCCAGGATGGCTTCCTGCTGTTTCCGCTCCCGGGAAGTGTCCGGATTATCGTCGAAAAGGCTCAGTTGCCGGCCCTGCTCCTTATCCTCGTCCATCACTTGAGCTGCCACAACATAAACCCTTCTTACATAAAGATTTCTGTCAACAATCCTATCGAAGAGTTCCATGGCCGACTTCAGCAGGACGGAGGTGGCCGATGTAGGGAAGGGAAGGTTCACCGAACCGTGCGCGGGCTTCGGGGTGGGACGCCCGTACCAGTCCTGCACCATGGGCCCGTTTCCCTTGCCGGCTTCGTAGCCGATATGGAGCACGAGCTGGGTTGTCACCAGGCGTTTTTCCACCAGGTCGAGCGACAGCAGGTCCGTCATTTCCCGCACAATCAGCCGCGCTTTCTCGAAGGAATAAGGCTCCATCAGCACTTGCCCGCTGGAAAGGCTGCTCGCAGCCGGCCTGTAACGCTTGATATCGGCCATGGTGCAGGGCTCCCAGCCCCAGGCGTGGTCTATAAGCAGTTCCGCATTGATACCGAAGAGCTTATACAGCACTTCCTCGTTCCTGAGGGACATCCGGGCCACATCGCCCAGGGTGTACATGCCGGCCGATGCCAGCCTCGCCTCCGTTCCGTGTCCGATGCGCCAGAAATCGGTCAGGGGCCTGTGGGTCCAGTATTTTTCCCGGTAGCTCATCTCCGTGAGCTCGGCGATGCGCACGCCGTCCGCATCGGCCTTTTGGTGCTTGGCCTCAATGTCCATGGCCACTTTGGCCAGGTACATGTTGGGGCCGATGCCCGCCGTGGCCGTGACGCCGGTCTCCCGGAGCACCTCCCGGATCAGGTGCATCGCCAGCGTATGCGCGTCCATGCCGTACATGCGCAGGTACTCCGTGGCATCGATGAACACCTCGTCGATGGAGTACACATGGATGTCTTCCGGGGCGATGTGCCGGAGGTACACGCTGTACACCTGGCCGCTCACTTCCAGGTATTTGGCCATGCGGGGCCTGGCTGTGATGAAGTCCAGTTCCAGGCGCGGGTTCTCCCGTTTGAGGCGGGCAATCTGCTGCTTCACTTCGAACAGCCTGGGGCGCCCGGGAATGCCGTACGCCTTCAGGGCGGGGGACACGGCCAGGCAGATGGTCTTGTCCGTGCGGGAGTCGTCGGCCACGACAAGACGCGTGGAAAGCGGGTCCAGCCCCCTCTCCACGCACTCCACCGAAGCGTAGAACGACTTCAGGTCTATGGCTATGTATGTCCGCTGATTCACTATGGCAAAAATAACATTTTTTCACTATCTTTGCACGATTTATTGGAAAACTAATTTTTAACGCAATATGAAAGATTCCATCATCATCCTTTGCGGTGGCGGCCCGGCTCCGGGCATGAACACCGTGGTTATGTCTGTGGCTAAGACTTTCCTTAGCAATGGTTATCGCGTGATTGGCCTGCACGGCGGTTACAGCGGCCTTTTC
>ODAI014231325.1_pt1 | contig 14997 bp, 9 predicted proteins | sample 1539321 | NCBI WGS metagenome assembly ODAI01 (sample SAMN02144231, study PRJEB22623) | gut metagenome | biome: sheep rumen | host: Ovis aries | place: New Zealand
ATAAGGATACCGACTGGGAGCTTCATCTTGAGGATGACGGCAAGGGTTCAACAACAAAGGTTGAAAACAATACCATCCTTATTACTCCTGTCGCAGCAGGCGGAGTTCCTTACAGCGTACAGCTTAAGCAGCAGGGTATTCCTATCTGTGAGGGCGTTGAGTATACTCTTACCTTTGATGCAAAGGCAGACGAGAACAGAACCATCATCATCGATGTTGAAGGCCCGAACAGAAGCTGGAAGAGATACTTTGAGGATACTACCGTTGATATCACAACGGAAATGAAGACCTACACTTATACTTTCACTATGACTGATGATACAGATGCAGATACAAGCCTCGAGTTCAACCTCGGACAGCAGGAATCTGTAGCTGCAGTTACACTTGCAAACATAAGCCTCAAGGCTACAGGCGGCACAAAGATCGAAACCGGCAACAAGGCTAAGAAGGTACGCGCAGACGGCAACTATGTTTACAACGGCAAATTCCAGGAAGGCAAGGGAAGACTCGGCTTCTGGGAGATTGAAGAAGCCGACAAGGATAAGGTTTCCGTAACCAATGATAATAACGACAGAAGATTAAAGGTTGTTGCGCCCGAAGGCACAAGCAAGGATGCTCCGCTTGTGATCAGACAGACAGGACTTCCTCTTATTGAAGGAGAGTATTCGCTTTCGTTTAAGGCCTATAAGGAAGATGCCGCCGAAAATGACAAGTCGGTAGCTGTTAAGGCAGGCAGCGCCGAGGTCAATGAGGCCGTAAGCAGCGATCCTGCAAATGAGATAAAGACAGTGATCAATTATAAGAACGGAGACCCCGATGAATTCGTACTTTCATTCAATGCTCCCGGAACTTACTATGTTGACGATATCATGCTTACCGAGAATGCTCTGATAAAGAACGGTTCGTTCAATGCGGGAATGGCAGGCTTTACCCAGTACAGCTACAATACCGCGAAGACGGAATATACTGTAGACAGTCTTTCGGAGGACAATGCTTTTGCGATTACGATTTACAATACCGGTGATGAAGACTGGCATGTACAGCTCTATCAGGACGGTGTAAATCTTGTGCAGGGTCATTTCTATCGCATAGCTTTCAAGGCTAAGAGCTCAAAAAAGAGGACCATTAAGTGCACCATTTCGCATAACGGTTCCAATGACGACAACTGGGAGCCTTACTTCGATCATATCGAAGCAGAGCTTGACAGCGAATATCAGACATTTACAAAGGATTTTGAAATGACAGCCGATTCCGATCCGGCATCGAGACTTGATTTTGCACTCGGAAAGATGACGGTTCCGATTTCGGAAGAACACAGCATTTTCATTGACGATATCACATTGGTTGAAATCGACAAATCCGAAGCAAAGCTTTCATAATGAAGCTTTTAAAAAATACGATCAAAAGAGAGAAGTAATATAAGAGAAAAACAGCTCCGGCTTGCACGGGGCTGTTTTTTTAAATGCTCTTTAAACGAAAAATCCCTTGCACTCTTCCACATTATGTGGTAAAATTTATATATCTATGGCACAAGATAATGTAAAGGGATTACGTCTTTCCATAGGATTAACAACGATGTGAGGAAAGAAATGGCAAATTACGACGGAAGTCAGATAGTGGTGCTTGAGGGACTCGATCCCGTAAGGAAGCGCCCGGGTATGTATATAGGCAGTACCGGAACGAGAGGTCTGCATCATCTTATATGGGAAATCCTCGATAACGGAATCGACGAGCATCTGGCCGGATTCTGTAACAAGATAGAAATCACCATGCTTGCCGACGGCGGCATAACGATTAAAGACCACGGAAGAGGAGTTCCCGTCGACAAACATCCGACAAAGAAAATTCCTACCGAAAGAGTTGTTTATACCGTGCTCCATGCCGGCGGAAAATTCGGAAACGATGTATACAAGGTTTCCGGAGGTCTCCACGGTGTAGGTGCGTCGGTCGTTAACGCCCTTTCGACAAAAATGTATGTCGAGATAAGAAGAAACGGTCTTATCTATCAGGATGAATATAAAAACGGCGGAAAGCCGGTTACAAAGCTTGACGACAAGGGCGAGCTGCCCTCGGTCGGCAAATGCGCTAAATCAGATACCGGAACAACAGTTACCTTCTATCCGGATCCCACCATTTTCGAAACAACAGAATTTAAAGCCGATACGATAAAAAAGCGCCTTAAGGAGATAGCATATCTCAACAAGGGCCTTACCATAGAATTTGAAGATAAGCATACGGGTGAGAAGAAGACCTATTACGAAGAAAACGGCATTAAGAGCTTTGTATCCTACCTGACAAGGGAAATGCCCGCGCTTCATCCCGATCCCATCTATATCGAAGGCAAGAGCGGAGATATTGAGATCGAGGTTGCTTTTCAGTATACCAACACCTATCAGGAGCAGATCAATTCCTACTGCAACCGCATAAACGTTGTTGACGGCGGAACGCTGGTGACAGGCTTTAAGACCGCCCTTACCCGTGTAATGAACCAGTATGCAAGAGAACTCGGAATGCTTAAGGACAAGGACGAGAACTTCGACGGAAAGGATATACGTAACGGTATCGTTGCGATAATTTCCATAAAGCATCCCGATCCCCAGTTTGAAGGCCAGACCAAGACCAAGCTCGGAAACACCGATGCAAAGATGGCGGTTGATGAGGTCTTCGCCAAAGAGGTAACCTATTATTTCGACAGAAACGTTGAAATCTTAAAGAAGATACTTGAAAATGCCATGAAGTCCTACCAGGCGAGGAAGGCGGGCGACAAGGCAAGGAATGCGGTGCTCAAGCAGCTTAACGACGTGGATACAAAATCAAAGCTTGCCGCATGCTCATCCAAAAAGCCTGAGGAGTGTGAGGTTTACATAGTCGAGGGTGATTCCGCGGGCGGTACCGTTAAGACCGCAAGGAACCGTAAGACTCAGGCAGTGCTTCCGCTAAGAGGAAAAATCCTGAATGTTGAGAAAGCAACGCTTGAAAAAATCCTGACCAATAACGAGATAAAGACCATGATAGCTTCCTTCGGCTGCGGGATCGGAGATGAATTCGATCTTTCAAAGCTCCGCTATGACAAGATCATAATCCTGACGGATGCCGATGTCGACGGAGCCCATATCTCAACGCTTTTACTGACATTTTTCTACCGCTTCATGCCGGAGCTCATAATGGAGGGCAAGGTTTACAGAGGACTTCCCCCGCTGTATAAGGTGGAATATGAAACAAGCGGCGGAAAGAAAAAGGAAAAGAAGAGCCGGTATATCCTTGATGATTTCGAGCTTGAAAAATTCAGGCGCGAAAACGAGGGCAAGATAAAGATAAACGGCGTTCAGCGATATAAAGGTCTCGGCGAAATGGATGCCGAGCAGCTTTGGGAAACCACTCTCGATCCCGAAAGAAGGGTGCTTGCGAGGGTTTCAATAAGCGATGCGGTCGAGGCGGATGAAATAACCGGACTTCTGATGGGCTCGGCAGTGCCTCCGCGCCGCGAGTTCATAATGACCGAAGCAAAGTATGCCATAGTAGACAAATAACACTGTGTCATGGTGAAGAGAAACAGGAGTAAATAACAGATGTCTGTTACAGAAGATAATATAATACAGCGTGACTTTGTGGAGGAAATGAGAACCTCCTACAGAGACTATGCAATGAGCGTAATAATCGCGCGTGCCCTTCCGGATGTAAGGGACGGACTGAAGCCGGTTCAAAGACGCGTGCTTTATGCAATGATAGAGCTCGGACTTCAGCCCGACAAGCCGCATCGTAAATGCGCGCGTATAGTCGGCGATACCATGGGTAAATACCATCCTCACGGCGATTCTTCGATCTATGAGGCCCTGGTACACATGTCCGAGGACTATTCCCTTGCGATCCCTCTTGTCGACGGCCACGGAAACTTCGGCTCGATAGACGGAGACGGCGCCGCTGCGATGAGATATACCGAAGCAAGGCTTTCCGAGGGAGCGATGACCTTGCTTGACCATCTTAACGAGGGACTTGTTGAATTTGATCCCAACTTTGACGAAAGCGAGAAGGAGCCGAGAGTGCTTCCGGCCATGCTTCCGAATCTGCTTATCAACGGTACGACCGGTATAGCGGTCGGAATGGCAACAAATATCCCGCCCCACAATACCGGAGAGGTCATCAACGGAGTCATCGCTTACATGGACGATCCTTCGATTACTGTAGAAGGCCTTATGGAATATATCCCCGGCCCGGATTTCCCGACCGGCGGCATAATCACGAATGCCAGCGAGCTTAAGAGCCTGTATGAAACCGGTGAAGGCAAGATCAGGGTAAGGGCGAGAACCGAAAGCGAGAACAGCGAGTACGGCAGAAAGAGCATAGTCATTACCGAGATCCCCTACACCGCATCGGGTTCGAAGACAAGGCTTGTTGAAAACCTTGTTTCGCTTATGAAGGACAAGGTCTTCGAGGAAATATACGATGTACGCGACGAGTCCGGAAAAGAAGGCGTCAGGATCGTGATCGAAGTGAAGAAGGACAGGGATGCAGCCAATCTTCTGAACGGACTTTTCAAGAAGTCGGCGCTTGAAGATACTTACGGTGCGTGCTTCCTTGCGGTAAAGGACCAGCAGCCCCACCAGTACAGCCTCAAGGCTCTGATAAAGGAATTCGTTGAATTCCAGGAGGAGCTCTATACAAAGGAATATCAGTTCCTTTTAGATAAGGCGGAGAAAAGGCTGGAGGTTGTCGAAGGCCTGGTAAAGGCTGTCGATGTCATAGATGCGATAATCGAGGTGCTCAGGGGTTCCGAGTCCGTAAAGCAGGCTAAGGACTGCCTGATAAGCGGCAGCATCGAGAACATAAAATTCAAGACCAATACAGCCAAGGCGCTTGCAAGCACCTTTGATTTCACCGAGAAGCAGGCCGATGCGATACTTGCGATGCAGCTGTCGCGCCTTGTAGGTCTGGAGATACTCAAACTCACCGAAGAAAAGGCCGAGCTTGAGAAAAATATCAAGAATTATAACAAAATTCTCGGCAGCAGGAAGGAATTGCATAAAATAATCAAAAAACAGCTGCTTGAATTCAAAGAAAAGTTTGCAGTTCCGAGAAAAACTGTTATAATGAATACTGAGGCCGCAAATTATGTGGTCGAAGAGAAGATAGAGGATGTCTATGTGCTTTGCGACCGCTTCGGATACACCAAGTCGATAGATTCCACAACCTACCAGCGTGCGGGTGAGGAGGGACTTGCCGAATTCACCCAGATCGTGGATGTAAAGAGCAATGACAGGCTCGGCGTATTTACGGCAGAGGGCAACATGTACCAGATAAAGATAGCCCAGATACCGAGAACGAGACTTAAAGAAAAGGGAACCCTGATCCAGAATCTCACAAAAATGGGCCAGGAGGCTCCGATAAAGATGATGTCGTGCCAGGCGCTTTTTGAATCACAGCTGCTTTTCGTTACGGAGGGCGGACTGATAAAGCAGGTTTCGGGTATTGAATTCGATACCAACCGTCTGTGCGTTGCATCAACCAAGCTTGCGGATAACGATAAGGTTGTTGCTGTTATACCCTTAAGCGCTTCGGAGGTGCTCTCGGACAAAACGAAGGTGTCGCTTTTGACAAAGAAGGGGCTTGCGCTGCAGTTCCTCTTAAACGAAGTGCCCGAGATGAAGAAAACAGGAAAGGGTGTTAAAGGAATCAGCCTCGGCAAAGGCGACAGCGTTGTGTTTGCCTGCGTACATGATATCAGTGCGGAATATGCGGACTATGAAGATAAGAAGTTCGCACTTAAGAAAATCAGGACCAGAAAGAGAGGATTGCCGGGTACCAAGGCTACTCTTGAATAAAAGAAAAGAGGAATAAGGAAAATGAAAGCTGCAGAGTACACGTTTAAGAACGAACGCGCGAAGAAAGTGTTTATCGCTCCGTACATTTTAAAAATAATCGGTTTGTTGCTTCTCGGTATTTCTGTGGTTGTTCTGCTGAGCAACCTGCTGAAAACCGATACGGAAGTCCGCAGGGAAAGACCCTATAAACAGCTGCTTCTTTCGGAAGACCAGGGCGTGAACAAGGTTGTTTCCCTTGATGTTGAAAAAGGAAGCAAGCCCGCAACGATCAAAGAGGACGGAAAGTACAGGTATTGCTTTGTCAAGGTCGGAAACGAATACTTCCTTGTCAGATTTACAAAAAAGCAGCTCGAAAAAGTGACTAAGGACCTTGCGGAAAACAAGAAGAATGTAAAGCTTACCGGTTATACCCAAAAGGTCAATGATGAGCTGAAGACAAGAATGGCTCCTTTTATTGCGGAAAACGTGACCGGAAGCGATGCCGTTCCGTCTACCGTTACAAGATATACGGGCCAGTATTATACCGTATACCAGAAGGACAGGTTCTATATCATGCTGTTCTCGATCGGGCTTAAAAGGACAAAGAACTTTATCATTCTGGTGGTGCTTGCGGTCATAACGCTGATTATCAGCAAGAGACTGAAAAAGAGGGCAATCCGCTTTGCCGCAAACAGCACGGTTAATTATCCCGCGCTTGATTTTGAAATGAATGCGGTCGAATCCTTCTGGTATGATACCCTGAAGGTCTATGCGACCAAGAATTATCTGATAGGCTTCGGACCGGTGATCCATGTGATAAAGTATTCAAATCTTGTATGGATATATGATCATCAGCAGGAGCTTTTCAAGCAGCCCGCCTTCCACCAGGTAAAGATCATGGATGTGAAGGGCAAGCTTATGAATCTTTCGACCTGTACCTTCGGAAACGGAAGAAACGGAAGAATCACGCTTGAGATGAGGCAACTTGAAGAGAAGATCAAAAAGCATAACGAGAATGTTGAATTCGGTTTTTCGATAGATACCAGGATAAAGATGAACGATATGTACTGTAAAGGCAAAAAATAAAGAGAAGAGAGAGGATTGGAAATATGGAGAAAAAAGCATTTTTGACAAAGGAGAAGGTAAGTGAGATCGTTAAAAGCTATCCTACACCCTTCCACATTTATGACGAAGCGGGGATAAGGGCAAACGCCAGAAGGCTTAAGGAGGCATTCTCGTGGAACAAAGGCTATAAGGAGTTCTTTGCGGTAAAGGCAACACCCAATCCCTATCTTATGAAAATACTTAAGGAAGAGGGCATAGGAGCAGACTGCTCGTCGCTTACGGAGCTCATGCTTTCCGAAGCAGTCGGTCTTTCCGAGGGCGAGATCATGTTCTCTTCAAACGAGACGCCGAGAGGAGAATTTACCAAGGCAAAGCAGCTCGGTGCCTTTATCAATCTTGACGATGTGACCCATATTGATTTCCTTAACGAGGAATGCGGCGTGCCCGAGACGGTGTGCATGCGTTATAATCCCGGTGGCATCTATGAGCTTGAGAACGGCATAATGGATAACCCGGGCGATGCAAAATACGGCTGTACCGCAGAGCAGATGCTTGAGGGCTATAAAAAGCTTATGTCACTCGGAGTTAAGAATTTCGGCATCCATTCCTTCCTTGTAAGCAATACGACAGCACCGGATTATTATCCCACGCTTGCAAAAACATTGTTCGAACTTGCGGTAAGACTGAAAAACGAGACCGGTGCACATATTGCGTTCATTAATCTTTCCGGCGGAATCGGAATACCATATCGTCCCGAGGACAGCGAGGTTGACATAATGGCAGTCGGACAGAGCGTTAAGAAGGTGTATGACGAAGTGCTTGTTCCTGCCGGTATGGGCGATGTTGCGATTTTTACAGAGCTCGGAAGGTACATGATGGGACCCTACGGTGCCCTTGTTGTTAAAGCAATACATGAAAAGCACATTTACAAGGAATATATCGGAGTCGATGCATGTGCGGTTAACCTTATGAGACCTGCAATGTATCGTGCATATCATCATATTACCGTGCTCGGAAAGGAAAACGAGCCCGCAGACCATGTTTATGATGTTGTAGGTTCGCTCTGCGAAAACAATGACAAGTTTGCGATCGACCGTAAGCTGCCAAGGATCGATATCGGAGATTATCTTTACATACACGATACCGGTGCTCACGGATATGCCATGGGCTACAATTACAACGGAAAGCTTAAATCCGCAGAGCTTCTTTTACAGGAGGACGGAAGCGTCAGACTGATAAGAAGGGCGGAAACTCCTTCAGATTATTTCAGAACCTTTGATTTTGACGATCTGATGAAGCCTTATATAAAATAACTGTGAGATTTTAATATATTTATCTTCCTTGATATGTAAAATGGTGTTATAATATAAACGTATAGTGTGTTGATAACGGAGAATATCTGATGGCAAAATTGTTTTATATCGGAACATATACTGAAGGAACAAGGAGCAGGGGAATATATTCCGCCCAGCTTACAGAGGACGGGCTTCTTGACGGACTTGCTGTGGAAACCTACAAGGGAGTTGTCAATCCTTCATATCTTTCCGTAAGGGATAAAAAGCTTTATGCCGTTGAAGAAAGGGAAATCGGCGAGCTGATAAGCTATGATATTGATGATGACGGGGCTTTGGAGGAAAAGGGACGCTGCCCGCTTGAAAGCAGAGGCTGCTGCCACATAACGACAAGTCCGGACGGCAGTAAAGTGTTTGTTTCTTCCTATAATGACGGGGAAATGCTTGTTTATTCCGTAAACAGTGACGGAATTGCATATAACATGGTGAATGAGGTAAAATATGAGGGAAAGGGCAGGAATCCCGAAAGGCAGGAAGGCCCCCACACTCATTCGAGCTTCGTGGATCCGACCGGGAAATGGCTTTTGGTCTGCGATCTCGGCGTTGACACCGTTTTTGTTTATGAGATTTCCTCGCTCGGTAAAGAAATCAAAGAAAAAAATGTGATATATACACCGGAGGGCAGCGGTCCGAGGCACCTTTGCTTCAATAAGGACGGAAGCAGGCTCTATATACTGACAGAGCTTTCAAATGAAGTCCTTAGCTATACTTTTAATACCGAGGACGGTACGGCGGAGCTGCTTACAAGGCATCATACGATACCTGAGGATTGCAGCGATGAAACGCTGGCTGCCGACATACATCTTTCCGAAAACGGTAAATATCTTTATGCATCAAACAGGGGTTACGATTCAATAGCGGTATTTGAGATAACGGAGAACGGTGATACGGTACCGGTTGATATATGCAAAATTGAAGTAAACAGACCGAGAAGCTTTGCAGTTTCGGGGATATATATGATAGTTGCAGGGCAGTATTCGAATAATGTTGTTGTCTACAGACTTAATCAGGAAAACGGAAAACCCAAGGATAAGGTGGCAGAGATAGCGGTGCCTTCACCGGTCTGCATCTGCCTGTATGACGATATTTAGGAAAGAAGATAAAGGATTCGGAGGTGGTTGACTATGGATTTTAGCGAATTACGCGAAAAAGCCGAGGAAATCAGAAGGCTGTGGGGTGAAAATGACGCAAAACGTGATGCCGGACAGGAAACACCTGACGATATTGTCAGATGCGATGACATTCCATACGGAAAAAGAGCGCTTTCGATCAGCCACGGGGCTCAGGTGGTTGACGGAAAGCAGTGGCATCTCCTGGATGTCTACAGACCGAAAGCTGCCGGCAACGATAAGCTTCCGGTAATTGTCAATGTTCACGGCGGTGCATGGGTTTACGGCACAAAAGAAATTTACCAGTTTTATTGTATGAAGCTTGCACAGAGGGGGTTTGCCGTTGTTAATTTCAACTACAGGCTTGCTCCCGAAAATAAATTCCCTTCCAGTCTTGAAGATACCTGTGCAATATTTGCATGGATAGAAGAAAATGCCGACAAATACGGCTTTGATACCGGCAATGTTTTTGCAGTCGGAGATTCCGCAGGTGCTCATCTGCTTTCGCTTTATGCGGCATTCCAGAGCAATGAGGAGTATGCGGCGAAGTTTTCTTTCAGGGCTCCGGAGAAGGCAAGGCTTAAAGCCGTGGCTCTTAATTGCGGAAAGTACAGGATGGACGAAGGCCTTGAGGAGGAACCGGACGCAAAGTGGCTGCTTGAAGCCCTGCTTAAGGAGGGCGGCAGCGATGAAGAATTCGAGCTCATAAATTCGCCCGCTCTTGTAACCGCAGATTATCCTAAGGTGTTTTTAATGACCTGCACCGGAGATTTTCTGAAAAGCCAGGCAAAATACATGGTAGCGGCACTTGAAAAGAATTCGGTTGAATTTAATTATCATTTCTACGGAGAAAAGGACTCTGTTCTCGGACACGTATTCCACTGCGACCCGAGGCTTCCAGAGGCTGTGGAGTGTAATGATGAAGAAGCTGCGTTCTTCAGGAAGTTTATAGAGTGAATGTAACAGTATATTTGGACTTAAAAGAAAAACCGTTGCACCGGCAACGGTTTTCTTTATTATATCGCGTCAAGATTATATCGCGTCAAGCACCACGCGAACCGGCTGATGACATTCTTCGAACGCCGTCCTTTTACATACAGGTATATCCGCCGTCCACGGGAAGGTTTACTCCTGTTACATAGGAGGATGCGGGAGATGAGAGGAAGATTGCTGCGGTGTCAAGCTCGCCTTCATTACCGTAGCGCTCCTCGGGTATCATGGTCTTTGCATTCTGCTGGAAGAAATCACTGTTGAGTGTTTCGGTGGTAAGCGGAGTGTAGAAGTAGCCGGGGCAGATCGCATTAACGGTAATGCCGTATTTTCCCCATTCGGCAGCAAGTGCGCGGGTAAGATTTACAACGCCGCCCTTTGCAGCATGGTAGGGTGCGGAACCTGCAATTTTGTTCCCGACAAGACCATACATTGAAGCAATATTGATGATCCTTCCGTATTTTGCGGGAATCATTGCTTTCTTTGCTACGGAGCGGGCAACCTTGAACGAACCGAAGAGATCAATCTCCATTTCATGTGAGAACTGATCGTCTGTAATGTCCTCTGCCGGAGCTACGGCACCTGTACCTGCATTATTGATAAGAATGTCGATACGCCCGAATTTTTCGATAACGGTATCAACCATATTTTCAACCATGTCAGTATCTGTGATATCGCAGCGTACGGCGAGAGTGGGAACATTAAACTCCTTCGCGATATCTGCGGCAACTTCATCGATAAGATTCTGTCTTCTTGCAACGGCAACAATTGTGCAGCCCTGATTGGCGAGTGCTTTTGCCATCTGAACTCCGAGTCCGGTAGAGCATCCGGTAACGATTGCAACCTGACCGGAAAGATCAAAATAATTTTTCATTTTATACCTCCAAAAAAACCATTGTACAATGTTTGTACAATGTATATTATCGTACAATATGCGTTTTTAGTCAAGCAAAAAACACAAAATATGCACTGAATTTTTACTAAAGGTCTTAATTATATGTTGCGGGATTTTGTAATATTGTTACGAAAATGTAACATATTCGTTACGAAAACGTAAAAAAGCTTTATTTTTCAGGCTTTTTGTGTATAATAGGGCGCATGATTAAAAAAGGAGGCAGAAAGTATATGAAGTTTATGAAGATGAAAAAGCCTTTGGCATACATCCTTTCGGCAATTCTGTTCGTACTTGTACCTATGGAAATACTTGATTACAGGGATGCATTTGCAAAAACAGCACAGAAAGCAACAGAAGAAACAGCAGAAGAAAAAACTATCCATGAGCTGATAGATGAAAAGATGATTTTACAGAATATGGGAATGGCAAGCCTTATAAAGCTTGATGAGAGCTTCGCTATTGTAATGGAGGAGAGCGAAAAGACTGATAAGGTAACCCCTGCACCTACTGCAACTCCGGTGCCGACCGCAACACCCAAGCCGACCGCAACGCCCAAGCCGACCGCAACGCCCAAGCCGACTGCGACACCGATACCTACCGTAAACCCCAATATGAAATCCGATCCTTATGTATGGAACGGTCCCAAGCTTACAAAGACCAAGGGCGTGAATTACGGACCCTCGGGAAAGGAAACCTACTATAATTTAAATATGAGGGAAGTGGTGGCCAGAATGAGACGCATGGGCTTCTCGGAAGCGGAATATCCTTACTGGGAGCGTGAAGACGGCGCAAAGATGTTAGGCCCCTATGTAATGGTAGCTGCACATTTAGGCTTAAGGCCAAGAGGTTCGCTTGTTCCCTGCAGTCTCGGAATGGCAATAGTCTGCGATACCGGCGGTTTTGCGAGAAGAAACCGTACACAGCTTGATATAGCGGTTAACTGGAGACTGAGATAATAAAAAAAGGGCTTTCGGGCCCTTTTTTATTTTAAAAATCTTGAAAGATTCATATATAAATGCTATTATAATAGGGAAAAAGAAGAAAGGCTGTTAAATATGAAAAAAAGATATTTTAAGACAAGTGCGATAGCACTGCTTGCCGTAGCACTGCTTTTTGGCGGCTGCGGCAGCAAAAAGGACAGCAGCGGCAGTGAATCTGCACAGTCTTCGGAGTCACAGGCTTCAGCTTCTGCGGAGTCTGTAAGCAGTGATTCTTCAGAATCCGCCGGGCAGGACAAGGAACCCACAAGTACTCCCGAACCGACAAGCACACCTGAGCCGACACCGACACCGATTCCCATTCCGAGATTAAACCATGACGGACACGAGGCTAAGAGAGAACTTAACTGTGTTGCGGACAAGGGAATGCCCACAGCCATCTATGATGCCGGAAAAGATAAGGTACTGGCTGTATTTTTTACCAATGAAAAGGTAAAGGAAACAAACCAAAATAAGAGCAGATACTGCCTTGTAGATACCGCCAAAGATGAAGTGATCGCGGAAACCGTAAGCAGGTCGTCGGGAGAAAGCTTTGCCGGATCAAGAGCAAACGGTGAGACAGTCTTTTATGATCCGGAGTCTAAAAATATTCTGATCTATTCAGCCGATATGAAGGAGACGAGGGAAATCCCGCTTGTGACTTTCGATAAGCCTGTATATGACAGCGAAAAGGATGTGCTTTACGCAACCGAAGGAGAAAATTTCATATCTGTCGATATGGAAGGCAATAAAAAAACAGTTCTTGAAAAAGCTGTTAGGACCGATATTATCGGCGGCACCTATTCGCTTGAAAAAATGGTCATTACCGATCCGGGATATGACAGTAAATATGAGAAAGAGTGTTCTCTTTTAAATCCCGAAACCGGAAAAACGGAGTCCTTTTACCGCGGCGAGTTTATTGATGGAGTTCTCTTCGGAAACGGTATTTCCGGTGTTTCATATACCGATGAGAAAGAAACCATACTGACTTCGTTTAATTATGCCGAGAATAAGGAATATCCGTCTTTTAAATATGAAAAGAAGCTCACTAAAATCTGTAATACCGATATACCTGTGGCGGTTTTCAACAGGGACGGCCGTGACAGCGGAGGCTCTACCGTTAAGGAAATCCTGCTGGTCAAACCGGAAGACGGAAGTTACACGGTTCTGGATGGATTTACATCTTACGATGTTGAAGTCGCAGAGGATGCACAAACCGAGCATCTCTATATTCTGGCTGCCGATTACAGTACAGGCAAAGGTAAAAATACATTGACCGAAATCTGTCCGGAGTGCCTTACATACAGCGAAAAGCTCAGTGAGTATGACATTGAAAAAACCAAGCCTGTTCAGGAAAAATGCGGTGACCAGCTTTCCGAGACCAGAAAAAAAGCCGATGAAATCGAAAAACAGTACGGTATTGAAATTCTGATCGGAAACGAGTTTAAAGGTTTGAACGTAGGTGAGGGGTTTGAACTGTATTCAACGGAAAATCCCGACATGGATGATCAGTCCTGGGAAGCTGAAATGTACGAAGATGTATTTAAAATTTTTACGAATGCCCTTGCAAAATATCCCAAAGATTTCTTTAGCATTTATAAAGACTACAGAAATGTCGGAGGAATGAGATTTATCTTCGTCGAAGGTCTGATACAGAACGGCGCAGGAGTGGCCGTTACACGCGGACTTTCGGAAGATGACGGATGTTATAGTACAATTTTCCTTGCGACCGGTGAATTGGATGAGGCAAGGGTTCATCATGAAATCTGGCATTCTGTTGAAGCACAGATCACAATGCGTGATCCGGAAGCTTTTTTGCCTGATGAGTGGAGCAAAGTAAATCCTCAGGGGTTCCAATACACTATAACCGAAGAAGGATATATGAACAGCTTCAGTACGTATGGCAAATACATACTTAACGGACAGCCGGCAGGATCGGATGTTTACTTTGTCAGGGATTATTCGACAAGAAATCCCTATGAAGACAGGGCGACTCTCTTTGAACCGGTAATGGATAATAAGAAAAGCTTATATAACGAAAGCGAGTTTTCGTCATCGAAGGAATATGTTTTAACTCTGACGGGTATCAAGGGAAAACTGGAATTTTTGCAGAAGCAATATGAAAAGTGGTTCGGTGAGAAGTACTGGTAAGTAAAGAATAACGGGGAACGGAGGCAAAATTGCAGCCGTCCCCGAATTTTTTTTAAAAAATTGTTAGCACTCACTTGACGAGAGTGCTAACAAGTGATATAATAGGCTCAGAAATTCAAAAAAAGCCGGATGGTTCCGGCTCTTTACGGTAAAGTGAGGTGGAAACTATGAACATTAACAAATTTACTCAGAAATCAATGGAGGCAGTGCAGGCCTGCGAAAAACTTGCATATGATTACAATTCGCCCGAAATAAGCGACGAACATCTCCTTATGGCCATGCTGACGATAGAAGACAGCCTCATCGTCAAGCTGCTCGAAAAGATGGAGATAAGGGTTTCGGAGTTCGAAAAAAGGACAGGACAGGCGCTTGACAAACTGCCGAGAGTTACCGGAAACAGCCGTGTCGGCATGAGCGCGAGCCTTAACCGTACCTTGCTAATGGCAGAGGATGAGGCTAAGGCGATGGGCGACGAATATGTTTCAATCGAGCATATCTTTCTGTCATTGCAGAAAAATGCCGGAGCCGAGGTAAAGGCAATTTTTAAGGAGTACGGTCTGAGCCGGGAGCGTTTCTTAAAGGCCTTAGCAGAGATAAGAGGAAACAAAAGGGTTGAAACCGATAATCCCGAGGCTACCTATGATACCCTGTCGAAGTATG
>ODAI010693286.1_pt1 | contig 14996 bp, 17 predicted proteins | sample 1539321 | NCBI WGS metagenome assembly ODAI01 (sample SAMN02144231, study PRJEB22623) | gut metagenome | biome: sheep rumen | host: Ovis aries | place: New Zealand
CTGCTTTCTTTAAAGTACCCGTCACTGTAAAAGTAATCTTCTTCCGCCGCCTCTTCCTCGAATGCGGGCATGTATCTGAATTTTCCGGTCTGGACCGATTCGGCATCTGCGGCAAGGGGCATGCTCAGCAGTAATGTCAGGATGACCGCCAAAAACTTTTCCATATCAAACTTCCTCCGTTGCAGGCACATATTCTTAAGGTTTTCTCCGGCTCTTATATGAGATCCTTTGAAACAAATCCGGAACACAGCATATTTTGAAGCATATCGGCATAAAAGTAAAGATATTTGCTGTTTTTTCCGGCAAAAGACGGGGCATAGGGACAGATCATCCGCCTGCTCCGGAACGGCCGGCCCGTTGACGCATTATTTCATGGGGGTTATAATGAACACGTTCATAAAAACATGCGGCAGGCATTTTCGAAGGGAGGTGCGCGGATGCCGAAGATCATCAAAGACCCGGAAGACAGGATCCTTCAGGCAGCCAGAAAAAGACTGCTGGATAATGACCTGTCTTCTTTTTCGCTCAGGGGCGTGGCGGCGGACTGCGGAATCGCCGTGGGAACGATCTACAACTATTTCAGGGATAAGGAAAGCCTTATGGCAGCTGTGATGGCCCGGGACTGGACGGATGCACTGAAAGGTGTCCGGATGCAGCTGGACCAGGCAGGTTCCCTGCGGGAGGGCCTCCTGTATATCTGCCGCGGAATACGAAGCTACAGGCAGATCTACCGGGATGTGTGGAGCTCCTATCAGGCCGGAGGCGATTTCAGCACCCGCTACCGCGCCCGCCACGAAATGCTCCTGTCCCAGATCAGGGAAATGATCCGGGACCTGTACGGGCGCTTTGGAGTGCCCTGTCCGGAAAACAGAAGGACCCTGTTTGCAGAACTGATCATAGCCGGTGCCCAGCACCCGGAGATCAGAGAGGAGGAAATCATTGAAATCATTATTTAAACTGCCGGTCAGAAAACTGGGAACAGCTTTTAAAAAAAGCGCAGGACCGTCAAAAAAGAAATCAAAAGGTACGCCGGGCGGCTCATCCTTCACGGAACTGAGAGCCGTGGACAACTTCTATCAGACCTCTCTCTTTTTTCCCATGCCGGCCGTCCTGGTCAGCACCCTGACAGACGAGGGAAAGACCACCTGCGGGCCCTACTCTCTTCTGGCCCCCTTCTATATAGCCGGAAAGGAATACTATGCCTTCATGCTGGAGTGCCGAAACTCCTCCAACACGGCCCAGAACATCATAAAGAATAAGAAATGCGTCATCAACTTCCTTGACGACGACAGGAAGACCTTTAAGGAAATGGTGCGTCTGGGATGGCCCGGCGATACGCCCGCCGAAAAGATGAAGGACTTTGCCTTCCACCTGGAAGAGGGGCTGCGGAAGAAAGAGGACCCCGAAGGCACCTATCCCAAAGTGATCTCCGAGGCCCTGCAGGCAGTGGAATGCACCTGGGTGGATACCCTGGACGGAGCTCAGGACGACGGACCTCTCCCGGAAGGCGCTGACCACTATGAACTGGAAAAGTACCACGACTTCAACGGCATCACATCGCCCTACGGAGCCCATTTCGTCCTTCGGATCGACAAAATCCTCATGAAGCCCCGCTACCGGGACGCCATCGTAAACGGCGTAAAGGCCCAGGACTTCCCGCCCCTGCCCGTGGACTACGGCTACAGGGATTCCAAAAACTTCTGGTACCACAGGCGCAGAAGGATGCTGCCGGAGCTCCTGCCCCAGAGGCAGACCACCGTGCAGTCCGTCCGCTACGCGGCGGACCGCCTGCAGACAGACGTGCAGTTTACCGACGAGGCTCTGGAGAAGCTGGTAAAAGTCCCCCGCATCTTCCTTCCCACCGTTCTGAAGGGCTGCGTCAGCTGGGCGGAGGAAAACGGCGTGAAAATCATCGGCGCAGAGCAGATGGAAATCATCAACGACAAACGTTCCAAAGAAAAAAACAAATAAAGTCAGAAAGGGGAGCAATACTATGAAAATCTTACTGGCAGGCGCCTTCGGAAACCTGGGCATCGAGATCCTGAAAGTACTCTGCGAAGGCGGCCGCGAAGTCGTGGCGGCAGACCTTAAGGAAAAGGAAAACAACGGACTGGAAGGCAGATACACCTTCCGCGCCATCGATGCCACCAGAAAAGAGACCCTGAAAGGGATCTGCGAGGGCGTCGACGTCGTCATCACCACCATGGGCCTTACCACGTCTTCCACGAAATTCACCGCCTACGACATCGACTACCAGGGAAATCTGAACCTCCTGGAAGAGGCGAAGGCTGCCGGCGTAAAGAAATTCAACTATATTTCCGTCATCGCCTGCAAGGAGCCCGGAGCGGAAAAGGTGCCCATGCTGCACGCCAAGGCCATGTTCGAGGATGAACTGACAGCCAGCGGCCTGGAGTACGTGATCTACCGCCCCACCGGCTACTTCTATGACATTGCCAAGGTCTTCAAGCCCTACGTGGACAAGGGCGAGATGCAGCTGCTCAAGGGCTATCACGGGGTAAGAGCCAACGTGGTGGACTGCCCCGACTTTGCGGCCTTTATCGGAGAGCACATGCTGGACAGAAACGCCGTCTACGAGGTGGGCGGCAAAGAGACCTACACCTACGAAGAAATGGCAAAGCTCTGCTTCCGCGCGGCCGGAAAGCCCGTCATCATCAAGGACAGCCCCATCTGGATGTTCTCCATCCTGGCCAATCTTCCAAAAATCAAAAAGGCCGGCAAGCATGACATCATCCTCTTCTCCAAGTGGACCCTGTCCCACGATCTTGTTGGCAAAGACGTGACCGGAGACCATTCCTTTAAGGAATACATTGAAGAATACTTCGGGAGGAAATAAGCATGCTGCATCTGGATCCTTCCTGTATCGGCAGAGTATGGCCCACCTTCATGTGGACGGTGGCCGTCGTTTCGGCCCTGGGCTGCTGCATGGGCTTTCATGAATTCGTATGGTTCATGTCCGTAGGCTACGGCTTTTCGGTCATGTGCATCGGCCTTTTCCATCTGATCTTCGGCTTTATTAAGGGCAGCCTGACCGCAGCTGCGGCTGTCATGACAGTGCTCTTTATGATCTACGGATACCGTCTGGGCGGCTACCTCTTAAAGAGAGAACTGACCAACGCAGGCTACCGCAAGACCCTGGAATCCACCGGTTCCACAAAACGCATGCCGGTTCCGGTCTCCCTCTGCATGTGGGCCTTCTGCACCTGGCTCTACGTGGCGGAGACTTCCGCGGTGACCTACAGGATCATCAACCAGGCGGGCGACAATCTCTTTGCCTGGCTGGGCGCCCTGATCATGGCTGCTGCCATCTGGGGGGAAGCTACGGCCGATCACCAGAAATCGGCTGCCAAAAAAGTCAACCCCAGGCGCTTCTGCGACACGGGACTCTATAAGTATGTGCGCTGCCCCAACTATTTTTCCGAGATTCTCTTCTGGTTCGGCGTGACCGTCTCCGGCATAGGAGCCGTCCGGGGCAGGCAGTGGATCATGGTGCTCACGGCCTTCGTCCTGATCACTTTCGTCATGTACAATTCCGCCCAGAGACTGGAGCTGCGGCATGAGAAGACCTACGGCCTTGATCCGGAATACCAGAAGTATTCCGACACAGTCCCTCTCCTCTTCCCCTTTACGAAGCAGTACCATTCCATAAAGGTATACAGAGACTGAAAAAGCTTCCGGGAGCAGGAGGTTCATCATGAAAGAATTCAGTATACCTATGGCCCTGTTCGATCTGCTGCCGGTCTTCTGCTTCCTGGCCGGCGCCCTGATCATCACGGCCGGCATGAGAAGGAAAATGACCCTTCCCTGCAGGATCCTCTTCGAGGGAGGAAGCGGACTGGTCTTTGCGGCAGGGCTGTTAAAAGCACTCTACAAGCTGATCTGTGCTCTGGGCCTTGGGGACATAGCCTGGATGAGCAGACAGTTCTTCTTTAACCAGGCCCTGGGATTTCTTCTGGCAGGCCTTGGGCTTACGCTTACGGTAACGAGGCAGGGCAGGGCGCGAAAGGGCGCCGATGCCGAAAAAGTCTGTTCCATCCTGCCCATCCCTGTCATGGGCCTTGTGGGGATCACGGTGGCGGGACTGGCCGCCCTGGACGCTTCTCTCTGCTTTCTGGCGGCAGGAAAAAGAAAACGGAGCGCCCTGGTCCTCTTTATCTTCAGCTTTTTCATGTGCCTTGGCATGGGATATCTCTCTTCCAGGAGCTTTGAAAAGGCATCCATGAACTGGATCGCCGAGGGAATCAATGCGGCAGGGCAGATGGCTTTTCTGGCCGGATGCCTCATTCTGCATAAGGCCGCCCCCGAACAGGCTGCAGATGAAAAACATAAATCATACGGAGGAAAAGAAAAAATATGAGCAGGCATATCGATCTTGGACAATACACTGTGGATTCGCTGAGGCGGTATTTCGAACTGGTACCGAAAGAACTCAGAGAAGACGCGCGCCGCTCCAAAAGGGGCATGACATTTGAAACAAGGAGCTGGGAGATCCGCGGCGTCGGCCACCTGTGCGTGATGCGTATGAACGCCTTTCTGGGGCTTATGAAGATGGAGACCATCGTGATCGCCCCTTTCGAAGCCGATCTGCCCCTTTATAACGCGGACTGGGTGAATGCCTTCGGGACTGAGACCCAGATAGCGGAGCTCTACGACACCCAGCTGGAGCCCTGGCCCGAGGCCTCCCGGGAAAAGTTTCAGGCGCTAAGCAGAGCCTTTGCAGACCTTCCGGACGCCCCCGCCGGAGATCACTGGTATGATTCGGTCCTTTACCCCTGCTCGGTCCACAAAAAGGGAAAAGGCCTGACAGACCGCTTCAACACTCTGGCTAAAGACTACACGGACCTGTTCGCACAGGAGCTGGCGGCGGCGGAGAAATGCCCGGTGGACCGGAAAAAGGCCCTTGTCGGTGATTTCGCCCACAAGCTGGTGGAAAACGACGGACCTGCGGTCAGCATGATGGCAAAGCTCTTCGGCAAAGAAACCATGCAGAGGATCGTGCTCAGGCACATGTACGGGGTGGAAGCCTGAAGCCCCAGAGCCGCTCTGCCCGCAAGCGGCATAACGAAGGAATACTGCATTGGGCTGCAGATCGGGACCCGGGCTTCACCGCCCGGGTCTTTGTATGTCCGGACAGGGTCCCGGGCGCCGGTCAGATTCCAGAAGAAGCTCTCCAAAAAAAACCGGAGCATAAGGGACGATTTCTCATTCCTTATGCTCCGGCTCCTAAGGGGAGGACGCATGATGGATCCTGCGTTCTTTTCTTTTATCCGGACCGCAGCAGGCCGCCGGCCGCAGTCTTTTTTTCCTTCTTTTCCATATCCTCCGGCAGCTCCCGAAAAAGCAGACTTTCCGCATCAGAAGAAAAGGCCGGTCAGAAGTCCCGATACAAGGGCAAACAGCATGACAAAGAGTATATAGACCATAAAGCGTTTCCAGCCCAGGCATATTTTCAGAGCCCCGAGATTTGTGATCTTGGTGGCGGGGCCGGTGATCATAAAGGCGCAGGCGCTTCCAAGGCTCATTCCTTCCAAAAGCCAGCTCTGAAGAAGAGGGATGGTTCCGCCCCCGCAGGCATAGAGGGGAACTCCGATGGTCGCCGCCATCAGAACGCCCCATGCCTCATTTCCTCCGAATACACGGATCATCAGATCCTGGGGCACATATCTCTGAAACAGGGCCGACAGCCCGATACCTGCCAGGAAATAGGGCCCCGTAGCCTTTACGTTTCTCATGAAATTCAGAAAATACCGGACAGGCAGGCTGGGATGGGTATCCCGGCTCTCTCGTCCGGCGAAGTCCCGGAAGCCGAAAAACTCCCTGCCGCGGTAAAAGACATGCACCAGAAGGCCGGCAGAGATGCCGCAGAAAAAGCAGCTGATCACGCGGACCGCCAGGGCAGCGGTTCCCAGGGCCGCGCTGTAGATGATGAGCTGGGGATTCAGGAGGATCGATGCCATCATAAACGCTGCCAGCCAGTCTTCCCGCATGCCCTGCTTTCGGAATGCAGCCGCCACCGGGACCGTGCCGTACATGCAAAGAGGCGAAGCAATGCCCAGAAGGCATGCGGGAATGATCCCAAGGATACCCCACTTTTTCTTCTGCATCCCGGCAAAGAGCCCGTGGATCCGGTCTTTCAGAAAAACAGACACAAGAGAGCCTATGGCCATGCCCATGACCCAGTACACGAAAATCTGGCGAAGCTGGATCTCAAAGAAATACCATATGTAAATCAATTCCCGGCGAAGAACCGTCCAGACCTCACTCATCGATATTTACCAGTTCATAGGTCCGGCTGCCCAGCCCGATCTCTTCCGCATGCTCCAGTGTGTGCAGGCCGCTTTGTCTTTCGATCCGCCTGATCAGAGATCCGCCGTCCTCTGCCTGATACACCAGATCGATGCAGGCCTGGTCCAGGGCCACAGGGTCGAAGGATGCCAGGATGCCTATATCATGCATATCGGGCTCAGCCGGATTTCCGTCGCAGTCGCAGTCCACGGACAGGCGGTTCATCACATTGAGATAAACCATATGGTCTGCTCCCACATGGTCACGCACACCTGTCACCATTTCACCCAGAGCTTCCAGCCAGGCTTCCTGGTCGCTGTAAAAGATGCTGCCTTCCGTCTTTGTCCCGGCAGTATGCACGTAGACCTTGCCCCTGGGAGACGACATTCCGATGGCCACATTTTTGATGGCGCCGCCAAAGCCTGCCATGGCATGCCCCTTGAAATGGGACAGGATCACCCAGTCGCTGTAGTTTTCCGCGTGGCTTCCGACGATCACACGGTCAAGCCGTATCCCGTCTTTTACCGGCCACTCCGTCTCGCCTTCTTCGTCCAGCAGATCAAAGTCTGCAATGGCCGTGAAGCCATGGTCCTCCGCGACCTGTCTGTGCATGGCGGAAGAAGCGCGGGAGCCCTCGTATGCCGTGTTGCATTCCACTATGGTCCCGTCAAGCCGCTGCACCAGATCTCCGATCAGTTCCGGACGCAGGTAATTGCTGGCAGGAGGCTCGCCCGTGGAGATTTTTACCGCCACTTTTCCGGAGGGCTCCCAGCCAAGTGCCTCATAGACCCGGACAAGACCTTCCGCCGAAATGTCGGAAGTGAAATAGACAGCAGGAACCTGCTCCGGGCTGTCTGACTGCCCGGCCCCGGATCCCTCCGTTTCTGACGGGGCCTCAGATTCATTCACGGCAGGCTCTTCGCTCTGCTCCTCTGATCCGGCCGGAGTCTCCGTGCCGTTTTTCTCTGCAGACGGATCTGTGCTTCCTCTTCCGCATGCGCTCACAAAGAGCAGGGTGAACGAAAGGATCAGAATAAGAAGTGTCGACTTTTTCATTAAAACTTTCCTCAAAGAGACTTTCCGCGGCCATACCGCTTTCAGCTTTTTGTTCTCACGGATTCCCTGGATGTATAGTATACCTGCACCAGGGCTGCTCCCATATTTCTTTGACGTTTTTTTGGAAATCTTTTTGTCTTTTTGTCTGAAATGCTTTTTGTGTGACTCAGGAATTCTAGACCACATCTCCCAGCCGGATCCTAAGATCCGGGTAGATACCAGCAGGGATCTCCTCCTCAAAGGAATACATTTCCACCGTTTCTTCTTCGCCTGCCCGGCTGTATACCAGTACGATCCTCTTATCCGGATTTATGATCCAGTACTCCCGGACGCCGGCAGAGCGGTATTTAAGGAGTTTGATCAGGAAGTCCATCCGCTTCGAAGATGGGGATACCACCTCTACGATCCAGTCCGGAGCTCCGACGCAGCCTTTTTCCTCAGATCTGGAAGGATCGCAGATCACTGTCAGATCCGGCTCCACAAAGACAGAATCATCCCCATTCAGATACACACCATAAGGCGGAATGTAAACTTCACACGCTCCGCCATGAGAGCGGATATAAGAAGCGACCGCAAGATGCATCTCCCCAGTAATCTTCTGGTGTGTTCTGGAAGGCGAAGCCATAAAGAAGATTTCCCCGTCGATCAGTTCCGCTCTGACGCCCTCCGGCAGGGCGTAAATATCCTCAATGGTGAAAACCTTCTGATCCGAACTGTAAGTTACCGCGGGCTCCTTAAGCAGCCTGGCACAGCCGCCCGTCATTTCTCCCGGATAAAAATATGCTGCAGGCTGCCTGTCAGCAAGGGCTCTGGCCAGGGATTCCAGTGTGTTCTGTCTCGGCCTTTTTGTGCGGCCGCTCATGACCTTCTGTACAGTTCCAAGGGGGAGGCCCGAAAGCCTTGAGAGTTTTTCGTTGCTGTAGCCCAGTTCTTTCTTCCGTCTCTTCATCTCTTCCAGTCTCATCCTGAACTCCTCCCATTTGGCTCTGCAAAGCATCATTTGGATTTAATATGGTTTTATTATATATCAAAGCTGTAATTAAGGCAATATTATGAATCCGTGCAGGCAGGCCGGAGGGGATCTTCCGCCTCCGGATCATCAGCCTGAAAACGGCCTGTTTCGGGCAGATGCCTTTCCATCACCTATATGGCTTCCAGGCGGAAAAAAGGCTCCCGGGGCAGAAAAGTTCATAAGAAACCCCCTCAGGGACTGTACTTCATCTGAAAGTACATCTCCTGAGGGGTTTTCATGACTGGTCCTTTTATCAGAGACAGAAAAGCGTTCCCGTCCCCGCGGCAGCTTTTCCGGAGTCAGGCGGATCTTAATATCCGTCCATCCGCACAGGGAAAGGGGGGCTTCCGCTTTTTTGCCTGTATCACTTTATTTCTCCATGATCGCGCAGGCCGGGCAGGCCCGGATGATCTTCTTTAGCAGTTCTTCGTCCAGGCCGGAAGATACCGATATGACCTGGGCCTTTCCCGTCTCGCTCAGCCTGAAGACAGAGGGCGCGGACTTGATACAGAGGAGGCACCCCCGGCACTTCTCCTGATCTACTCTCACTTCTATAACAGACCGGGGCTTTTTCCCTTTTAAAAAAGGCAGACGCCAATTCATACTGTGCCAGCGCATATTTCCGCTCCCCCTTTGTTTCGCATGATCATTTCATGCTCAGCCCGAAGGCTTCGCTTCCTCTTTATTGTACTATGCCTGTCAGCCAAGTGCCACGTCCAGCACCATCATCAGCACAAATCCCAGCGCAAAGGCCACTGTGCCCACGTTGGAGTGCTCCCCCTCGGACATCTCCGGGATAAGCTCCTCCACCACAACGTAGAACATGGCGCCCGCGGCAAAGGCCAGCATATAGGGCAGTACGGAGATCACCGCGCTGGCTGCGGCAATGGTGACAAGTCCCGCGATGGGCTCCACGATGCCCGAGAGTACCCCGTACCAGAAAGTCCTTGCTTTTGACAGGCCGGCGGCCCGAAGCGGCATGGATACGATGGCACCTTCCGGGAAGTTCTGCAGGGCAATGCCAAGGGCCAGGGTAAACGCCGCCGCTTTGCTTACCCCCGTCTCTCCCGCAGCCCAGCCGGCATAGACCACGCCTACCGCCATGCCCTCGGGAATATTGTGCAGGGTCACCGCCAGGATCAGCTTTGTGGTGCGCTTCAGATTGCTTTTTGGGCCCTCGGACTGCTCATCCATATGCATGTGGGGCGTCACCGTGTCGAGCAGCAGCAGAAAACCCATGCCGATCAGAAAGCCCACAGCCGCAGGTATGAAGGAGAGCCTTCCCATGTGCTCCGCCCCCTCCAGGGCAGGCTGCAGCAGGCTCCAGAAGGAGGCTGCCACCATGACGCCCGCGGCAAAGCCTGTAAGCATCCTCTGCAGTGAATCAGAGATCCGGTCTTTCAGCACGAACACCATCGCCGCACCGAGACTGGTTCCCATAAAGGGAATAAGAAGTCCTGTCAAAATCTGCATATTCATAGCATTCACCTCATCGTGCTTGCAAAAAAAGTCAAGGGCAAGCCGGGGAGTCTTCACCGGCATTTTTTACTGTCGGGTCCCGAATCCGTATGCGGCTGCCTGCAGATCATAGCAGCATACATTTTCCCCCATGGATTCCATATGGTTTATATATTCGTCCAGAAATTCCGCATGGAAAGGATAGCCGTTTTTCAGGAAAACGGCCTCGCACCGGGGAGCGGTGATCTGCGTCAGATCGGTCATGTTCTCCGTTACATACCGGTAGGCCTCCGGGTCCGAAGCCGCATTCCATTCATTGCCGCCTCCCTCCGGCCCTTCTGAATCTCCCGCCATCATCAGGGCATGAGCGGACTTAAGCGACGGATCTTCTTTCAGCAGAGCCGCAAATTCTGTCAGGGGAGCAAGCAGATATATATCAGTTTCCGACAGATCCGTGGAAGCAGAATATTCTGTGACTCCGGAAAACCATCCGGACACTGTCTCCAGCAGTTCCTTTTTGGTCTTTACCTGATCCGACCCATACTCATTCCCGGAAAGCCCTTCCGGATCCTGCAGCAGAATAACGGCACTGTCATATTTTTCCGATAGATACTCGGCAGCGCAGAGATCATCCAGCAGTCCGTCCGTATAGATAAAACAGGTAGTTTTACAGATAGTTTTACAGGAATCACTGGGGGCCTCATCAGGCTCCTCAGCTCCGCAGGATGTGAGGCAGGCCAGAAAGACTGCGGCCATGCATGCAAATACGGAGGGCAGTCTTTTAAATTTTGCTCTGTGTTTTCTGTGTTTCATCTGAAGCATGTCTCATTTCCTACGGCAGATACCGGCTTCCGCGGCCAAAAGAGAACCCGGCACCCGAAAATCAGGGCAGGGAACGGTCCCTTTACGCCCGGGCAGGTCCCGTCTCATAAATAAAGTTTCAGTACGGTTTCATCATCGTTCATCTGACCGGTTTCGGGAAAGCCGAACCGGTGATACAGATCAAGGGCCCTCACATTGGGTTCTTTGGTTGAGAGGGTAATGCTATCTGCACCGTGTTTCCGGAAATATCCGATGATTTCTGTAAGTGCCGCCCTGCCGTATCCTTTCCCCTGTTCCCTTTCGTCGATCATAAATCTCCAGAGCCAGTATCTGTCTTCCGGGTCATCATTGTTTTCATCAAATGCGAACATGGCAAAGCCCACCATTCTTCCGTCGGCATAAACAGCAAAGGGACGGGCAATGCCGGGGCTTTTTCCGGCGGCAGCCAGTGATTCTGTATTGGAGGCTATATACTGCTCCTGCCCGCTGCTGACAGAGAGGCGTTCGCACTCTGCCCTGTTGTTATTGTCGATCTTACGAAGTTCAATGTCCATGAAGCCCTCCGCAGGCAAGGGGTCTGCCCATGACAGAGGTCCCTTCACTTCTTCCATCCCCGGCGGCCCCGTCTGCCTTACAGGGAGAAAAGCTCCTTCAGCCATTTCATGAACGAAAAAGAAGGTTTTTCCGCTTCGGCCGCTTTCTGATCAATTTCGGACAGCTTTTCCGAAACGATCTTTTTCACAAGTTCGGCGTTTTCCCGTGCAAGAGCGTTGGCCTTCTCTGTCACTTCTTCCTCACTGCCCGTCCTGCTCAGTTCAACCATGGCTGCGTCGTCGGCCGCAAACTTTTCGCTTAATTCCTCCTGCGTTTGTTTCATGAACCTCCGGAGTTCTTCCGCCAGTCCTTCGTCTTCCAGATATTTCAGGACAGTTTCTGCCTTTTTGGCATCCACTTCCTGTCCGTCCCTGTCCCTGTAAACGCCGTCTGCATCCACGCGGTAATATCTGCCGTTTCCTGCATTGCCGATTTCGTTGAAGAGCCAGTAGACCGAATCCGGATCGAAACTGTCCGGCGTATCCGTGGTATATACGGAAGGCGTCTCAGTCATGGCTCCGGCATAGAAAGGCACATATATGGAAAATTCCGACGGCGCCAGGGCCAGCCACTCAATGGTGGATACGAAGAGGGGGATGGAGGGGTCCTTCCGTATTTCGAATATGTGCTCTTCGTTCTGCCTGTATGTACCGATCGACCGCATAAGTTCTCCCGCGGCATTCTCATTGTGAGAAGTGGTTTCGTAAGGGGTTCCTTCTCCGTGGGAAGAGAGCACGTCCCGGAGGGTCATCAGATCGACGGTTCCTCTGACCTGGCCGGAAGGGCTGTACTGGAGGTAAAAGGGGCCTGCCGCTTCTTCCTCTACGGAAGCATTGGGATAGAGATCCGCCATTTCCGAAACCGGCCGGGGTACCACGTCCGTCATCTCGGCCAGCTCCCGGTTCAGAATGAAGGCTCCGTAGTAAAAGCGGTAGCTTGCATAGGCATTATATCCTTCTGCGTAGGATTTCCCCACGTGTATTTCATCTTCCCCTTCCACATCGCTGACATAGAATCCGCCTTTTTTCGCAGTGCTGATCAGGCCCTCCGATGCGACGATGTTTTCGTCGGAAACGTTGATCTGCCCTGTCATGACAGCATTGGGAAGAACGGAGACCGTATCATCGGAAAGCCTGGTAGCGGCATACTGGTGTCCGGAAAGGACTTCAAAGACCCATGTCTCCTCCCGGTCCGCGATCAGCACCGTACTCACTTCCGCATAGTCCGGGTCTTCCATGTCCGGATTCCCGTGGCCGAAGGTATCGATACACTCCGCAAGGATCTCCACTCCCTCCCGGGCGGTCCCGGCCGACTGCAGGATATAGGAAGCCATGGAGATCTCCGTAATACCGCCCTGGGTCAGGGGGTCTGTTTCCAGCACTTTTCTGTTGAAGTAGGTCGATACCGTGGCAGATACGGATACTCCTTTTTCGTTGATGCCCGCTTCGGCAAAAGGGATCTTCGTAAGGCCGCTGTATTCTGACGGATCGTCCATGATGACGCTGTAGCGGAGCGTATGGGAGGGATACGGCGCTCTGAAGCCATAGTCGTCTTCCAGATATTCTCCGGGTCTATGATCCGCCGCGGGGATGATCAGGAACTGTTTTGCGTAATCCGGGCCGAAATCTTCGGAGCGTCCCATGTATACGGATCCGTTTCCGGTCACGCCGCTTCCGGCGTAAATACCTGTACAGGCCTGGAGATCCATGGAGGATGCCGGGAGGCAGATTCCGAAAGAGAGAATGACCGGCAGCGCTTTTTTAAGGCACAGTTTCCTGACAGAGAATCGTTTCATGCTTCGCCTTCCTTTTTTATGAAAAACACTTCCCTGGTTCTGTTTCATCTTCTGCCCCGGTTCCCCGGACAAAGCCAGCCCCGGGATCTGTTCTCCGGCATTTCATGCATCAGAGCGCGCTTCGCGATGCAGCTGCCTTCGACTTATAACTCATTGTAAGTTCCCCCAGGCGCCCCTTTTTCTTTGCAAGGATCAGAACGGCGATGCCAAGCAGGCAGTCCGCGAAGACCGCGGGAAGGGCTCCCTCCACGCCGAATCCGTAATCATAGATCAGGCTGCTGACGCCGGTGGAGGCATCCAGTCTGAGCAGGGATACCTGGGATACAAGGCCGCTGTTAGGGAGGCCGAACAGAAAATTCTGGGTAAAATTCCACATGGTATGAATGCCCATGACTGCCCAGATGCTTCCTGTATACCAGCGGACGAGGGAATAGGAAATACCGCATACCACGATATCGGCAACGGCCAGAAAGGTGACGCCGGGATTGGACATGTGCAGCAGGCCGAAATAAACGCCGTTTACCAGGACCGCTGTCCATACCGGATAGCGGATGCAGATCCTTTCATACAGAAAGCCCCTGCACCAGAGCTCTTCGGAGCTGCTCTGGACGAACACCATAAGAAAGGCATAAAGGAGCACCGGGATCTCATTAAAACTGAAATTCATGGAAAAGCGTATGTCTCCGTGGAGCATGACACAGGCAATGCAGAAAAAATTGGTAAGAAATCCCAGAGCCAGTCCCATGAGCAGGTTCCTTACGGTATTTTCCCGGGAGGGTTCGTAGGTATCCTCCACCACATTGATTCTGTAGCTTTTTCCGGCTCCTTTAGGAAGAAAGGACCGAAGGATAAAACGGTTCTTCTTAATGACCGCACAGACAAGTATGAGGGTTATGACGGAACCTGCCGTAACCGTATAGTTTGTGTTGATAAAAGTGACGGCCGGAGAAGTATCTCCCATCAGGGACAAAAGCCCTTCCAGTCCAAAGCAGACAAAGGATGACAGAAACATATACAGAATGGTCACCAGAAAGATGATCCAGAGCAGATCGTTGCCGAAGGGCTCCCGCTTTTTTTCTTTTTTCATTTTGATTTATGCCTCCCGGGCATATAAGCCCCATTTCATACATTGTAACATAGGAAGGCAAAAACGGAGGCCTTGAGACAGGCCTCCTTCGCTTTGACAATTAAAATTTATCGGGAAATCGGAGAAATCATGATAAACCTGAATTATTCACGAGGGTAGGTCCTGCATAGAACCCCGCCCTCAGACATGTAAACTGGCATTTCGTTGGCACGATTTTTCAGGGACTAACCTAAAAATGGGCATAGTATCCCTGCGGTTTCAGGAAGGTGCCTTTGAAATTGCCAAAGTACATGAGTTGCTGGTTACTGTTTATTCCAGCTGAAGCTGCAGTCCCCGTATATTTGACAGAGTTTCGTAGAATTCTTTCTTGTAGGGGCAGCTGCTGCACAGCTTGAATACGGTATATCTTGCTGAATGGACCACTTTTGCAGCGACTTTCAGCAGTTTAAGACGGATAGTGTCGATACGCTGATTTTTCATATTGGCAGGCAACGAAAGCCTACGGAACCAGTTGAACAGGTTGTAGGCCAGTGCATGCACCTGAAGACAGTTTGCATTCACCACCACCCTGTGGGAACTGACTGAAGCAAAGTTCCTGTACATGCCAGGATATCCGCGGGAAATGCAAAGATGCAGATTCCCAGAGAGAGAAAGACCGTCAAAAGTTTTCTGGCAGATATGTGATTCATTTTACGCCCTTCCTTTTCTGATAAGCACACAGGCAGCCGCCGGCTGCACTGCAGTACTGCAGAGCATATGGGAAATGTCCTGTCTTCAGTCCTCATCTTCCGTATATTCCAGCAGATCTCCGGGCTGGCAGTTCAGGACTTTGCAGATTGAATTCAGGGTCTCGAAACGGATTCCCTTCA
>ODAI014743689.1_pt1 | contig 14995 bp, 11 predicted proteins | sample 1539321 | NCBI WGS metagenome assembly ODAI01 (sample SAMN02144231, study PRJEB22623) | gut metagenome | biome: sheep rumen | host: Ovis aries | place: New Zealand
AACGCCGGGGCCCTTGACGACCAGTTCGCCTACTTCGCCCTGGGGTACGACCTTATGATTCTCGTCGCAGATCTTCAGCTTCCATTCATAGCCGGGGATGCCGATGGCTCCCAGCTTATGGTTGTTGCCGACGCCCAGATGGACGCAGCCGGGGCCCAGGGATTCGGACAGACCGTAGTTATTGTCGAAATCCTGGCCCGGGAAGTAATCCCACCAGTGCCTGACCAGTGAAGGGGGAACAGGCTGGGCACCGATGTGCATCAGGCGCCACTGGCTCAGATGATAGTCGGACATTTTCAGAGCGCCGCTGTCCAGGGCGTCCACGATATCCTGCACCCAGGGAACAAGGAGCCAGACCAGAGTGCAGCGTTCGTCGGAAACTGCCTTGAGAATGATCTCGGGCCTGGTGCCCCGAAGCAGGACAGCCCGGCTGCCGGAGATCAGAGAGCCCATCCAGTGCATCTTTGCGCCCGTATGGTAGAGGGGCGGAATACAGAGGAAGGTATCGCTTCTGGTGGTCCCGTGGTGCTTCTGTTCCATGATGGCGGTATGGAGCAGGGCGTTGTGGGTATGCAGGATGGCCTTGGGGAAGCCTGTGGTGCCGGAGGAGAAGTAAATGGCGGCGTTGTCGCTGTCATTGACGATCACATCCGGGGAGGTGCTGGAATAGTTGGCTGTCTGCTGGACCATGTCCTCCGCAAAGGAAGGGCAGGAGGGGCCTAGGTAGAGAAGGAGCCGTCCCTTGGAAATGGAAGGTGCGATCTCCTCGATCCTGCCGATGAACTCCGTACCGAAGATCAGAACGATGGAATCGGAAAGATTCAGGCAGTATTCGATCTCATCGGAAGAGTAGCGGAAATTAAGAGGGACCGCTACGGCGCCGGTCTTGAGAATGCCGAAATAGACGGGCAGCCAGTCCAGACAGTTCATCATCAGGATGGCGACCTTGTCGTCTTTTTTGATGCCGCGGGCAAGAAGGAAGTTGGCCACACGGTTGGACTTTTCGTTGAAGACGGCCCAGGTGATCTCCTGACGGTAGGGAATGCCCTTCAGGGGCTGTACCAGGTCATATTCTTTCCAGGTGGTCAGGGTGGGGACCGTGACAGTGGGATTCAGTTCTACAAGCGCTACATCGTTAGGCCAGAGTCTGGCATTTCTTTCAAGGTATTCTGTAACAGGCATAAGACAGGTTCCTTCCAAAAAAGATACTTTCGTGGTTTAAAGCGTTACGGTTTTCTGCAATAAAGTCCACGCATCTAATAATAGTCTTTACTTTACATAAAGTCAAGGACCGTCTCCGGCCGGAAGGCCATAAAAAACGTATAAAAAAACGATGGGGATCCGGCCGGAAAGCCTGTATATATCAGTATTTGCGGATCTCGGCGCTGTCGCCGGCGCCTGTGTATTCCACCTTCCGGATCAGAGCCTCATAGCTGTAGCTCTCATCTACTCTGATTCTGACGGTATCTCCCGTCCTGCGGCCCAGCAGAGCCCTGCCCATGGGGGATTCGACGCTGATCAGTCCGTTGAGGGCGTCCTTGCGGATGGTGCTGACCAGGGTATAGACCTCTTCCGCGTCATCTTCGGGAATGTAGACCGTGACGGTCTTGCCGATGGAGACCTCATTCTCAGAGCTGCTTTCCTCGATCACGTCCGCCGTCTTGATCATCCTTTCCAGGTAGCGGATCCTTCCCTCGTTCCGGTTCTTGGCCCGCTTGGCCTCATGGTATTCGAAGTTCTCGCTCAGATCCCCCTGGGCCCTGGTCTCCTTGACTTCCTCCAGGGCTTCGGGCCTCACCACCAGTTTGCGGTAGTCCAATTCCTTCTGCAGGTCTTCTATATCTTTTTTCGTAAGCTTATGTCCCATAAAAATGTTCCTTTCCCGGCTCCGGCGAGCCGGCTTTTATCATAGCATTCTTTTTGAGATCCTGCCAGTTTAACATAAAAGGCCCGGAAGCAGGGCCTTTCTGCGTCTTGCAATAGCTTTCCATTGTCTGTATAATTCAACTGAAAAATGGGCGGGCTGTCCGCCTTTTTAAAGGAGCAGCAATGAATAGAAGAAGAAATCAGATCATAGCAGGCGTGATCGCTCTCATTCTGGTCATGTGCCTGATCATTCCCTTATTATCCGCAGTGACTTCTGCGGGCATGTAAGGCAGAAAGGAAATAATAAACGATATGAAATATATACTGAAAGGAGCGGCCCTTGCCGGAATGATCGCTTTTCTGGCCGGCAGCTCTGTCCTCGGCGCCCGGGCTGCAGAAAACGGAGAGGAGCTGCTGCATCCCGGATATGTATTTCTGGAAGGAACTACCATAAACGGCACGGATGTATCCGGCATGACGGAAGAAGAAGTCCTCTCTCTTGTCAGAGAACAGGTTGACAGCTCCCTGAACGCTGTCCTGACCCTGAAGGGAAAGGAGGACCAGTCCGTTTCCATGAAAGCCTCCGAACTGGGCATCAGATGGTCCAATCCCGAAATCATTGACGAAGCCGGTGCCGCCGGCTACGGAGGAAACATCCTCTCCCGCTACAAGAAAAGAAAAGACCTGGCGCAGGAAGGCAGGGACTACAGCGTCGAATACAGCTTCGACAGGGAAAAGATCGCCGCGCTGATCAAAGAGAAATGCTCTTCCTTTGACAGGAAGCCGGTGGACGGAAAACTGGAATTCAAGGAAGACGGCCTTGCCTACGTGCCCGGCAAGGAAGGCGTAAAGCTGCTGGTGGACGAATCTGCGGATGCCGTCAGTGACTTTATCAATCATGAATGGGACAGAAAGGACGCCCAGATCGACCTGAAGATGGAATCCCTGGCCTATGAAGGCACAGAGGAGGAACTGGCACAGTGCACCAGCGTCCTTGGTACCTATACCACCTACTATTACAGCTCCACCTGGGGAAGAAGAGAGAACATTGCCACGGCCACGGGAAAGATCAGCGGGACCATCCTGTATCCCGGAGAGGAATTCTCCACTCTGGATACGGTCTGCCCTTTCACCTATGAGAACGGCTATCAGGTGGCTCACGCCTATGCCAACAATAAAGTCGTCGAGTCCCTGGGCGGCGGTGCCTGCCAGGTATCCACTACCCTTTACAACGCTGTCCTCAGGGCAGAGCTGGAGGTTTCGGAGCGTCACAACCATTCCATGACCGTCAGCTACGTACAGCCTTCGGAGGACGCCTGCATCACCTCCTCCGGCGGACTGGACTTCAAGTTCGTAAATGATTCGGACAGCCCCATCTATATCTACGGCAAGGCTGGAAACGGCGAGATCACCATGACCATCTACGGAAAGGAAGAGCGCCCCGAAAACAGGGATGTGGAATTCCAGCCGCAGATCCTGAGTAGGACTTCTTCCTGGACAAAGCACGAAAAGGACAGCAGTCTCAAAAAGGGAAAGACCAGGACCGAATACGGTTATACGGGCTACAGCGCCCAGCTGGTCAAGATCGTGAAAGAGGACGGCAAAGAGGTCAGCAGAGACATCGTCAACAAGAGCAGCTATGCCGCCACCCCCACCATCGTCTATGAGGGTACCAAGAGGTAGAAAAAGAGGATGCCATGAAACTCCGCATGGGCAAGATCGGCCGGAATGTGCTGGACCGGTCCGTATTTAAAAGAATACCGGGACCCCGGCAGACGGAGGACTGCGCTCTTTCAGAGGATCGCTTCGTGGTGACCGCAGACCCCATAACCCTCAGGACTTCCCGGATTGGAGAGCTGGCCGTCTATGCGGCCATAGGAGATCTGTCCGCGGCGGGCGCACGGCCCCTTGGTTTTTCACCGGTCATCCTGCTGCCCCCGGATTCGGAGGAAAGTCTGCTCCGGGAGATCATGGATCAGATCGCAGAGACCTGCCGGAAAACAGGTCTTGCTGTGAAGGGCGGCCATACGGAGGTCACTTCGGCAGCATCAAGGCCCATCGTCACAGGGACCGCCTGGGGAAGAAAAAGAAACCGGAGCGCCTTTCATCCCGGGCCCGGGACCCCGGTCTTCATGACCAAGTGGGCCGGCCTGGAAGGAACCTACCTGCTGGCGGAGGAAAAGGAAAAAGAGCTCCTTTCCCGCTTCCCCGCATCCATGGTCTCAAGGACGAAAGGCTTCAGAGACTGGCTCGGAACGGCGGAAGAATCGGCAGCCGCGTTAAAGTCCGGGAACTGTCTCATGCATGACATTTCGGAAGGCGGCATCTTCGCCGCCCTCTGGTCCTTTGCGGATATGACAGGGTCCGGACTTGACATCGACCTGAAAGAAATTCCTCTCCGTCAGGAGACCATAGAATATACGGATTATTTCGGCATCAATCCCTATCAGATGGAATCGGCCGGAAGTCTTCTGATCGCACCGGAGGATCCGGAGGCGCTTATGAGGGAAATGGCCGCGGCAGGCATTCCCTGCGGGCCCATAGGAACTCTGACGGGAGACCGGGCCAGGATCCTCAGGAACGGGGAGGATGTCCGCTACCTGGATCTTCCGGGGCCGGATTCCCTGATCGGAATCCTTGGAAAATGACAACAGTTATCGAAAGCAGAAAAGGAGCAGCGTTTATGAATACTTTAGAGGAAAGGGTCCTTTCCATTATCGAGAAGAACAGCAGAGTGGATACCAAGGAACTGGCCATCCTTCTGGGCACGGAGGAGAGCGAGATCCTTGCCGCCATGGAAAAGCTGGAGCAGGAGGATGTGATCTGCGGCTACCATACCATGATCGACTGGGACAAGACCGGCGTGGATAAGGTCACGGCCCTGATCGAGGTCCGGGTCACGCCTCAGAGAGGCAAGGGCTTCGACGAGATCGCGGAAAGAATCTATAAGTATCCGGAAGTCACCAGTGTCTACCTGATCTCCGGAGGCTATGACCTGATGGTCACCCTGGAGGGAAAATCCCTCAAGGACGTATCCAGCTTCGTGACCAACAAGCTGTCCACTCTGGATACGGTCATTGCCACCACCACCCATTTCATTCTGAAGAAATACAAGGATCACGGAACCATTATGACCAGGCACCATGAAGACCAGAGGGAGATGATTACGCCGTGATGAAAGAGAATGCAAACCATGTGCTTTCTGATACCTGTGTGGGCCTGAAGCCCTCGGGCATACGGAAATTTTTTGATATCGTCAGTGAAATGACGGACGCCATTTCCCTGGGCGTGGGCGAGCCGGACTTTGATACCCCCTGGCATATCCGGGACGAGGGCATCTATTCCCTGGAGAAGGGCCGTACCTTCTATACCTCCAATTCGGGCCTCAAGGAACTGAAGAAGGAAGTGGCCGCCTATATGAAAAGGTCCCAGAACCTTCGCTACGACTATAACAGTCAGATCTTTATCACCGTAGGAGGATCCGAAGCCATTGACCTTATGTTCCGGGCTATGATCAATCCCGGGGACCAGGTCCTGATCCCCACTCCCTGCTATGTATCCTACGATCCCTGCGCCCGCCTGGCGGGAGCAGAGCCCGTGATCGTGGAACTGAAGGAAGAGAATGAGTTCCGCCTGAAGGCAGAGGATCTGGAGAAGAAGATCACGGATAAGTCCAAGATCCTGGTCCTGCCCTTCCCCAATAACCCCACCGGGTCCATCATGACAAGAGAGGACCTGAGGCCTATCGCGGAGCTGTGCATCAAACACGACCTTTATGTCCTTTCGGATGAGATCTACGGAGAGCTGACCTACGAAGGCCGCCACGTATCCATCGCGTCCTTCCCGGGCATGCAGGAAAGGACCATCGTGGTCAACGGTTTCTCCAAGGCCTATGCCATGACCGGATGGCGTCTGGGCTATGCCTGCGGACCGGACTGGATCATCTCCCAGATGATCAAGATCCACCAGTTCGCCATCATGTGCGCTCCCACCACCAGCCAGTACGCCGCGGTGGAGGCTCTGCGCAACGGTGACGAGGATGTGCGCATGATGCGGGAGTCCTACAATGAGCGCCGCCGCTTTGTCCTGTATTCCCTGAAGAAGATGGGCCTGCCCTGCTTTGAGCCCAAGGGAGCCTTCTATGCCTTCCCCTGCATCAAAGAGTTCGGCATGACTTCGGATGAATTTGCCACAAGGCTTCTGCAGGAAGAAAAGGTGGCCATCGTTCCCGGCACTGCCTTCGGCGACTGCGGAGAAGGGTTCCTGCGGCTTTCCTATGCCTACTCCATAGACAACCTGAAAAAGGCCCTGGCCCGTCTGGAAAGATTCGTGACCAGGCTGAGAGCGAAGTGAACATCGTACTGCACCAGCCGGAGATCGCCGGCAATACGGGAAACATAGGAAGGACCTGCAGGGCCACAGGCACCTCCCTGCATCTGATCGAGCCCCTGGGATTTAAGCTGACCCAGAGGGAGCTGAAACGCTCCGGCATGGACTACTGGGAAGAGCTGGACGTAAAGCGCTACATGAATTACGAAGAGTTCCTGGAGAAAAACCCCGGAGCCGTCATCTGGTATGCCACCACCAAGGCGGAAAAGACCTACGCCGACGTTTCCTTCGGGGAGAACGATTTTATCATGTTCGGAAAGGAAAGCGCAGGTATTCCCGAAGAGATCCTGGCGGTGAACAGAGAACGCTGCATCCGCATTCCCATGGATCCGGAGGCAAGGTCTCTCAACCTGTCCAATTCGGCAGCCATCATCCTTTACGAAGCCCTGAGACAGAACGGCTTCCCCGGATTGTTAAAGGAAGGGCATCTGCACAGACTGTCCTGGAAAGAATAAGATACGGATATGAGAAATCCTGCACTCCGGTGCAGGATTTCTTTATGTCCGCCCTTGCGCCCGTAAAAAACCGCCCCGTTCCGGAATCGTTTCCGAAACGAAGCGGTCTTTATTCTTCTTCCAGTTCGTTATTTTTTTCGGACAGCCGCAGGGAGAATATAAACTCGCTTCCCACGCCCTCCGTGCTGATCAGGTTGATGTTTTCGTTATGGGCCCTTATGATCTCCCGAACGATGGAAAGGCCCAGGCCCGTGCCCTTTTTGTCCTTGCCTCTGGACAGGTCGCTCTTATAGAAGCGTTCCCAGATCATCTTCTGGTCGTCCTTGGGGATGCCGATCCCCTTGTCCTTGACGGAGACATAGACCTTGCTGCCCTTTTCGCTGGTTTCGATGGTGATCACCGAATCGTTCCTGCTGAACTTGATGGCGTTGTCGGTCAGGTTGTAGAGGACCTGCTGGATCTTTTCCTCGTCCGCGTTGACATAGAGGATCTCTCCGGAAAAGACCAGCTGGAAGGAGATGCCCTTACTGCGGCAGGTCTGTTCAAAGGAGGCGGCCACCCTGCGGATGGTCTGGTTGATGTCGAAATCGGTCCTGCGCAGCAGCATGCCCCGGGTATTGAGATTGTTGAGGGTCAGAAGGCCGTTGGTCAGCTTGGTCAGACGGTCTGTTTCGTTCAGGACCACCTGCAGATAGTGGCTGCTGCGCTCGGGAGGGATGGTGCCATCCAGCATGGCCTCCAGAAAGCCCCGGATGGAGGTCAGGGGAGAACGGAAATCGTGGGAGACGTTGGCGATGAACTTCTTCTGGTCGTCCTCCGACCGGGCGATCTCGCTGGCCATGTAGGACAATGAGGCGGAAAGATATCCCATCTCGTCGTCGCTTTCCACGTTCAGCGGATAGTGCATGTTTCCGGCGGCATATTCCTCGGTGGCCCGGATGATCTTGCGAAGGGGCCGGTAGATGATCTCGGTAAAGAAGATCAGGATGATCAGGGAGAGAAGGAAGAGGATCAGAAGAATGATATAGGAAACATTCAGATAGGAATCCGCTTCTTCCGAGATCATCGACAGGGGGCAGTGGATGACCACGTAGCCCCGGGTCTTGTAGCCTCTGGTGATGGGCGCCAGAACGCTGAGATGGTCTTCCTCAAAGTGGGAAAAGAACTTACCCACCGTGTAGTAGCTTCCTCCCGTGACCGTGGGGTCAAAGCCCTCCACCACCACTTCCTCCTCCGGATCGGGCTCGTTGGCCGTGTTGATGACGATACGTCCCGAAGGGTTCATGATCCAGATCTCGCTCTGCAGATAGACGGATATGGCTTCCAGCTGTCTCTGGGCGCTTTCCAGGGAAATGTCCGTATTGTAAAGGTCCGAGGCATAGGTCTGGGCGATCTTGACGGCTTCCGAGTAAGTCTTGCGGGCCGTCCTGTGTCTTGCCGTTTCCGTCATGAGAGAGGAGCCGTAGCTGGAGATCATGACAAAACTGAGGATACCGAAGATCACATATGCGAGAATAAATTTCAGATAAACGGTTTTGCGCATGGATCAGCCTTTGAAGTCGAATTTGTAACCTACGCCCCAGATGGTGGAAATCTTCCAGCTCTTGTGATCCTTGATCTTTTCCCGGAGTCTCTTGATATGCACGTCGACGGTACGGGTATCTCCCGCATAGTCGTAGCCCCAGATCTGGTCCAGGAGCTGCTCCCTGGTAAAGACCCGATTAGGAGCGGCTGCCAGAAAGTATAAAAGCTCCAGTTCCTTGGGAGGCATATCGATGTGCTCTCCCATGTAGATGACGGAGTAGTTGGTAAGACTGATGGAAAGGTCCGGATAGGAAACGGATTTTTCGTCCTGTGCGGGCGCGGGCGCGGCAGCAGCCTTTTTCTGGTAGCGGCGCAGAACTGCCTTGACCCTGGCCACCAGCTCCTTGGAATCGAAGGGCTTTTCCATGTAGTCGTCGGCCCCCAGCTCCAGGCCCAGGACCTTGTCGAAGATCTCGCCCTTGGCGGAGAGCATGATGATGGGTATGTCGCTTTTAGAGCGGACCTCCCGGCATACCTGGTAGCCGTCGATGCCGGGCAGCATCAGATCTAAAAGGATCAGGTCCGGCTCATAGGAGGATACGGCCTTCAGGGCTTCCTCCCCGTCCGGGGCGATCTTTGTGTCGTAGCATTCCCTGTCCAGATAGAGACTGATCAGTTCCGCGATATTGCTGTCGTCGTCTACAATTAATATCTTCTGCTTTGCAGCCATAGTTACCTCTTTATTTTTTCAGCTGTACGATGGTGACGCCGGCATCCCCTTCGCCGAAGTCTCCGGACCGCCAGGATATGCCCTTCTGTTTCCGCAGATACTGCTGAACAGCGTTCCTCAGGGCACCGGTGCCTTTTCCGTGTACGATGCGGACGCTTTCCAGATGGGACATGCGGGCGTCGTCCAGGTACTTGTCCAGCTCCCGGATGGCTTCGTCGGTGGTCATGCCCAGAAGCATGATCTCGGGCTGGACGGAAACGGCCCTGTCCAGATTCATTTCGTGGGGCGTCTGGTACTGGGCGTTGGCAAAGGCCTTTTTCAGAGTGCTTCTGTGGCCCCGCTGCTCCGCAATGGTATTGCCGAAGGCGTCTTCATGGATCAGGATCAGATCGTCGATCCTGACCTGGGAATTCATGATGCCGCACTGGACTCTGACCTTTCCCTTTCTGGGAAGTTCCGTGACAGTGCCGGTCAGGCCCATGGAGATGACCCTGACCTTATCGCCTATGTGAAGGTCTTTTTCTGTCAGACGGCCCCTGAGCTGGGGAGCTTCCTCCCTCTGAAGCTTCTGGTTCTTTTTGGAGACGTCCTCCCGGAGGGAAGATCGGGTCTTTTCCATGGCTTTCATATCGCCGCCGGAACCATTCTTTCTCAGCTCGCTGATGGCCTGGTCCGCCGTATTTTTGGCTTCCTGCAGGATATCCCTGGCCTGTTCGTTGGCCTTCCTGAGGATCTTGTCCTTCTGCTTTTCCAGCTGCTGCTCCTTCTGGCGCAGGGCCATCTCCCGTTCTTCCATCTGGCGGCGGATCTTTTCCACCTGCTCCTGCTCCTCCTGGGCCTTTCTGCGCTTCTCCTCCAGTTCGCCCAGAAGCTCTTCGAAGTTCTGGGTCTCCTGGCTGAGCTGGCGGCGGGCGTCGTCTATGATATGCTCCGGCAGGCCCAGCTTTCTGGAAATGGCAAAGGCGTTGCTTCGGCCGGCCACGCCCACGATCAGCTTATAGGTGGGCTGCAGGGTCTCCACGTTGAACTCGCAGCTGGCGTTGGTAACGCCCTCTGTCCTGAGGGCATAGACCTTGAGCTCGCTGTAGTGGGTGGTGGCCAGGGTGGTGATATGGCGCTTATGAAGATAATTCAGGATGGAAATGGCCAGGGCGGCTCCCTCGGTAGGATCCGTTCCGGCGCCCAGTTCATCGAAGAGACAGAGGCAGGTTCCGTCGCACTTTTCCAGGATATCCACGGTGGTGGTCATATGGGCGGAGAAGGTGGACAGGTTCTGCTCTATGCTCTGCTCGTCGCCGATATCCGCGAAGATCTCGGAAAAGACGGAAAGCTCGCTCCTGTCTCCGGCGGGGATATGGAGGCCGGACATGCCCATGAGCTCGAAAAGGCCCACGGTCTTTAAGGTAACGGTCTTGCCGCCCGTATTGGGGCCCGTGATCACCACCATGTCGTAGGTCTCGCCCAGGGATACGTTGATGGGGACCACCTTCTTCTTGTCGATCAGGGGATGGCGGCCGGAGAGGATGTTGATATAGTGGCGCTCGTTGAAGACGGGCCTGGTGGCGTTCTGATCCAGGGCCAGCTTTGCCCTGGCAAAGATGAAATCCAGCTCGGTCATGTTGACGGCATTGTCTTTCAGCTCCATCAGGTGGTCGCCGGCCATGGCGGACAGCTCTGCCAGGATCCTTTCCTCTTCCTTCTTTTCGGCGATCAGAAGCTCTCTCAGCTCATTGTTCAGGTTGACGATGGCCGTGGGCTCTATAAAGAGGGTGGATCCACTGGAGGACTGGTCATGGACGATGCCGGGCACCTGGCCCTTGTAATCCGACCGGACGGGAATGCAGTAGCGGTCTCCCCGCATGGTATAGACGCTGTCCTGAAGGAAATTTGCGTAGGTCACGTTGATCATCTTGTTGAGGGCAGCATGAATACGGCCGTTGATCCCGCCCATTTCGCGGCGGATCCGGCGCAGTTCGGAGCTGGCCTCGTCGGCGATCTCTTCTTCCGAGAGGATGCAGCGGTATATGGAGGATACCAGGGAGGGAATGGGACAAAGACAGTCGAAAAGATCATAGAGAACGTTGCTCTCTTCCGCTTCCCGGGCCGCCTTTGCGTCCTCGGCGGCGTTCTGCTTCCAGGTCTCTCTGTCGGAGGATCTGCGGGCCTGGGGAATGGCCGTTGCGGCCTCCTTTGCCTTCAGGCCGTAGTCCCGGACTCTGCCCACGTTGTCCAGAAAGGACGCGATATGGAGAAGCTCCGCCGCGGCCAGAGAGGAACCGATGGACAGGGCTCCGAAGGTATATCCGAAATCCCGGTTGCTGCCGAAGGAGATGGAACTCTGACGGAATATATAAGACAGAGCCTCCTCGGTCTCTGCCTGTGCACGGTCTATGTCAGATAAGAATTCCATCGGCTGCAGGGCTCTGCACCTGGCTTTTCCGGGAGCGGAATCCGCATGTTCTGTCAGCTGGCTGATAATTTTGTCAAATTCAACGACACGTAATACTTTTTCATTCATGGTCTAAGTATAGCATAGAAAAATAACAGTGCAAAAGGTATACTGAGTATAACTTGCCGCCCGGCGGCATCAAGGAGAAGGTAAGGAATGGAAGAACAGGAAAACAAAAATCTGCAGGAAAACAGCTCCACGGCCCAGCAGATCTCGGACTTTATGCAGGAACAGATCAAGCAGAGGTCCTTATCCTCCCGGAAAATGACAAGACGTTTTTTCCAGACGGTGGGCCTGGCCCTGGTATTCGGCCTGGTGGCCTGCCTGATCTTTGTGCTGCTGCAGCCGGTCATAACAAGGGTGCTTTTCCCTCAGGAATCTGCCGTAAGCTTTCCGGAGGAAGCGGTGGATGAGATCACCCCTGAGGATCTGATCGCCAGCGAGCAGGAAAAGGAAGAGGTGGAAGCTTCCCAGACTGCGGAACAGATCCACGACCAGGTCAAAGCCCTGCTGGAGGAATATCCTCTGACCCTGGACCAGTACAGCCAGGTCTATGACTCCCTCTATGATCTGACGAAGACATACAGCGATTCCGTAGTGACCATTTCCGCCATTTCCTCCGATCAGAACATGTGGGGAGATACGGTGGAAAACCAGTCCAGCTGCGCCGGGGTCTTTCTGGCGGAAACCGGGGACGAACTTCTGGCAGCGGCCTTTATGCCCTCCTCAGAGAGCGGCGTGGAATACAGGATCACGCTAAGGGACGGATCCTCTGCCCAGGCCAGGATCCGGGAGACCGACGCCATTACGGGGCTGGGCATCCTGGAAGTAAGCAAGAATGATTTTTCAAAGGAGACCCTGGAGAAAGCGCATCCTCTGGAACTGGGATCCTCCGCCGGGGCCGAGGGGGAACCGGTCATTGCCATAGGATCGGTCACGGGACAGACCGGGTCTTTCGGATACGGCGTCATAAGGGGCCGGCAGATCATGAATCTGGCGGATTCCGAATACAGTCTGCTGACGACGGATATCTACGGGAGCAGCGCATCTTCCGGCGTTCTGGTCTCTCTGGAAGGAAAGGTCATAGGCCTGATCGATATGAATCACAGGATCAAGGATATGCCCAACATGATCTGCGGCGTGGGCGTGACGGAGCTGCGGGGCCTGATCACCAAGCTTTCCAACTCCCGTCAGAAGGCCTACCTGGGGATCCACGGCAGCACCATCACGGAGGAGATCAGCAAAGCCCAGGATCTGCCGGTGGGGCTTTACGTGACAGAGGTGGATATGGATTCTCCTGCCATGGCGGCAGGACTTGCCAGCGGTGATATACTGGTACAGGCAGGAGAGACGCCGGTCGGGAGCTACAGAGACCTGATCAATGTGCTCATGGTTTCCGAGCCGGAGGATACGGTCCGGCTGAAGCTGAGACGGTCCAACAACGGCAGCTGGAACGAGATGCAGGTCACAGTGACTCTGTCTGTTTCCGGAAAATAAAGCGGATCCGGGCAGCGGCATTCCCGGAAGAAAAAACAAAACATGAAAAGAAGGAAAGACATAAGATGCGGTATATTCAGGAACTGAGAGAAGGAAGCAGCGTCAACGACATTTATCTGTGCAGAAAAAAGCAGTCCATGACCACAAAGAACGGCAAGAACTACGATTCTCTGATGCTGCAGGACAAGACAGGATCCATCGACGCCAAGGTCTGGGACCCCAACAGCGGCGGGATCGCGGAATTTGACGAACTGGACTACATTCACGTCATGGGGGACGTAACCTCCTTCCAGGGGCGTCTGCAGCTGAATGTGCGGCGGATCATGCGGGTCAGGGAAGGGGATTATAATCCCGCCGACTATCTGCCTGTCTCTTCCCGGGATATAGACGAGATGTATAAAGAGCTTCTGAAGCTGGCGGAGTCTGTGAAAAATCCCTATCTCCATGAGCTTCTGCAGAAGTTCTTTGTGACGGACGAGCGCTTTTCGGGAAACTTCAAAGCATCCTCCGCGGCCAAAAGCATTCATCACGGTTTTGTAGGCGGCCTTCTGGAGCATACCCTGGGTGTCGCCAATCTGTGCAATTATCTGGCAAAGGCCTATCCCTTCCTCAACAGGGATCTCCTGATCACCGTAGCCCTTCTGCACGATGTGGGAAAGACCATCGAGCTGTCCAGGTTCCCCAAAAACGACTATACCGACGAAGGCCAGCTGATCGGCCACATCGTGATCGGGGTGGAGATGATCGACGCCAGGATCCGGGAGATCCAGGGATTCCCTGCCCTTCTGGCGGGAGAAGTCAGGCACTGTATCCTGGCCCACCACGGGGAATTTGAGTACGGCTCTCCCAAAAAGCCCGCCCTGGCAGAAGCTGCCGCTCTGAATTTCGCGGACAATACCGACGCCAAGCTGGAGATTTTCAAGGAACTCCTGGCAGGGACCACGGACAGCGGATGGCTGGGTTATCAGGGCCTTCTGGAGTCCAATATCAGAAAGACCATCGTATAAGCGGAAAAACAAAAAGGAATATCAGCTGTCCCTGCCGCCTGCCCGGAGGCAGGGACATTTGTTATATGCACAAAAAGAAACAATGGAAAGAGGGAATACGTTGAAAAAGCATTCGCAGGCGCCCTATCAGAAAAATGAGACCGTCACCCTGACCATTACGGGACTTGGCAGCAGCGGGGAGGGCATAGGCCGTCTTCCTGCCGCAGGGGAAGCGCAGTCAGAAGAAAAAGGAGGTTATACCGTCTTTGTGAAAGACGCCGTCACAGGGGACAGGGTCCGGGCCTCCATTATGAAAGCCGGAAAAACATACGCCTTTGCAAGGCTGCAGGAGATCATCGAGCCCTCTCCCGACAGAATTGCTCCCAGATGTTCCATTGCCAGAAGCTGCGGCGGGTGTCAGATCCAGATGATGGCTTACAGGGCCCAGCTGGAATACAAAAGGAATAAAGTCAGGGAAGACCTGATCCGGATCGGCGGCTTTTCGCCGGACCTGATCGACGGCATTCTTTATCCCGCCATCGGCATGGACGGACCGGGGGAGGAGCCCTGGCGCTACCGCAATAAGGAGCAGGTCCCGGTGGGATATGACAGAGAAGGAAGGATCGCATTCGGTTTTTATGCAGGAAGGACCCATGCCATCGTTCCCATGAAGGACTGCCTGATCGGCAGGGAGGGGAACACCCTGATCCTGGACACGGTCAGAGAATGGATGGAGAAAAACAGTGTAAAGCCCTACGACGAAACATCCGGAAAGGGATGCGTCCGTCATGTCCTGATCAGGGACGGCAGGCACTCCGGCCAGATCATGGTCTGTATTGTGGCCAACGCGGATTCAATGCCGGAAGAGAAGGAGCTTGCAGGGGCCCTGGCAAAGATCCCCGGGGTGGCATCCGTTTCTCTCAATACCAATAAAGAAAGGACCAATGTGATCCTGGGACGGAAGGTCAGGACCCTGTGGGGAGAGGATGCCATCGAGGATTCTCTTTATGTTCAGAAGGTAAGCTATCCTGTGGAGGGAGAAGGCCCGGAGGGAAGAAAGGGGCCTGTCTTTACCGGAACGGATGAAAGTGTCCGCTTC
>ODAI013029258.1_pt1 | contig 14994 bp, 12 predicted proteins | sample 1539321 | NCBI WGS metagenome assembly ODAI01 (sample SAMN02144231, study PRJEB22623) | gut metagenome | biome: sheep rumen | host: Ovis aries | place: New Zealand
GGCCGAAGGGATCGACGCAGAGATCATCAACATCCACACCATCAAGCCCATCGATGCCGAGACGGTGATTGCCTCCGCCCGCAAGACGGGTACAGTCCTGACCGTAGAGAACCACAATGTGATCGGCGGACTGCAGAGCGCTGTTCTGGAAGCTCTGGCAGCGGAGAAGATCCCTGTGACTGCTGTCGGCGTTCAGGATCGCTTCGGCGAGGTCGGCAAGCTCCCGTATCTGCGGGAGGCCATGGGCCTGACTGTTGAGAACATCGTTGCCTCCGCAAAAAAGGCAGCAGCGCTGAAGTAAGAAACCTGTGATCGGGGGCGGCCTCAGTTCCGCCCCTTTTTTATGAATAAGAAATCAGAAAAGGAGATTATTACCATGAAAATTGCTATCGGCAGCGACAAGTCCGGCTTTGCAGCCAAGGAAGCCATCAAGGCCTATCTCACGGAAGCGGGCGTCGAGTTTGACGACCTCGGAACCACGGATCTTGAGCATGTCCATCCCTATTACCAGGTCGCGAACGATGTCGCGCCTCAGGTTCAGAACGGCACCTATGAGAAGGCTGTCCTGATCTGCGGCACCGGCGCCGGCATGTGCGTTGTATCCAACAAGTTCAAGGGCGTATACGCTGTCGCGTGTGAGGGCGTGTACTCTGCGAAGATGGCCCGTGCCATCAACAATGCCAATGTTCTCTGCATGGGCGGCTGGATTGTCGGGCCCGAGATGGCGGTCGAGATGGTGAAGACCTTCCTTGCCACCGAGTGGTGCCAGGACCTTGAGGACTGGCGCGCTGAGAACATGCACAAGTTTGCAAAGCAGGTTGCGGCCATTGAGGACAGCATCTATGGCGCCTGAGTTTGTCTATACCCAGCCGGTTAAGATCTATTTCGGCGCGGGGAAGTTTGAAGCTCTGGGCGCAGTCCTGGAGGAACTGGGACTTGAGCGCTGCGTGATCGCCTGCGGCAGGCATTTTGCCCCGGAGGCAGAGTCTATGAAGGCGAAGGACAGCCGCATCGTTGCCGTCTTCGGCGGTGTTGAGCAGAATCCGCAGCTGGCCGGGATCATCGAGACAGCGCGTCTTGCCCGTGAATCAAATGCAGATACGGTCATCGGCATCGGGGGCGGCAGCGCCATTGACACCGCCAAGTTTGCCGCCGCCATTGCCCGCGGCGAGGGAGAGGCGCTGGAGTACTACCACGGTGAGCGCCCGTTCCCTGCCGAGAGGCTGGCGGTCATTGCCGTTCCCACCACCGCGGGCACCGGCAGCGAGGTCACACAGGTTTCCGTCGGGTCCCACGGGGCGGAGAAGCGGACCATCAACAACCCCGTCTTCATGCCGAAGGCCGCGATCGTAGATCCGGTTCTCAGCAGCACGGTTCCTCCGCGCACCACGATGAATACCGGCCTGGACGCCCTCGCGCACGCACTGGAGGGCTACTGGAGCCGCAACCATCAGCCCATTTCCGACCTGATGGCGGTGGAAGCCGTCCGTCTGGTGATGGAGAATCTGGAAGAAGCCTACACCAACGGCACGAATATGCAGGCCCGTGCCAACATGGCCCTTGCCTCCCTTCTGGGCGGCCTGAGCTTTGCCCTGCCGAAGACTGCCGGCTGCCATGCCTGCAGCTATCCGCTCTCGGAGGATTATCATCTTCCCCACGGCGAAGCCTGCGCGTTCACCCTGGACAGCTTCGTGGGCATCAATGCCGACGCAAGGCTCGAGGAACTCTGCCGCAGGGCAGGGCTCACCGGAACCGCAGAGCTTGCGCAGAGAATCCGTGACCTCAAGCAGCTTGCCGGCCTCCGGTCCCGTCTCTCCGATCTCGGAGAGGTGGATCTGGACAAGCTGGCTCACGACTGTGCCGTCCACGGACTCATGCAGAATAACCCCGTCCCCATGGATGAGGCGGCTCTGCGCGCCATGTTTGAAAAGCTGCGCTGAGAACTGCTCACTTCTGACTGCTGATCGGCAGGAAGCATCTCTCCCCGGAAAGAAAGGAAATACACCCCTATGAAAGAAGACCTCAAATATACCCTCATGGTCATCGGCATGGTCGTCTCCTGGTCCGTATACTATGCGGTCTCCAAGATCGTTGTCAATGCGACCGGGTCCGCTTTGCTGGCGGGCTTCCTGCTTCGTACGGCCGCCCTGGTCTTCCTGACTGCCCAGCTCCTGCTGGATGGGAACTTCTCCAGACTGTTCCATCAGGGGAAGGCGGTGCGTATCCTGCTGATCATCGGTGTTTTCGGTTTCCTGCTGGATCTTTTTGCCAATCTCGGTTACGCGGACGGAAGTCTCTCAACCGGCACTGCGCTTCTCAAGACGGATGTGCTGATGGTGAATCTTGCGACGGTCATCCTGTATCATAAGAAACTCTACATTTCCGACTGGCTTGGAACCGTGGTGATGCTCTTCGGGGTCCTGCTGGTGCTGGGGGTGGATTTCGGCGGAATGAGTCTGCATGTGACGGACCTCTATTTTCTGCTCTCCGCCGCCTGCGTCAGCGCCAATGCCTTCATCATCAAGGCGGCGCAGGAGAAGTATCATGAGGACGCCGATATGATCTCTTACTATAACAATGCGGTGGTGCTGATTCTCTTCGGAACCTCGGCTGCGCTGCACGGAGACTTTTCCGCGCTGTCCGCTGCACTTCATTCTACCTCTTCTGCTCTGCCCGGAGGCTTCTGGTGGCTGGTGGCGCTGGGCGGCCTTGCGCAGACCGGGATCTATTTCTTCTATTACCGGAATCTGAAGCACTTTGAAGTCTGGCTCGTGAAGCTCTACCTGCTCCTGATGCCTGTGCTGAGCTGCTTCATCGGGGTGTTCTTCCTGAATGAGGAACTCACCACCAAGAAGCTCCTGGGGATTCTGGTGGTTCTGGCCGGAGCGGCAGTGATTCTGCAGCGCGGTCGCATCAACCATGAGGGCAGACCCCTCAGGGGAGCATAAAGGAGCGCTGCCATGCCTTACCAGGGCGACAACCTGATGAGCGTCAAGCGCTCCAATCGGAGCGCTGCGCTGCGGATCCTGCATGACCGGGGGGCCATGTCCCGCAAGCGTCTGGCTGAGAATCTGAATCTGACCCCGGCTGCCATCACAAAGATCGTCGCGGAGATGATCTCCGACGGGCTGCTCCGGGAGGGAGAGACTGTCAGCAGCGGCGGCGCCGGCCGCCGGGAGATCCTGATTGACCTGAACCCGCAGGCTTCCTGCGCGCTCGGGGTGCTGCTGAATCTCCGTCAGGCGATTCTCTCTGCCGTGTGGCTGGACGGCAGCGTTATTTTCTCCGAGGAGCTGCCCCTCGAAGCGGACGCTCCGGCGGAGGAGACTGTCAGGATGCTCTCCGAGCGCCTTCTGTTCCATGTGTCGGAGCGGAAGCTGGAGCATGTCTGCGGTCTCGGCGTTGCCGTACGGGGAATCACCTCCGAGGACAGACGCCGGGTTCGGGACAGCTTCGGCGCCCTGGCCGAGAGTGATTTTCCGCTCTGTGAGCGCTTTGAGGAGCTCACCGGCTACCCAACCGTGCTTGAAAACAATGTCCGTGCGCTTTTTGCCGCACAGCTGTTTGAATCCCGGGATGAATCCTCCGGTTCTCAGTTTTTCGTGCGCTGCGGTTACGGGATCGGCGCCGCCCTCTCGATTGACGGGAGAATCTGGCACGGCGTCTCCGCCCAGGGCGCCGAGATCGGTCATATCCCCGTGGTCAAACGGGGTGGGCGCCCCTGCCGCTGCGGCAAAAGCGGCTGTCTGGAGACCGTGGCCTCCCCCTGGTCGATCCGTGAAGATGCCAAGGCGATCCTCTCTGAGGAGAAAACGCCTCTGCTCTGGCGCCGTTACCGGGATCGTGATACCGAGAGTCTCAGTGTTTTCGACGTTTTCTCCGCTGCCAGCAGCGGCGATGAGGGAGCTTCAGGCATTGTGGATCGGGCAGTGCGCGCGCTGGGCGATGCGATCAAGTCTCTGATCTACCTGGTCGATCCGGGGAAAGTTGTCCTGTACGGAAGCCTCTTTGAAGATGAATACTACCTCTCCCGCCTCCTCAGCGAGCTCCGGGAGGGCGTAGACAGCCGCCACAGCATCACGGTAGAGAAGAGCGTATACAACCAGCAGCTGGAGGACAAGGCTGCGGGGCTCCTCGCCGTGCAGGAGTTTTTCTCCCGGGGCGGCATTCTGTGAGACCTGTTGGAAAACCGGACGATTCCCCGGCCGCCGGAAGGTTGATACCGGGGGACCTTATCCATATAGAAAGCAGAATTTGGCCTGCTCTGTTCAAAATGAACAAAAATTAATGGAGAGGAGCAATCCCATGCTGAATGAATTAAGAATGAAGAATCCCGGACTCAGGCTGTATTCCGTTCTGGATCCGGAATTCCGGCGTTACGGCCGCGTACTGGACATGGACACCGGTGAGCTTGCGGCTGCGCTGGAAGAAACCGCCATTCCCGAGTCCGGCAATGCCTATGAGGCTTCTGTTGAGATCCTTGAGAAGGTTGGCCTCATGCCGAAGCTGAAGCGGTGCTGCTTCGGTGAAATGGAGATTGAAGCCGGATTCTGCAACGGAAAAGGCTTTCAGCTCAACGCCATGGAATACCACCGCTGCAGTGAAGTGAACTTTACCACAACCGGACTGGTTCTGCTCCTGGCTCTGCCGGAACAGATGGAGGACGGCCGCCTGAAGAGCGAGGATGTGGTTGGGTTCTATCTCCCTGAGAATGTCCTGGTGGAGATCTTCCCGATGGTGCTCCACTTCGCTCCCTGCCGTGTCCGTGAGAGCGGGTTCCGCTGCCTCGTTGTGCTGGAGAAGGATACCAACACCCCGCTTGACGCTGTGGATACCTCCGCAGAGGGGGAGGAGAAGCTGCTGTGGATGCGCAACAAGTGGATGACCTGTCATCCGGATTCTCCTCAGGCAGCGAAGGGAGCCTTCATCGGCATTTCCGGTGAGAATCTGGCTCTGAAGATCTGAATCAGAATTCATTTTAGATTGCAGATAATAGAATAGTTCGAAAACGCCCCGGCTGTCATGGCGGACAGTCAGGGCGCTTTCGGTTATTCCGGCCTTTTGCCGGACGGTCTTCTCCTTCGAGGCTTCTTTCTGGGGACGACTTCGACTTTGTTCTCCTGTGAGGCGGAAGCGTCTTTCTTCTCATGGACGGCAGAGCCTCCGCCGTCTGCCCTCTTCTCCTGTGAGGATGGCCCGGCGGACCCGGCCCTCTTCTCCTGAGAGAGCGACCTCTCCGGGCCGTTTTTCTTTCCGGAGGCGGGCGGCCTGCCGGAACCGTCCTTCTTCTCCGAAGGCTGAGCTTTGGCGGATTCCGGCTTTCGTTCCGGCGGTGTGGCACTCTCCGGGACTGCCTTCTTCTGGCGGGACTTCCGATGGCGCTTTCTCCCGGACTTCTCTCCGGGTTCCGCCGCCTTCTCCTCCGGAACCGGTGTCACCAGCAGGGTCGGGGCTTCCCAGATATCCTCCGGTTCCTCTTCTGCGGGTTCCGGTTCCACATATTCCAGCACATGAGGCGGCTGAACGCCTTCCTTCGGTCTCCCGCCGGGGACGGCTGCCAGCTCGTTGGACTTGTAGAGATGCAGCGTGTCATCCTTGTCGTCATCGAGACGGACCTTCACGGTGGAGCGCAGCAGATTGACCGACACTGCCGTTCCGTAGCCGTCCTTAGTCTCCACAAAGGCGCCCTGCTTCGGCACCTTGCGGACGAGATCCTCATAGGCCTCCTGCTCATAGCGCAGGCAGCACATCAGCCTCCCGCAGCTTCCGGAGATCTTCGCCGGGTTGAGAGAGAGGGACTGGGTCTTTGCCATCTTCGTTGATACCGGACGGAACTCATCCAGAAACAGACTGCAGCAGTACGGACGGCCGCAGGCGCCGAGTCCGCCCAGCATCTTTGCCTCATCCCGGACGCCGATCTGCCGGAGTTCAATCCGGTTGTGCAGAACAGCCGCCAGGTCTTTGACCAGCGCGCGGAAGTCCACACGCCCGTCTGAGGTGAAGAAGAAGGTTGTCTTGTTGCCTTCAAAATTGCACTCCACGTCCACGAGCTTCATTTCAAGCCCATGCTCGGCGATTTTCTCCCGGCAGACTTTCATTGCGGTCTGCTCCTTCTGCCGGTTCAGTTCCTCCGCCCGCAGATCCATCTGCGTCGCCTTCCGCAGCACCAGACGCAGCGGGTGTACGATCGCGGTATCCTCCACTTCATGGTTCTCTCTGCAGACGGAGGCCAGCTCCATGCCGTTGGCCGTGTCGACGATCACCTGATCTCCGGGCTGAAGGGAGAGACCGTTTGGGTCAAAGAAATAGGCTTTTCCTCTGTTTCTGAATTTAATACTGACAACCTGGGTCATTCTGATTCTCCAATTCTATAGATTCGACCGTGAGAAGACTGAATATATGCTTCGGCCCGACATTCACCCGGAGATATCCGGAGCAGCGCTCCAGAAGCCGGCAGAGGCGCATTGCCTGCTCGGGGCTGAGACGGCCGGCATCTGTCCTCCCGCAGAGCATATCTGCGAGTCTCTCCATGCAGGCGTCCAGAAAGGCCGCTGTTTCGTTTATTTTTCCAATTTCATTCTTTGCGATCCACCGGAAGAGCCTGTCGCGGTCTCCGTCGGCGACAGCGTCCAGAAAGCCTGCTGCGAGTGCGGCTGAGGTCTCGTCCGTCCTGTCCTCGTCACCGGAGAGACTGATCAGCGCACACCTTGAGCGCACGGTTTCCAGGAGCAGCTCAGGGCTTGGGACACAGAGAATCAGCACAACCGCCGCCGGAGGTTCCTCCAGCAGCTTGAGCGCTGCGTTCTGTGCGTTTAAGTTCATCAGCTCGGCTTCTTCAACGATATAGACCTTGCGTTCCGCTTCTACCGGCCGGAGCTGCGCGTCCAGGATGATCTCCCGCACCTGACTTATTGTGAGTTCCCGACGCAGATTTCCTTTCTGGTCTGCCTGACGGGAGACAGTCACAATGTCTGGATGAATGCCTGCCGCAGCCTTCCGGCAGTTTCTGCAGACGCCGCAGGGCACGTTGGTCTTCTCCAGACAGACAGCCGCTGAAGCGATGGTCTTTGCGGCGGAGAGAGCATCATGCCGGGAAGGGGAGGAGAGAATATAGGCGTGGGCGATCGAAGCGGCGCTGTCAAAAGATAGTGTCTTCAAGCCGTGTATCCTCCCCCTGGCTGTGCATCTTCACAGCATGTTCTGAGCAATTCATATCATTTTACTTTGTTTTTCCCCTGACGTCAAGGAAAAGCGGGAGATCCTGCAGGCGTCTACTGGAGACGGGACTGGACAATCAGCAGGATTCCTTCTGCGACCGCGATCTCTGCTTCCTCCTCCGCCCATTCGTTGCTGACCCCGAGCGGGAGAGAGGGGAGCAGCTCTGCGTCCCGGAGCGGATATTTTGCTCCGCGGATGCACACGCCCCGGCAGGGCCCGTCCGCCGCGAAGAGGGAGAGCGACCAGCCGTCCCGACGGGGCAGCGTCAGGCTCCCGCCCTCCAGAGAGATGACTTCCGTGTCTTCGCTTCGGAGTGTGGCCCGGACATGATGCTTCTGCGCCCAGACAAGGGCCTGGAGGTTCGCCATGGTGTGATCCAGCCGGCCGCCGAGTGCGCAGCAGAGGAGCAGCTCATCAAATCCGTGCCCGACAGCGTAACGCACTGCCAGCATGGTGTCGGTGTCGTCCTTCTCGGGGATGTGCCGGTCGACCGGGACATCGGTCGGTACGACGCCGCTGTAGGAGTCGAAGTCTGCGATCAGAAGGTCCGGAACCAGCTCGAGCTCCCTGCAGTAAGCGTATCCGTGGTCACAGGCGATGATAAAGTCGTCTCCGCGCAGATACTCCCGAAACGGGCTGAAGTCGCCTCCCGAGACGATCACACAGCGTCCGGACATCAGTAGTCCAGAGCCTCCAGACGCAGGAGCGCCTGAATATAGATCTCAAGCGCCTCCATGAAGTCCGCTTTTTTGGCTGCTTCGTTGACGCCGTGGATCGGGCCGCAGAAGGCTGGATATGGCCGCTCCGGGTGCTCCGGACCGAAGGCTGCCGCATTCGGGAAATGCCGGGCGTAGGTACCCCCGCCGATGGTAAAGGGGTGGGCATTCTCTCCCGTGACCCGGTTATAGCTCTCGATACAGGCCTGAACTGCGGGGTTTTCCGGACTCATATAGAAGGGCACTGCGTCATTCACGACGGCGACTTCTGCGCAGCTGCCTGCCTGAGAACGGAGAATCCCCGTGATCTTCTCTCCGCTCATGGTCGTCCCGTAGCGGACATCGATGGTCTGGGTGAGGATGCCGTCTTCCGAGGTGGAGATTTTCCCGCCCACTGCGGTCAGGGCGGTGAAGCGGCCGTCTTCGCTCTGCAGACCGAGACCGCTGCCGTCGGAAGCCTGATGCAGCTTTGCGAGAAACTGAAAATAAGGGAGCTCCTCGCTGTCGGGGATTCTGTTTTCCAGAAGATAGCTGACAATGAGCCCGATGGCGTTGACAGTGCCCTGGGGCATGGATGCGTGACCGCTGACGCCGACTGCGGAGAGGCGCCACAGGCCCGGCTCCGCGGGCTCTGCCGTGACATGAGCTGTGCTCTCAAGACGCTCTGCCCTGACGAGGGCGGAGGCTTTGGCGGGGACGGCGTTTGCGGCGACGCCGCCAGTCATCTCCAGCACATTGCCCGCTCTGTGCACGGAGCGGAGAAGGGCGTGATAGATGCCTTTTTCTCCGTTAATCAGCGGGAAGTCCGCATCCGGGCTGAAGCAGAAGAGAGGAGCCGGATAATGCGCGAGATAGTGGTCGAGATCCTTCATGTTGGTTTCTTCATTGCTCCCGAGAAGCGCCCGGACAGGGTAGCGGAGCGGGATGCCGGCGTCCTTCAGGTATTTTAGGGCGTAGAGACAGAGAATACTTGGCCCCTTGTCATCCATGACGCCGCGTCCGAGGAGAAATCCGTCCGTCTCCCGCAGCGTGAAGGGATCCGCCTCCCAGCCGTCTCCGGCAGGGACAACGTCCACGTGCGTGATGGTGGCGAGATAGCCCTGACCGTGGTCTTCGCCCACCGAGGCGTAGCCGATCCGGTCCTCGCAGTTACAGGTCTCCAGACCCAGCTCCGCCGCAATCTTCAGGGCGCATTCCAGTGCCCGCTTCGGCTCCCTGCCAAAGGGCGCGCCGGGTTCGGCAGGGCCCTCGATGCTGGGAATACTGACCAGACGGGAGATGTCCCGTACGATGTTCTCCTCATTCCTGCTGACGAAGCTGCTGATATCCTGCAGCCGGTTCTCGTCGATGTCAATGATGTGCATGTCAGAAATCCTCCTGATATTTTACTATACTTACAATAATAAAGCCGGAGCCCATTCGCCGGGAGCTGTCATCCTTCCCGGCAATGTGCTGTCACTCCGTGAAGTGGATGTGGTTGTTGATATGATCGCTGCAGAAGCAGTGATAGCCCGCGCAGCGGGAGCAGTAGCGAAACTCCAGACCCGGATACTCCGTGTCCGTCCTGCCGCAGACGGCGCATTTGTGACGGTAGAGCTGTTCGCGCTGCTCCTGCCGGATCTTTTGCGAGGCCTTGCGGAAGTTGACCGTGGAGGCGCTGGGCTTCTTCGGGATCAGGCGCAGCAGCGTCCCCGAGAAGAAGATCAGGTAATTGAGCACTGCCACCACGGGAACCAGGTTGACCGGGAACCGATTCGATATAACGGCGAGGATAAAGTAGGCAGCGTCGATCAGCGCGAGATACTTCATCCGGATCGGAATAAAGTAGAACAGCAGCACTCTCTGGTCCGGAAACAGCGTCGCATAGGAGAAGAACATGGATAGGTACAGGTACTGGGAGTCCATGCGGATCCGGATTCCGCCGATGAAGTACGTGAGGAAGCCGTAGAGTACCGTGACGGCCCAGCCGATCAGCAGATAGACATTAAACTGCGGTGTCCCCCAGTAATCCTCCAGTGTGGTTCCCATCCAGTAATAGAAATAGAACACCAGCAGGGCGAGAAGCCCCATGCTGGGCGGGTAGACCATAAACGTGAACAGCCTCCAGACCTGTCCGCGCAGGATGAGACCGGCGTCGAAGCTCAGATAGCTCAGCAGCGTCTGGTTTGCCGTGCCGAGAATCCAGAAGGCGGCGTTGGCGATCGTCAGATAGCGCATCAGGTGCGGTATGCCGAAATTGGGATGCCGGTAACAGAACCGGTCGATCAGACGCATGGGATCTTTCACTGGATTGTCCCTCCACAGGCAATTGATACTGTATGATACTGTTTTTACGGAGAAATGTCTACAGAAAAATGTAAAGTTTCAAAAGAACTCTTTCCATTTCCCGCATCTTGTGGTATATTGTAATTTGTCTTCAAATATATTGTAATATTTGTGGGGAAAACGATGGAAGCTACCAGGGGAATCGAAAACGAGCAGATTGAGGGCCGCAATGCCGTTGCCGAAGCGTTTCGGGCCGGGCGCGCCCTGGACAAACTCTATATTGCCTCCGGAGAGAATGACCGCACGCTCTCCTTCCTTGCCGCTCAGGCCAGGGATAAGGGCATCCCGGTGACGGAATGCGACCGGAGGAAGCTTGACGCCATGAGCCAGACGCATGCGCATCAGGGCGTGATTGCGGTCTGCTCGGTGCAGGAGTACTGCTCGGTGGAGGACATCCTCCAGCGTGCGGAAGCACTTGGAGAAGACCCCTTTGTGATCGTGTGCGATGAGATAACGGACGGCCATAATCTCGGCGCCCTGATCCGCACGGCGGAGTGTGCCGGCGTCCACGGGGTGATTATCCCGAAGCACAGAAGCGCAGGCATCACGGCGGTGGTCAACAAGGCCTCTGCCGGCGCCGCCCAGCATATGCCGGTGGCCAGAGTGCCCAATCTCCGGGCTGCGATTCAGACCCTGAAGGAGCACGGCCTCTGGATCTATGGAACCGCTGCCGACGGGACGAGCATGCTCTGGGAGACGGATCTCACAGGCCCGGCGGCTTTTGTGGTGGGGTCTGAGGGAGACGGCATGGAACGCCTCGTGCGGGAGAGCTGTGATTTCATCCTGTCACTGCCCATGAAGGGGAAGCTCTCCTCTTTGAATGCCTCTGTCGCCGGCGCGATTGTGATGTATGAAGTCATGCGGCAGCGCACGCGCGGGAAATAATCATGGACGAGATGGAATGGAGCCTGGAGGATATCCTCTCGGAATTCCGGGATGAGAATCCGGAGCATTCGGAAACCGGGGATTCGGAATGGGAATACCCGGATCGCGAGTATGCCGAAGAGGCGGAATACGCTGCTGACGCGGACCCGGGAGAATATTTTGCTGAGGATCCGCAGCCGCCGGAGACGGAGAAACTATATGAGGAAGAACTGCAGCCGATGGATGAAATCAGTAATATAGAGCAGGCGGCTTCTTCACGCCGCCGCAAAGTCAGAGAAGAGTTCCCCGAAAGCCCTGCTGTACCCCAGGAGCCTTTTGTCGACAACTTTGACTATTCCAACTTCTTCCGGATGTTTGCGGATGACCCGACGGAGAGCGCCCTGACGGAGGAGAACCGGGAAGAGATCCAGACCGCTGTTTCCGAGGCCCTGGAGGAAGAAAAGGCTTCTGCCATAGCTGAACCGGAACGCTCGGAAGATGATCCCCTCCTGACTGAGGACTCTACGGACTTCCGGGATATTCTGAGGGACTTCATGCTGCGGGATCAGCATCCGATCTATGACGACACCCCGGGGATCGGCAGCCGGCCGGAAGAGACGGGGGAGCTGGACCTGGATCTGAATTCCGGCCTGGGCCTTGATCTGGGCCTGGGTCCGAATCCCGGACAGAATCCGAAGCCTGTTCAGGTTGAGGATCTGCTGACAGAGGAGACAGAGAAGTCATCGGATCCGCTGGCGGCAGATGCTGATGTGGATTCCGGGCGGGATGACTTGGTCGAAGAGGAAGAAGCTCCCCAACCGCGGAAAAGGAAAAAACGGGAGTACACCGTCAGGGAAGATTTCCCTCCCGCGCCGGGTGAAGAAGGCCCTGCTTCTGAAGCTCCGGACTTGGAAGCGGAGGGAGAGCCGGAACCCGGAAGCGCCGATGAGGGACAGCAGGCCGGGAAGTCTTCCGAAGAGGTGAAAGCAGGAAGCGGAGACAGAAAGCGCCCGCTCTCGACGCTGCTCGGGAAGTTCGGCAGGAGAGATCGGAAAACAGCCGGGAAGGAGAAAGAAAAATCCCGGAAAAAAGCCGGACATCTGCCTGCGGAACAGACTGAAGAAAGCCGCCTGTCGGATGAGGCGCCGCAGGATGACTCCGTGAGTCTCTCCGATTATGACTTCACCGGTGAATCGGATGAATCCGATGACGAACTGCTCTACGAGGGAGATTTCCCTTCCTTCGGCCAGTGGATCCTGAATGAACTGCTGAATCTCTGGATCCGGCTCAACGGCGTTGCCGGCAGAGAGAGCACGGCCACCATGGACGAGAACAGTGAGGATCTCGGGGCGGAAGTGAACGTCGCCAATGCCTCCCGCTACTACGGCTCCCAGGTGACCATGCTGAGAATGCGCCTGCAGATCGGGCTGTTTCTCCTGGCTGTGATGGCATACATCAGTCTGGGCTTCCCGGTCAGCGGGATGCTGAAGACGGTGAAGGTCTCCTCCGCCATGTGCCTCGGGCTTCAGCTGACGGTGATGCTCCTGTGTCTGGATGTGGTGACCAATGCCGCGGTGAACCTGACCAGAGGGAAGTTCGGCGCGGACGGACTTGCGGTGCTCAGCTGCGTGATCAGCAGCCTCGATGCCCTGGCGGTGACGGTCGGCGGCTTCGGCACACCGCATATTCCGCTCTGCCTGTTCTCCAGCATGGCGCTGCTTGGGATCCTGCTGTCGGATCTTCTCTCCGCCCGCGCCCTTCGCAAGTCCATCCGTGTGCCCGCCATCGGCCGGCGCGCCTACTGCGTGACGGCGGAGGAGGGGGTCCGGAACAATAAGGACATCACGATTCTCAAGTCCCTCCGCCCGACGGCAGGCTTCGTCCGGAGAGCGGAGGAAGCGCCTCCTGACGAGACGCTCTTCTCCAGGGCTGCGGTTTTTGAACTGGCGGCGGCAGTGCTGCTCTCGCTGCTCACAGGCCTCGTGCGCCACAGCATGAAGGACCTGCTGTACATTCTCTCGGCGCTGCTCTCCTGCTCCGTTCCGCTGACGGCGCTGCTGTGTTTTGCCCTGCCGTATTTCATCGGGTCCCAGAGGATTTTCTCCAGCGGCGCTGCGGTTGCCGGCTGGTCCGGAATCCATGATATCGGCAGCAGCCGGAACCTGATCGTCACGGACCGGGATCTGTTTCCCGAGGATACCGTCGCCATCGACACGGTGAGGATCTTCGCCGATGAGAGCGCAGAGCGCATCATTGCCTATGCCGGGACGATGGTTGCGGCCTCCGGTTCGGGCCTCGGACCTGCCTTCGGAGATCTGATGGAGAGAAACGGCTGCCGCATGAGGAATGTGGAGGACTTCCAGTGGCTCTCGGGCGGAGGCCTGCAGGGGAGAATAGAAGGCCACCGGGTTCTCTGCGGGAACTCCGACGTGATGCAGCTGATGAATGTCAAGATCCCCTATCGTCTGGTGGACCGGACAACGGTTCTTCTGGCCATCGACAACGTCCTCTACGGCATCTTCCACATCAGCTATACGGGGCTTCCCGAGGTCCGCAGCGCGCTGCAGGAGCTCATAGCCTCCAACCGCCATCCGATTTTCGCCATCCGCGACTTCAACATCACCCCGGACATGCTCCGTGAGTCCTTCGACGTGGCGACAGACGGGTATGACTTCCCACCCTATGGCGACCGATTCCGGATTTCGGAAGCGCAGCCCTCCGAGACCAGCAAGGTCGCGGCGGTGGTCTGCCGGGAAGGGCTCGGCCCCCTCACGCATCTGGCGGATACCGGGCGGAGCATGTATGTGGCCGTGCGCATCAACCTCATGGTGACGGCGGCTACCGCGGTGCTCGGCATGCTGCTCGTCTTTGTGAAGCTGATCGGGACCGGCCTGCTCAGCGCCTGGCTGCCCCTGGTCCTGATGCTCCTGTCCCTGCTGATCACGTCGCTGGTCAGTGTGTTTATGAGATTTTAAAAATTTCTGTTGCCAAATACCCCTGTTATCGTGTACAATAACACGAATAGCGTTTACAGGTTATTTGATCATATTCTGACAGAGAGGAAGCAAAACATGGAAAGTAAAAACATTCGCAACATTGCCCTCCTCGGGCACGGAAACACCGGCAAGACCAGTCTTGCGGAGAGCATGCTCTTCGTAACCGGCGCCACCGACAGACTCGGCAAGGTCTCCGACGGCAATACCGTCTGTGATTACGACGCGGAAGAGATCAAGCGTCAGATCACCATCGCCGCGTCCCTGGCTCCTGTCAGCTTCGGCAGCTGCAAGGTGAATGTCCTGGACTGCCCGGGCTACTTCGACTTCGTCGGTGAGGTTCTCTGCTGCCTGCGCGCCGTGGAGGCCGGCGTGATCCTCTGTTCCGCCAAGGACGGGATCTCCGTCGGAGCCGAGCGCAGCTGGAAGTACCTCAAGCAGGCGAAGCTGCCCACGGCCTTCGTGGTTTCCAAGTGCGATGAGGAGCACGGCGACTACTTCGCTGTTGTGGATGCGCTCAGAGAAAAGTACGGCAGCATCGTCGCTCCCGTCACGGTTCCGACCTCCGACGGCAAGGGCGTCATTGACCTTGGGCACAACGTGTGCTACACCACCAGCGGCGCCAAGAGCACCAAGGGCGCCGTTCCCGCCGCCGACGCCGGCCGCGTGGAAGACCTGCGCATGGAGCTGATGGAGACTGCCGCCGGTGCCACGGAAGAGCTCATGGAGAAGTTCTTTGAGACCATGGAGCTTGAAGAGGCAGACATGGTTGCCGGTATCCGCGCCGGCATGAAGGACCGGAGCGTTGTCCCCGTGTTCGCCAGCTCCGCCATGCAGAATATCGGCACTGAGGCCTTCCTGCAGGGCGTTGTGGACTA
>ODAI012260550.1_pt1 | contig 14993 bp, 13 predicted proteins | sample 1539321 | NCBI WGS metagenome assembly ODAI01 (sample SAMN02144231, study PRJEB22623) | gut metagenome | biome: sheep rumen | host: Ovis aries | place: New Zealand
GGACTATTAGACAAGGATCGCCCTGACTATGCAGAGTTGTCGCGCCGCTCCAAAGTGCTCGACGAGCTTGTGCCTCACACCGATGCCGTTCATCTGCAGGACTCTCTGCAAGAGCTTGCCCAGATGTCGGAAGCCGACCGCAATGCAGCTATCGATCGTGTGATAGACGCTCTGAAGAAGAAAGAGAAAGAAGAACGCGACAAAGCACTTGAAGAAGCTGTGGAGAAAGTACTGGAAAAGCGTGGTGCCACCTCTGGCAACCGAAATCAGCCCACTCCTACAGCACCTCAAGCCAACAATCAGAATAATGGCCTTTGGTACTTCTACAACACCCAAGCTGTCAATCAGGGTAAGCAGCAGTTTGAGAAGTTGTGGGGTAAGCGTGAGAACACCGATAACTGGCAGCGTGTGAACCGTACTGTGGTGGCTTCGACTGACTTTGACAACCCTGAACTGGCCGATAGCTTGCGCAGAGCCAATCAGTTTGGTGACCTGGATGACTTGGGCGAGCTGTCCGCACTCGACAGTCTGGATAACAAACAAGCACCTGACAGCGCCAAGAACGACCCTCACAACCGTGAGTATTATCTGGCACAGATTCCTTTCACCGAGGAACAGATACAGGCCAGTAATGCCCTCATCATGGATGGTTTGTTCCACTCGGGCATTATCTTCAAGGACAAACTTGACAATTCGACACTCGAAGATGCCTATAAGAGCAAACCACTGCGTCTGTCAGAGAAACAGCTGACGCGACTCACCTTCCAGTTCCCTGACTATGAGCACAACGACGAAGCATGGTATCACCTGTTCCTGCTCTATTCCCGACTGGGCGAGAACAATAAAGCTGCCGAGTGTTTACAGAGGCTGAAGGACAGCTTCCCCGAGAGCGATTGGACCATTCTGCTCAGTGATCCGCTATTTGCCGAGAACGCGCGCTTCGGTGTACACATCGAGGACTCACTCTATACTTCTACCTATGAAGCTTTCAAAGAGAACAGATACAACGAAGTGAAGACCAACTCAGCACTCTCTGCCGAACGATTCCCCTTGGGTGTGAACCGTCCTAAGTTCCTGTTCATCGAAGGTCTGAGTCTTCTGAACGAGGGCGATGCCAAGGGCTGCCTTACACAGTTGAAACAAGTGGTTGACAAATATCCACAGAGCGAGGTGAGCGAGTTGGCAGGCATGATTATCAAAGGCGTGCAGGAAGGTCGCACCCTCTATGGTGGTACGTTTGACCTGAACGACATCTGGTCGCGACGCAGCATCAGCCTTGAAGAAGATAGCACCACAACCGACACGCTTTCAGATGACAGAAACCTGCCATTCCTTTTCATACTTGCTTATCAGCCCGACTCACTGAAACTGGGCCCCGAACGTGCCACCAACGGACGACTTCTCAGTCTTGAAGAACGAATCGCAGCTGCCGAGAACCAGTTGCTCTACGAGATGGCACGCTATAACTTCACCAACTTCATGGTGCGTAACTTCGATCTCACAGTCGACCGACAACCTGGCATCACTCGTATGCTCGTCAGCGGTTTCCTTAATTATGATGAAGCCTTGCAATATGCCCGCCGGCTCTATGCTGACGAGACGATGGCATCGTTTGTGCTCCAGTGCCGCAGCCTGATTATCAGCGACCATAACCTCAGACTCATTGGAACCCGTTTTAGCTATAAGGACTACGATGAGTTCTATGAGCGCACCTTTGCCCCACTGCAAATCAGCAATGAGGACTTATTGGAAATCCCTGAATCCATCGAGCAGGAAGAAGGCGAGGACGAGTCAGACGACACTGACGAAGAAAACGACAATACGCCTGTCAGACAGCAACCTGCCAACAATGGCGATATCTTCGACGAAGACTTCTGGTAAAAACATCTTACCCTTTTCTGTACCTATAACTCCTAACACCAACTCATAAAGAAAGAATGATTAATGGTCAACTACTCTGGGTCGACGATGAAATGGAACTTCTTCGTGCCCATCTTATTTTTCTGGAAAAGAAAGGCTATGAAGTGACCACCGTATCGAATGGCACCGATGCCATCGACCTATGCCAAGAGCGCTCGTTCGACCTTGTGCTACTCGATGAGCAAATGCCTGGTCTGAGCGGACTGGAAACGTTGCAACGCATCAAGGAAATATCGCCTTCCACGCCCGTGGTGATGGTCACCAAGAGTGAGGAGGAGAACATCATGAACCAAGCCATCGGACAAAAGATTGCCGACTACCTGATCAAGCCTGTAAACCCCAACCAGATACTGCTCACGCTGAAGAAAAACATTCACCGCCGCGAGTTGGAGACCGAGGTTACACAGAACCAGTATCAACAGCAGTTTCAACAGATAGCTATGCAGATACAAGACTGCCGTAGCTACAAAGACTGGATGGAGGCATACAAACGGCTCATTCACTGGGAACTGGAGCTGAGTTCCACCGATTCTCAGATGACCGAGATGTTGCAAATGCAGAAAGAAGAAGCCAATCTGGGATTCGCTAAATTCGTTAAGGCCAACTATCTGGACTGGGTGTCATCACCAGCTCCTGAGGGAGCCCCCCTGTTGTCACACCGCATCTTCAAAGAGCGCATCTTCCCTCTTCTTGACCAGAAGCAGAAGGTATTCCTTGTAGTACTCGACAATTTCCGTTACGACCAGTGGCGCATGCTGTCACATGAACTAGCCGATCAGTTCGACATCGAGGAAGACCTTTACTGTTCCATTCTCCCCACAGCTACACAGTATGCTCGCAACGCCATCTTCTCAGGCCTTATGCCCAACAAGATTGCAGAAATGTTCCCAGACCTTTGGGTCGATGAAGACGAGGAAGAGGGCAAGAACCTCAACGAAGCGCCACTCATCCAGACACAATTAGACCGATACAGGAGACACGAGTCTTTCTCCTATCACAAGATCAACAATTCCTATGATGCAGACAAACTGATTGGGCAGCTGAACGAGCTTGAGAAGAACGGACTCAACGTAGTGGTGTTCAACTTCATCGACATGCTGTCGCATGCCCGTACAGAGAGCCGCATGGTGCGTGAACTGGCCAACAATGAATCAGCCTACCGCAGTATCACGCTCTCATGGTTCCGTCACTCAGTCATTGCCGAGTTCTTCCGCATGCTGGCTCAGACTGACTATAGGGTCATCGTCACTACCGACCACGGTTCCATACGTTGCACGAAGCCTGTAAAGATTATAGGCGACCGCAACACAAATACCAACCTGCGCTACAAACTGGGCAAGAATCTGGGCTACGACTCGAAGGACCTCTTCGTCATTCGCAATCCCAAGCAGGCACAACTGCCTTCACCAAATCTCTCTACGAGTTACGTCTTTGCCACAGGCGATTCATTCTTTGCCTATCCAAACAACTACAACTACTACGTATCCTACTATCGCGACACTTTCCAACACGGCGGTATATCAATGGAAGAGATGCTCATCCCCCTTGTCACAATGACAGGAAAAAGGAGATAAGCACTTGATTGACAAAGAAAACAAAAAGGAAAAAAGATATGGAAATAAAGATACAGGACATTGCTCATATACACGAGGCTGCCCATGAGTTCATACAGCACATCGACCAGCACACAGTATTCGCTTTCTATGGTAAAATGGGAGCTGGCAAGACCACCTTTATCAAGGCTATTTGTGAAGAACTTGGAGTCAACGATGTCATCACATCGCCCACATTTGCCATTGTCAATGAATATCAGACAAAGAACGATTCTCCCATCTATCATTTCGACTTCTATCGTATCAAGAAAATCGAGGAAGTATATGATATGGGCTATGAAGACTATTTCTATAGTGGTGCACTCTGTTTCATCGAATGGCCAGAGCTCATCGATGAGTTGTTACCAGACGATGCCGTGCGCGTCAGCATCACTGAGGATGCCGACGGCTCACGCACTGTAAGTTGGTAAAAGAATTAATCTTTGCTATGATAACTGATGAGTCCTTCCATGGGGCTCTTCATCACGGTTCCCAGCTTGAATCCTTCAGCCTTGGCAGCTTCGTCAAGCAGTTCCTCATAATGATGAGCCATGCTGCCTACGAAGTGTACAGGCAGGTCAGGACGCTGATAGGGCACAATGTTATTGCGGAAGAACTGCCGGAAGTTCTGCACCACCAAGTCGCGAAGCAACGGATTGTCGATATGCTCTGATATATAGAGAGAGGTGGTGGCCAGGAATCGATTGGCCATTGGTTCACGATACACCTTATTGATGATATCGGCCTGTGTGAGCTTCGTCTCCTTCAGATAGCTGTCGCGAATCTCGGCAAAAGCAGGGTTCTTAAAGATAGAGTTCATAAACAAACGTCCGAGTACGGCTCCGCCGCCCTCATCGCCTAAGATATAGCCCAAAGCAGGCGTATTCTTCACAATATCATTTCCATCGTACAGGCAACTGTTGGCTCCTGTCCCCAGAATGCAGGCAATGCCCTCCTCATGCTGACAGAGGGCTCGTGCTGCAGCCATTAGATCGCTGTGCACCTCAACCGTCTGTGTGGGAAAGAATTGTGCCAACATCTGCTTCATGCCAGGTACATGAACAGGAGTGCAACCACTACCATAAAAGGCAACTTCTACTTGTGATAGCAGCGGCATCTCGAAGGCATGAGTACCTGAGAGCGCAGCACGAGAGAACGTTGAAAGCTGAGATACCATTTCCTGTCCCAGTATACCTCTAATAACATCAGGTGTCTGATGAATAGGATTGATGCCTTGAGTCTGAAAAGACGAAATGACATCCCAACGTGTGGGATATGGTGAATAGAGAAGTGTCCAATCGGTTTTGGTACCTCCACTGTCTGCTATGAGAATCATAATGGTCTTGTTTTTTATAATGTTGTTTTTAGTTATTTTCTCCCCACGTATTTAGCCTCAACAGCAGGTTTCTTTAGCGCATCGGCAAATTCCTGCGGTTTCAGAGTGACAGGCCCTCGCATAAACTCAGGCACATTGTAGCTCTTCATGAATTCACGGTGGTAGTTGGGATCATCGGTGGGCAGTTCGAATGGCTTCGTGGCATGTCCGTCCTTATCGACATGTGCAAAGAAAGGACGGGTGAAGTTGCCATCGTCACGCCTACTGCTAACCACGATCCAACGACCATTTGAACTCCAATTATGATACGACTCCACTGACGGGCTGTTCACTGCTTCAAAAGGTCCTGCCTCACCTGTTTGCAAATCCACGAGCCACAAATCAGCATCGCGATGCCAGATGTGAAACGTGCCCCACTCACCCACAGCCATAAGCAGGAAACGACCATCTGGTGAAATGCGCGGCAACGTGGCACTTAGTCCGAGTGTATCGGCAGCGAACACCATTTCGCGTGGTCCGAAGGTACGTGTAGCAGGATCAAACGACTTACGATAAATATTATATTTAATTTCTTTGTAACGCATGATGCACTCAGCATCCTGATTTGTGGTGTCACGATACTCAAAATGAGCCGAACTGTAGTAGAGCCAGCGCCCATCAGGAGTCCAGCAGGGGAAGGTCTCAAACTCGTTCTTATCATTTTCAATAGTGCTCACCTCGTTGCTCACAGGATCATAGAGGATAAGGTCGCTCTGTGCGTCGAGTACCTCAATCTTATCCACATCAAAGGTGTGGAAACTCTGCATCGTGTTATTGGTTGAATAGGCAATGATATTCAGTTGCGGATGCCAAGCCGGATAGACACCAGCCGAGAGTGTGCTATCAGTCTTCAGGTTCACTTTGCGCAGTTTTCCGTCAATATTGAGCATCGTGCCGCCCAGGTTCTGACGAGCATGGAACTGCGTGCGCTGTGGATTACCCAACTGACTGTAGTGGCAGTTAATGCACTGTCCGCTCAGCTCGGTGGAGCAAAGCATGTTATCATAGATTACACGCTCCTCATAATTTTCCAGACAACGCTGGTTGATGGTCAACTCCTCGTAGGTGACATAGCTGGGTGAAATGAGTCGGTAGGTCAACCAAGGGTCAATGCTGTCGGGCGACACATAGATGCCGAAGGGAGCATAGCGTTGCCATTTATCGCCCATACGCGTAAACACTTCCACACTGATGCTGTCGCCCTTCAGCGCCTCAGCCACCAGCTCCTGCCAGTCATCTTGTTCGGGTAGCACCTGCTGTCCGCTGAGCACGAGTTGCTCGTTACCTGCCATGAAGCGCGTCACCACCTCGTCATAACCATCTGTCAACTGGAAGTGAAGCGGAGCCATGTTCAAAGGCACCGTCACCCCTATATAGTCAGGATAGATGGCAGGTTGCATCTTCAGTTGGTCATATACTGTCGGCACTTGAGCGCCCTGACATGCTGCCAGCACACAGGCTCCCACCACCATCATCAATTCATATATTCGTTTCATCCCCACAATTTTCAATTTTCAATTTTCAATTTTCAATCTTCAACCTTCAATACGTCTTCATGTTGCGCATCAAGAAGTAATTGTAATAGAACGTGTCGCCGAAGCGCACCCTAAGCAATTCCTTCAGTTGTTCCTCCGACTTGCCTGCATACTGCTGCGCAGCCTGCATGAAGGCCTGGTAGCTGGCTGGGATGGAGGGATCAAAAGGCATGCGACTGATGTCTACTTTCTGCTCCAGGTTGCCATAGAGGAAGGCTGCTTCCTGGAAGTAGCGGGGAATAATTCCATCTTTCTTCAGTAGCGCATACTGGTTGAAAGCGCGCCAAAAGGTAGCAATGTCCTTCAACTGTAAAGCGGCGAGGAGTACCAGTTCTGCACAAACAGGATCATCGGTCACTCGATAGGCCTGAATGTTGAGCATGAACAGTTCAATCAGAGACTGGTCGCTACCCAGTCGGTCGTCGCCATCGAACATCAGTCGGCGTATAGGTCCAAGCTCGGGGTCTTCAGCTACGGCCTTTGCCACATTGGATGTTGCCAACTGCTCGTAGTGCTCTGCCCACTCTCGGTAGTATTTTGTCTGCTTCAGCAGGTCAATGTATTTCTGTGCCACCTTCCATTCTCCATTGAGCAGCGAACAGCGCACCAGATACTTTAGATAGTCAGCTCGCCAACCAAACTCCACACCGTCCTCCAAGCACCAGCGGTAGCAGTAGTTGGGCAGACCATAATGCAGATAGAGGTTTTTGCCTCCCATCTGTACCATACGCACTTCGAAGTCGGCCTTTGGTGCCTTTGCTCCGTCGGGATAGGCATACATTTCATTGCCGGCACGTCCCAGTTTGAAGAGTGCCAGATTCTTGAACACTACCATCATTCGTGTTGGCTCGCCATCGTGCTGACGAGCTATCTTAAGTACGCCTTCCCAGTCGCTTTTGTCCACACAACTGTTCATCCGTATCTCCTCGTGGAATGTCACATCCTTGTACCACCATTGCCAGCAACTCCATACGGCAACTGCGGTAATGAGTGCGGGCAGAATGATTGCCATCCATGGGCGGGGCATCCACTGTCTGAAATCGATGTCAATCTTGTATGTGATTGACATAAACAACAGTGTTGCGAAGAGAACAACGTAAGGGATATAATAAGCTGTGAATGTCTCCCCACCATCGTAAAGGGGCAGCCCTTGCCAAAGAATGAAGTCACTGTTGGCTTGGTAGTAAATGTGCTGATAACAGATGCGGGGAATGAATATTATCAGCATAATGCCGATGAAACTCAGAATGCTCTTCTGGGTCCTTGATAATTGGTTGATGCGCCACGTGATGAAAACTATCAGTGCTATGGTGAAGATGCCATAGTGACCGCCAATGGGATAAGCGACGACGGCTATAGCGACAAAGAAGACTAACAGCAGCACGAAGCTCAGATTGCTTTTCACCCTGGCCGCCATCACACGGAAGAGCCACGTTGTAGCCACTGCCATCGATGCGCCAATGACAGGAATGAAGAAATGTCCGCGCAATTTCAGGTAGTAAAGCCAGTAGCCAAGATCGAAGTCTATGAGCAGTATCATGGCTACGGGTACAATCAGTATCGGCATCCATAGCCTGCTAATGGCGAAGGTCTGCTTCATGAGCCACATGAGCAGCCCCATCCATGCACACAGCACCAAGCTACCCAACCAAGGGTGATAGAAGAACTGAGTGAAATAGGTACCTAACCATGTGAGCAATCCACCAGCCACCACCAACTGTTGTTTAAAGTAGAGCGGTGTGTATAGAAAGAGGTTTAACTCCTCAACTCGCTTGAGGTAGTCGCTCTCGAAGACCACCATAACGATGTAGGCAGCAAGAAGGGCGAGAAAGGGTATAGACTTCCAAATCCAGGAGACAAATACCCTTCCCCTGCTACTACCTTTATCGAGGGAAGTAGATTCTTCAGGAGCTTGCTGTATCGATGATTTTTTCTTGTTCTTACTCATTTTCTTGTTCTAATTCCGACCTCCTTTATAGGGAAAGGGTTGAGATGGAGTTCTTATCCGACCACTTCTTCAGACGCTTATATTCTTTCTTTGTGAGTCGTAAGAACGAGCCGTGCTGCGGTCCCGTCACGCCCTTAATATCCTGTGGGTTCCGGAAATTGCGCAGATTCTCGTCGGCCTCACAGATGCGGTAGTGCTTGGGATTGTCGCTGTATTGTATATAGGCCACACGCCAGGTCTTATCGCCTATAAGCTGAAAGGCACTTGAGCCTTCGCAGTTCTTCTTACCCTCAAAGCTCACGTAGTCATCGGCTACGGGCTCACCCCATCCGTAGGTCAGATGGTCTGAGGTTGCAGTGAAGATGCCCTTCTGTCCACCCTCTTTTTTGATGAGCATGTGATACTTGCCATCGGCCAACAGGTTGATGTCAGCATCGATGGTGGCATAGCCCCAATCGAAGAGCAATTTTGGCTGTGTAAGTTTGGTAAATGACTTGTCAGCATACGAGTAGTACATTCGGTCATACCCTTCTTCCGGACGGTTCAGCATGCTGTAATAAATCATGTAGCCGCCTTTTTCGCCGTTCTCCCATACGTAGTCGGGGTCCCAGAATATCTGTGGTGCCCACACTCGGTTGATGGTTGACCAATCTTTATACACGCTCTCTGCCTCTGGATTCGAGAAAATAGTAGTACCCTTTCTGTAGTCGAAAGTCACTGAGGTCCAGTGAATGAGGTCATCGCTCTTCAGCAGGTCTATTCCATAGTTGTCCCACTTATGACTCTTGGCCACGCACATGTCGGTAGTAACCATCACAAATCCCTTACCATTCCAAGCGCGGCAGATGTATGCATCACGCTGTCCTCCCTCAATACGGGCATGTTCCTTGGGATCCATGATTGGATTGCCCCCTATAATGTCTTCATAGTTCATGCCATCGCGACTAATAGCATAAGCTGTATATTCACCGCGATCGCTCATGTGACAATACAGATAGCCGTATGTACCTTTTTGCGGGTTCTGTGCCTGAGTTATTAAGGCACCAATGGCCAACAGGGCCAAAAATAGCAATTTCTTCATATTGGTTTCTTTCTTGTTTTTATTGTGATGTCCACACGGTTAAACTTATCGTCCTCATAGTTCTGGTTGCCTTCGCTTTCCAGGAGCTCCACGATAGTTATTTTCTCTCCCAGCAGCACGGATATCAAGCCTTCAAACACCACAAAGTCGGCCTTGTTCCTCAGCATATGCTTGGCTGCCCAGTCGAATCGTACGTATCTGTTGTCTTCGTTCATCGTTTTTCCTTTTTATTTTCACCGCAAAGATAAAGATTATTTCTGATTCTTCAAAATATCGCAGATGATTTTTATACGTAACAAGCAGCGGCACCACCCATGAGAGAGTGATGCCGCCCGATTGCTTTCAGCTGACGCTATGGTCGGAGATTAATAGTCATCGTCCCAGAAGCCGCCGCCACGAGAGTCACCATCGCCACCGATGAAGAAAAGCATGTATTTGTGGAGAAATTATGATAATTATGGTAATTTCTTTCCTAATTAGAAATCTAAGAACCATTACAGTCATTTCAGGGAGCAAAACGCGATGATTTTAAGGGCGATTCAGGCCAAACGAGTATAAGCAGCTGCAGCGGATTATATAGTCCGCTATAGCCGATTATATAATCCGCTGCAGCTGCTTATACTGAAATGGCCTAAATCACCCCGATGCCTTGGCCTTTTAGCTCCGAGACGGCGGCAAGGTCGCCCCGCGAAACAAAAAAGAAGCCCGAACGGCACTCAACTGTACCGTCCGGGCTTCAACGCTTGTGTTTATGGTATAGGTTGATTACTCTGTCTCAGGAGCCTTGCCGATGAGCTCCATGAACTCGTCGAGCTTCGGCGTCATGATGATCTGGGTGCGGCGGTTGCGCTGCTTGCCCAGTGCGGTGTCGTTGCTCTCCAAGGGGTTGTACTCGCCACGTCCGCCGGCAGTGAGGCGCTTCGGGTCAACGCCATACTTGGTCTGCAGGGCCTGAACCACGCTCGAGGCACGCAGGCAGGAGAGGTCCCAGTTGTTGCGTATGTTCTGCTTAGAGATAGGCACATTGTCGGTGTTGCCCTCAATGAGCACGTCGTAGTCCTTGTAGTCGGTGATGATCTTGGCTATCTTCGACAGGGTCTCGGCAGCACGGTCGTTGATCTCGTAGGAACCGCTCTTATAGAGCATGTTGTCGGCCAGAGAGATGTAGACGACACCCTTCAGAACCTGCACGTCGACCTCCTTGAGCTCCTCTTTCGAGAGCGAACGAGTCAGGTTGTTCTGGAGAACAAGGTTCAGTGAGTCGCTCTTCGACTTCACCTCCACCAAGTGACGGATGTACTGGTTGGACTCATTGATCTGGTCGACCAGTTTCTCTATCGACACGTTGTTCTGTGAGGCGTTGTGCAGGCTCTTGTCCAGCGAGCTCTGGAGGCCGGCCAGGGCTGCTTTCTGTGTGGCGAGCTGCTCTTCCAGACTTTGCACGCGGGCGTTCTTGGCAGCCAGATCCTCACGGGCGTTCTGTAGTGAGGTGCTAAGGCTCTTGTTCTCGGTCTGGCACTCGGTGAGTGCCTTCTTGCTGGCGCAGCTGCTCAGTGTGAGGGCGGCTGCGAGGGCATAGAATAGAATGTTCTTTTTCATGTTCAATCGTTTTTTTTCTTCTTTGTTTCGTTAAGGGGAGTGACGAATGCCACTATCCTGTTTTCAGGTGCAAAATTACTGATATGACTGCCAATTCAGCAGAAAGTTTCAAGTAATTATAATCTTTTAACCATAAATATAGGGTACGTGACTGTTTAGCAAATACTTTTTAAAATGCGCTTTGTGCAGTAATCAGGTTCTCCTCGCTTCGTACGAAACGAGGAGAACCTGATTATTCGCTGTAGTTTTTCCCCTCTGCTGTTTGTACAACTTTTCCTCAATAGAGGGGGCAAGTGGTTTTAGAACGTACAGAACAGCGGACGAAGCTGTGTGAGACGTGAGTTCCTGATGGTCCACGAACCAAAGGACTGCTTGATGTTAGAGGGCAAAAGGTTGTTGTCGCGCAGACTGGCAAGTAGTTCGCGCAGCGGGCGACCGGGTTGCGACAGGTCATCGTCGAGCAAACCGTTGCGAGCCAGCTCGCTGTTTGCTTCCATCTCGTTGATGACTTTTTTCCCCTGTTTCTCCATGTACTCATCCAGGCAGAGCAGGATGGCTTTGTAATTGTCGTGACTCATAGTTGAAATAGTTTTTTAGTTAGAATTAATGTGAAATAAATGTTGGCTTGTCATAAATAATAAGGTTGGGTTTAGTGGGTTGACTGATTTTTAGTTATTACAAAGTTATGGAATTTATCGCTAAATTGTACATGTAATCCGTTGATTTTATGTAGTTTTAACAGTTTGTGAAAATTTATGCATTTAATGTATGCGTTTTTGGAAAAAATACTTACCTTTGCACGTATGGAGAATCAGTACATCAAACAATTTCCTGAGCTGATGTCGGGAAAGACCGTGCTCTACGTGCATGGCTTCGGCTCAAGCGGACAGTCTGGAACAGTGGGGCGTCTGCGTCAGGTGCTGCCCAATGCCCGTGTGGTGGCTCCCGACCTTCCCGTTCGTCCTGAGGAGGCTCTCGGTCTGCTGGAAAAGACGTGTGAACAGGAGAAACCGGCTCTTGTTATCGGTACGTCGATGGGCGGCATGTATGCCGAAATGCTCTATGGCTACGACCGTATTCTGACCAACCCAGCCTTCGGTATTGCCGACACCATGCAGAGTCACGGACTGACAGGCAAGCAGCAGTTCTTCTCGCCAAGACAAGACGGCGTGCAGGAGTTCTATGTAGACAAAACGCTGGTGAAGGAGTACAGGCTGGTGGCCGAACGGAACTTTGCCCATGCCGCAGACGAGAGTGAGCAGGGGCATGTCTACGGCCTGTTTGGCGACGAGGATCCGCTGGTGCATACGTATGACACGTTTTGCAGGCACTACTGTCAGGCCATCAGCTTCCATGGCGGACACCGCTTGGACGACCGCTCATTCATGCATTCTGTGCTGCCAGTGATCAGGTGGATAGATGACCGACAGGAGAAACGCGAGCGGCCTATAATATATATAGGTGTAGAGACGCTCAGAAAGTTGACGCCACAGGGAGATGACGATGCATACAGTTCTGCCATGAAGGCAGTGAGACTGCTCATAGAGCACTATCAGGTGTTCTTCCTCGCTCCTGCCAAAGACTTCAGCCGGACTGAGGCATGGCTCGAAAAGTATGTCAGCGTGCCAGCCTGGGGACACACCGTGTACACCAACCAGCGTCAGTTGCTCTATGGCGACTATCTTGTGGAGGCCGTGGAGACAAAGGATTCGATGGCTACGCGCATTGCCTTTGGCAGTGACACCTTCAAGACGTGGGACGACATCATAGAGTACTTCGGCCGTCTGGGCGGACAATGAGAGAATTTGTAGCCGCCGACTGACTAAATGACACAGCACCGCATGTTGGCATGCCGTTTGCTTGAAACTGAAACGAGAACTGATAATGACATATTCACTAAAAAGACTTTACAACAATGGAAGTGCAGATTACAAATGAGAACTTCGCAAGCTTGAAGAGCGGCAACCTGCCGTTGGTGGTTGATTTCTGGGCAACTTGGTGCGGCCCCTGCCGTATGGTGGGTCCCATCATCTCGGAACTGGCAGAAAAATATGACGGCAAGATTGTCGTGGGCAAATGTGATGTGGAGGAGTGCGATGACATTGCTGCTGAGTACGGCATCCGCAATATTCCGACCATCCTGTTCTTCAAGAATGGAGAAATCGTTGACAAGCTGGTGGGAGCTGTTCCCAAGGCTAAGTTCGAGGAGAAATTTGAAGCTTTGCTTTGATGGAATTCATGGTTAAGAGTTCATAGTTATGGCCAGCTTTGACGATGAATTGTTGCAGGACGAGCAAGAGAACCGCAGGGAAATAGCCTTCATCCGTGAGCAGCTGCCCACGGACTTGAAGGCTAAATTCTCTGATGACGACTTGCTGTTCATTATGGATGCCATCGGCACCTATCTGTACGACAGCGGAATCTTGGAGAGCAACAGTGACGAGGTGGACATCGACATGGAGGTCGTGTCAGACTTCGTGTGTAACGAAGCTAAGGAGGAAGGTGTGGGTCCATACGATGCCGACGAAGTGTTCTTTGTGGTCGAGGCCAGTCTGGACTATCAGGAACAGAATGCCTGAACCCCATTTTTCCGTTTTTTATAGTTATACCCCTTTTTGATTTATGGCATTACTGAGATTTGCCCTTTTCGGCAATGTCTATCAGCAGCACAAGTCGGCTGCCATCCGACAGCTTTTGGACTGTCTGCATCGCCACGGCGCAAGTATCCTCATCGACGAGGAATACTACGACTTCCTGCGTTGCGCCGAACTTGCAGACATAGAACAGGCCGACACGTTCACAGGCTGTGACTTCGAGGCCGACTTTGCCATATCCATGGGTGGCGACGGCACTCTGCTGAAGACGGCGAGCCGCGTGCGGCAGAAGCAGATTCCCATTCTCGGCGTGAACATGGGACGGCTGGGCTTCCTTGCTGACGTGAGTGCCGACAGTATTGAAGAGACGATTGATGCTCTCTACCGTGGCGACTACTCCGTGGAAGACCGCTCGCTCATTCATGTGGAGACCAACGGCGAGCCTATTGAAGGCTATGAGTGCGCACTGAACGATGTGGCTATCCTGAAGCGTGACTCAGCCTCGATGATTTCCGTCAGGGCAAGCATCAATGGCGAATATCTGACTACCTATCAGGCCGACGGACTGATTGTTTCTACGCCTACCGGCTCGACGGCTTACTCGCTGTCGAACGGCGGTCCCATCATCGTGCCACGGACAGGGGTGATGCTCATGACGGCTGTTGCACCTCACTCGCTGAACGTGCGCCCCATCGTGCTACCTGACACAGCTCAGATTGAGCTTACGGTGACGAGCCGTAGTCATACTTTCCTCGTGGCAATTGACGGAAGGTCGGGCAAACTGCCCGAAGGAACGACCCTGCGGCTGACCAGAGCACCATATATGGTGAAGGTGGTGAAGCGCAGCGGAACGCGCTACTTCACCACCTTGAGAGAAAAAATGATGTGGGGAGCCGACGTGAGGTAATCAGGCCTCACGTTGGCGCGTACCCATACGGGCCTCAACCACATTCACTACGTAGTCGCCCAGCTTCTCGCACTCATTCACCAAATCAATGTAAATGGTACCCTCGGCATAGGTGTACTCGTGATTGTTGACATCAATGATGTTTTGTGCCTTCAACTGATTGCGGTAGTTGTTGATTTCATTCTCAATGTTGAAGGTACGATTGATATTGTAAGCTTCCTTACGGCCACCCATCAGCTGGTTCATCTGCGTCAGTGCCTGATCGGTCAGGCCCATCATCTGGTGCAGATGGTCGTACTGCTTCTCAATGAAGTGGTCTTGCTTGGCGGCATACTTACGATTGATGGTGCGTGCCATGTTATAGCACGAGTCGCCAATCGACTCCAGCTCGCTCACCTCGCGCAGCATGGCACGAATCTTGGCCTTGGTGTCGTCGGAAAGA
>ODAI011689940.1_pt1 | contig 14991 bp, 11 predicted proteins | sample 1539321 | NCBI WGS metagenome assembly ODAI01 (sample SAMN02144231, study PRJEB22623) | gut metagenome | biome: sheep rumen | host: Ovis aries | place: New Zealand
AAGATTTGTTCTTTTTTCCTGGCATCCACTGATTTTCTTAAGACCAAAACATGTAGTAATTCCGAATCTTTAATATGCAGTTCTTTTGTGATTTTCTTTCTTAAAGCAGCTGTTTCATTCTTGGAAACAGGAACCTTTAACTGTTTTAATAAAAGCATTCTCTACTCCAAAACGCATTTTCCCGCGATATATCCGGAAGACCAAGCCCATTGTAAGTTATAGCCTCCGCAAATACCGTCCACATCCAAAAGTTCTCCGGCAAAATATAATCCGGGAACCTTCTTTGATTCCAGATGATTTGTCACCTCATTTAAATCCACACCACCGCTGGTTACCTGTGCGGACTCAAAATCATGGCTTCCTATGATTTGCACACGAAAATCCTTTAAGAGTGAGGCCATGGAACGAATATCATCTTCGCTTAACAAATTGGTGGAGTCTTCACAGGAATAATGAAGTTCCTTTAAAACCACACCGATAATATGCTCGTTTAACATACCGATCAAACCGTCCTTCATGGTTACCGGATAGGAACGATACAAAAGCTGCTGTCTTAAATGGGTAACTAACACATCAAAGGAAAAATCCGGGAACAAATCCAATGAAGCATATACCTCTTTCTTTTGATCCAATGCCCTTACAGCATGTCTTGAAATATTAAAAACGGGAATTCCGGAAATACCGTCTTTGGTAAACTGGATTTCACCTTCATCATAAGCCGTTTTTTTGTCATTCACGAAAAGGGTTACGCTTCCCATGGCACGAACACCCTTTAATTTGAAAAAGAACTTTTCCTTACAGACAAGTTGTACCAACGCAGGAAGGGGTTTAATCACATGATGTCCGAAGGATTTTGCGATTTTTAAAACGCTACCGTCACTTCCGCTTTTGGGGGAAGCCATTCCGCCGCCACAAAGGATGCATTTCTTTGCACGGTACTCTCCTTGGTCGGTGGATATCACAAAAATATCCTTTTCCTTTTTTATTTTTTTCACCGTTGTGGAAGGACGAAAATCCACGCCCTTTGCCATAACCGCTTTTTCCAAGCAATAACGCACCGAAGAAGCCTGATTACTTCTTGGATAATAGTAACCGTCCTTTACCTTGGAAAGCACACCGATTTTCGAAAAAAACACCAATGTGCGTTCCAAATGAAAACGGTGTAACACCTCTTCTGCCACTTCACGATTACCGGAAAAATAGCAATCAAAGTTTTGTTTTTCATTTGTAAAATTACAACGTCCGTTACCGGTCGCCAAAATCTTTTTTCCAAGCAAGTTGTTTTTTTCAAGAATGCAAACGCTTGCGCCCTCTTCCTTTGCGGACAGAGCCGCCATCATGCCGCTTGCACCGCCACCTACAACCAAACAATCGTAAACCACGGTTTCCTCCTATAACAAGTGAAGTTTTTCGGCAATGGAAATGAATTTATCTCCCTCAGGGAACTTCGCCAAATCCTTCTTGGAAATACCTCGAACCAAAAGCATAACCACAAAATATACAAACACGCCCACAATCATGGCAACAACACATGAAATCGCATTGGAATGCGTAATAACGTGAAGCAATTGATAACAGAGATATACGGCAATTCCCATAACCACCGATGACAAAAACGGTAAAAGATACGTCTTATGAATGTTTTGTCGAACACCGCTGTAATGAACCACCGCCAAATGATTTAATACGCACATGCAAAGAGCATAAAACGCATTTGCATAAACCATGCCATAAATATTCAAATCAAACTTCTGTAATGCCACGATCAAGAAAACAAGTTGCAAAACCAACGCGATGGCTGCATTTCGAACCGGAATTCGAAGTCTGTCGATTCCCTGTAAAAGACCGTTGGATAAGGTAGATAAGGAATAAAACAAAATCGCAACGGATCCGAACATCAACATCTTCGCTGAAGTGGGATCGCTGTCGGAAAACAAAAGCATCATAATGGGTCCGGCAAGTACCGCCATACCGATGGTGCAAGGAAATGCAATCATCATAATAAAACGTGTGGCACTGTGAATCTGAGAACGTACACGTTTCATATTATTGTTATTATATGCTGCAGCCAATGTGGGCACCGCAGATGCCGCCATGGCAGAAGCTATGGAAATCGGAACATTGATTAAAACCTTATACTGTCCCGTATAAACACCCCACCATTCAGAGATTGTCTTTTTATCGTATCCCTGAAGGGTCACCATATTCTTAAAAATACCCTGATCCAAAATGGATACAACGTTATAAAGCGTCGTACTTAAAAGTACGGGAATAATCGTAAGAATTAAAAGTTTTAATACCTGGCCGTAGGTTTCTTTGTTTGGCTTATGATCCCGAACCACTCTTCGCTTAAACTTTTTATAGAAAACCAAGTAAATAAAAAGCACAAATAAGAGTGCGGATAGGGCGCCCACACCGGTACCCAAGGTTCCTCCCGCAGCGCCGTAGGCCGCCGCATACTCCTCCTTATTTCCAAGAACACGTCCGATTTTCGAACCGTAAGAAAACAGATAAAAGGCAGCCACTACCGATACCACCGCATTTAAAATCTGTTCGATAATCTGGGAGACGGCACTGGGCATCATGGTCTGTAAGCCCTGGAAAAATCCACGAAAAACTCCCAATAGGGCAACGATTAAAATTACCGGTGCCAAAACCCGAAGTGCAATGGAAGCTAAGGGAGTTTTTAAAATATTCGTAAAAATATCGGCACAGAAAAAGACGATGCACATAAAGGTAGTTCCGCTTACAAATGCAAAAAGCAAAGCCCCCTTTAGGACTTTCATCGTATTTTTCATTTCTCCTTTTTCCACCCTGGTGGCCACCAATTTGGACACTGCCAATGGTAAACTGTAAGAAGAAATAATTAAAATAATGCTGTATATTTCAAATGCGGTGCCATAGTAATCATTACCGGTCTTTCCGATTATCGCCGTAAGAGGTACTCTGTAAATTAAGCCCACAATACGGCTGATAATGGATGCGATGGCAAGTATGGAGCCCTGCACCAAAAAATTTGTACTTTTACTGTTATTTTTCGAATTCATTCTTCACTTTTCTCACGTGATATATTTATATAATCCATAATCTTATTTTGATGTTCTTCCATCAAAATTCGATCATTTTCTTCCATATGATCGTATCCCAATAAATGTAACATACTGTGACAGATTAAAAAAGCAAACTCTCGCCTTTTAGAATGTCCATATTCCTTCGCCTGAGAAACAACCTTTGGAATACACAAAACCACATCTCCCAACATAATTTCTCCACTCTCCGGATCTTTGATATCCGAAAAACCGGAAAGCTCATTATAGTTTGCCGGGAAACTCCATGGTATCATAGGGAACGATAAAACATCAGTAACGGAATCTATGTCTCTTTGTTCTTTGTTTATGCTTTGAATCTCCTCTTCAGAAACAAGAGTAATGCAAACATAGGCGTCCTCCGGGAATTTCTCAACCGATAAAACTCCCTTTACGGTCTGATTTGCCACCTCTTCCATATCAAAATCCAAAGAGAAATTTCCGTCATTGATTATCTCGATAGTCATACAAATCACCTTTCATAACCAGTACATTTCGAATCTTTAAAAACTGATTCATGGTAATATTCGAATCATCGTACATACCTTCGTTGGAGTATTCGTTTAAGGTCTGATAAATAAGCATTTCCTGATTCCAGGAACTGTCCATTTCATCACGCATGGCTTCCACTTTTGTAAGTACCGAATCAACCATCTGAACAATCGCGGATTCCGGACTTAAAGGACGCTGATTAATGCCTTTGTATTCATATAAAATCTGCACCACTTCCCTGGGAAGGCAATTTTTTTGAGCGATTTTAATGCTGTTATCGACAATGGGTTCTCCCTCTAAGATACCGATGCGATAATACAAACCGCCGCAGGCAGCCAAGAGTTCGTTTGCACCGATTTGTGCGGCACATTCTCTTGCCAAATCCGATACCTTTCTGGCATGAAGGTATTCACCGATGGAAAAATGCATAATATCCACAATCAAAGAATACTCATCATCCAAAAACGTCTCGTATGCAATCTGCTCTTCTCTTTGATCAAATCGAACCAATACCCCGAAACCGAAATAAATAATCACTGTGTACAAAAGCGCCAAAACAACGAACTGATTCAATCGATCCAAATTTACTTTTCCGAACGTAAATACGTAGAAAATAAAGGGCACAAAAAACTGAATCATCAATATCAAAAGATAATTGATAATTCTCGTCTCGTTTTTGTTCTCTTTCAGATAATATGCAAATAAGATTCCAAAAATCGATAAAATACAATAGCAGTAAAGAATGTAGTTATTCGTACCTGTAATAAAACAGTACAAAAGATCCATAAAAATACAGGATGCCAATGACAAACTGCTGTCACATACGGCTACATATAAAAATCCAACCAAAAGCACCGGACCAAACAAATCCGGAATATAGTTGGTTAAAATCATAAGAAGCCAACCTAATGTGGAAATCAAAAACAGATTTCGATAAGTGGTATCTTTATAGGTAAATTTTCCGATTTTTCTCTGATGAATCAAAGACAGGATAAAAACAACCCAGTAGCAAAAAAACAAAGCCAGTAAACACAATGCCTGATCCAAAAGAAGTTTCTTTCCGTAAGCTAGAATAAACACACTGATTACGGATACAACAAACATCCCAAAGACATAAATAAAACGCTTGGGAGAGATTTGTTTTTCTTCTATCATCATTTCTTTTTACGATCCTTATGCTGGTTTTTCTCGTAAACCTCATAAGCGTTTACGATTTTTTGAACAAGGGGATGACGTACCACATCATCTCCGCTTAATTTGCAAATTCCGATGTCTTCCACTTTGGAAAGCACCTTTAATGCCACATCCAAACCGGAGACCGCACCGCTTGGCAAATCCTTTTGTGTGGCATCACCGGTAATCACCGCTTTTGAACCGAATCCGATACGGGTTAAAAACATCTTCATCTGAGCAGGTGTGGTATTTTGTGCCTCATCCAAAATAATAAAGGAATTATCCAAAGTACGACCTCTCATATATGCAAGAGGTGCCACTTCAATCAAACCTTTTTCCATATTTCTTTGGAAAGAATCGGCTCCCATAATCTGATAAAGAGCATCATAAAGCGGTCGTAAATACGGATCCACCTTACTCTGTAAATCTCCCGGCAAAAAACCCAGTTTTTCTCCGGCTTCAATGGCGGGACGGGTCAAAATAATTCTGCTGACTTCCCCGGCCTGAAATGCGGTAATCGCCATAGCCATGGCAAGATAGGTCTTTCCGGTTCCCGCAGGTCCGATACCGAATACCACCATTTTCTTTCGAATGGCATCCACGTATTTTTTCTGACCCACGGTTTTCGGTTTCACCGGTTTTCCGCTGATGGTATGACAAATCAAATCCTCATCCAATTTAGCCATGGGATGATCTTTTAAGTTTTCCTTTAAGGAAAGGGCATAGCGAACGTTTTGCTCGGAAATCTCATTTCCTCTTTTTGACAAAGACAATAGTTCCATTACCACATTCTTCGCAGCTTCCACTGCGGACTCATCACCTAAAATCTTTACGGAATCTCCACGATTTACAACGGAGATATTTAAAGAATGCTCAATGATTTTAATATTATGATCAAACTGGCCAAAGATATTCTCCAAATGATTGGCCGGTATATTCAGTAAAAGTTCTTTTTCCAAATACTTTTTCTCCCGTATTTATTTGATAATCTCCAAGATCATCGGCTTCGGTGTCACAGCTTCCTTTGAGAAGGTGTAGGCATCTTTTATTTTTTCCATAGCCAAGTCCACGGACTCTTTATTATTTCCGTAAATCGTAGCGATGGCATCCTCCTTTTTCACTGTATCTCCCACTTTTTTATGCAAAACAACACCAACGGACATATCGATGACATCTTCTTTTTTGGCACGTCCACCTCCTAAAATCATGGATGCGCGTCCCACTTCCTCCGCCTGGATTTTTTTTACATATCCTTCAAATTCCGCAGGAACTTTTACCACAAAGGATGCATCCAAAAGATCCTCGATATGATCCACATCCGATGGATTACCGCCCTGAATTTCAATAAAGGTTTTAAACGTGTCGTATGCTTTTCCGGAAGAAATAGCATCTTTCAAAAGTTCTTTTGCTTTTTCTTTTGTCAAATCTTCATCTGCCAAAAGAAGCATTTCGGTACCCAAGGCATAGATTAATTCCATAAAATCCTTCGGGCCGTTTCCTTTTAAGGAATCAATGGCCTCCATAACTTCCAAAGTATTTCCAACCGCAAAACCTAAAGGCTCATCCATATTGGTAAGTACGGCTACCATTTTTCGATTCGCACGACGACCGATATCCACCATGGTGGAAGCCAACTTCTTTGCTTCCTCCAAATCCTTCATAAATGCACCGGAACCCACTTTTACATCCAAGCAAATGCCGTCCGCACCGCTGGCAAGTTTTTTGCTCATAATAGAGGATGCAATTAAAGGAATGGAATTTACCGTAGCCGTAATATCGCGAAGGGCATAAATCTTCTTATCCGCAGGAGCCAAATTCTTTGTCTGACCTGCTACTGCGATATGATGCTCTTTTACATTTGAAAGAAAAGTCTCCTCAGAGATTCCCGTTTGAAATCCCGGAAATGCTTCCAACTTATCAATGGTTCCGCCGGTATGACCCAAACCTCTTCCGGACATTTTTGCAACCGGTACACCCAAAGATGCAATCAGTGGAGCCAAAACAAGGGTAGTCTTATCTCCCACACCACCGGTGGAATGCTTATCGATTTTCATTCCCGGGATGGAAGAAAGATCCAGTTCGTCACCGGAGTGTTCCATCGCCATGGTAAACTCATAGGTTTCTTCATCCGTCATTCCGTTAAAGCAAACCGCCATTAAAAACGCAGACATCTGATAATCCGGAATCTCACCCTTTGTATATCCGGAAATCAAATACTCAATTTCGTCCTTGGTAAGTGCTTCGCTTCTTTTCTTTTTTTCAATCAAGTCATACATCTGATACTTCATATTTTCACCATCCTATTTATGATAGGGCTCGTTTCGCATAATTCGATAACCCCTATAAATTTGTTCCAACAAAATCACACGCATCAACTGATGCGGAAACGTCATGTCCGAAAAAGAAATCTTTGCATCCGCACGCTTCTTTACCCCATGGGAGAGTCCCAAAGAACCGCCGATGACAAATAAAAGATGACTGTTTCCGGTATTCATTTTCTCTTCGATAAACTTGGAAAATCCAACGGAATCGTACTTCTTTCCGGCGATATCCAGGGCAATTACATAAGCACTCTCCGGAATCTTTGACAAAAGTTTATTTCCTTCCGTCTCCAATATTTGAAAAAGTTCTGCATCGCTTGGGTTTTCTTTCGTCTTTTCATCGGGCACTTCGATAATGTTTATCGTAGCGTATTTGGACAGACGTTTTTCATATTCGGCCACCGCATCCCGATAATACTTTTCTTTAATTTTTCCTACAGTTAATACGGTTATTTTCATTACGGATAATAAATATAATTACTCTTAAACACTTCGGAACTCATTCCGTGAGAATCAATGGCAATCACGGTTAGAATGTTATTTCCTTCCGGTACGGGGATCGGCTCCGTATACATGGCGGATTCAACGGTAGGCATGGTTTCATCCCATGTATAATATAGGGAAGCACCCGCTGTTTCACAAGTAATGGTAATATAGGTTTCCTGTGTCATCTTTCCGCCTGAGGGAGTTGCCTGTGGTGTGGCAGGAATCACATAGGAAATCTCATAGGTTTCCGAAGCCACATCGCTGGTCTTTCCGGAACCGTTTACACATACGGCATTTAAGGTGGTCTTTCCCTGATTCGTAATGGCTACCGGTTCCGTATACAACTTTCCGTTATGTTCGGAAGGTGCGGTTCCGTCTAGGGTATAATAGATATCAAATCCCTTACTGGAATTTAATACAACGGAAACGTCATTATCATACTTTCCTCCCTTTAAAGAAAATGTGGGAGCAAAGGACGCGTAACCATTTAAAACTTCTGCTTGGGCTTCGGTCAAATCCAAATCAAACAAAGCATTTAATTTCTTTGAATTCTCTGTCTCCTCGTAAAGCTTCGCCATCTGTGTAATGGCATCTACACTGTCGGGCTGTAATTCCAATGCCTTTGTAAAGGCATCGTCCGCTTTTTTGTATTCCTCAAGAAGATAATAATCATTTCCCAATGCCATATACGCATCGTAGTTTTCACTTTTGCTCAATGCTTTTTCATAGTAAATAACCGCATTCTCGTAGTCTTTTGCATCATCATAAGCCACCGCTTCTTTGTAATAAAAGGAAAACGAGTGATTATAAACGCTGAACAACACAAGAACCACTACGACGGCAAAAAGAACAGCGAATTTTTTAATAATCACCTTCGGGTCCATTTTCTTATCTTCTTTAACGGGCTCGACTTTCTTTTCCGCAGGTTTCTTTTTTGTTGCACTAAGCATCGCCGGCAAAAGATCATCTTCTAAAACATTGTAATCCGGAACCGACTGTATCGGCTTTCCGCAATACTTGCAAAGAATGCTTCCGTCTTCAATTTCTGCCTCACACAAAGGACAAATCATACACTACTCTCCCTATGATTTAGAATAATCCTGTAATCTTTCCGTCAGAATCCACATCGATTCTGTAGGCTGCCGGTTCCTTCGGGAGCCCCGGCATAGTCATTATACTTCCCAAAACGGCAACTGCAAATCCCGCTCCGGCGGAAGGATATACTTCGCGAACGGAAATACGATAGCCACTTGGACGGCCTAATTTCTTTGGATCATCGGAAAGGGAATACTGGGTCTTTGCCATACAAACCGGGCATTTTCCCATACCCAACTCTTCCAACTTCTCCAAGCTCTTTAATGCAGCCGGAGCATAATCCACACCGTCCGCACCGTAGATTTCTTTTGCAACGGTTTCAATCTTATCCTTTAAGGACATGTCATCCGGATATAAAGGCTTAAAGTCAGATGTTTTATTCTCTAAAACATCAAGGACTTTATTTGCAAGCTCGATACCGCCTTCTCCGCCTTTTTCCCAAACTTCGGAAAGTGCAAACTCACAGCCTCTTTCTTCACAGAAATTACGAACAAACTCGGTTTCTGCTTTGGAATCGGTCACAAAAGAGTTTAAGGTAACCACGATGGGCACCCCATACTTCTGAAGATTTTCGATGTGCTTTTCCAAGTTTACGATACCTTTTTTCAAAGCATCCACATTCTCGGCGGATAAATCTTCTTTTTTCACACCGCCGTTATATTTTAATGCACGAATGGTGGCAACCAAAACAACCGCATCCGGCTTTAAGCCCGCCATACGGCACTTAATATCAAAGAATTTCTCTGCACCCAAATCCGCACCGAATCCGGCTTCCGTAACCACGATATCCGCCAACTTTAATGCGGTTTTAGTGGCGCGTACGGAGTTACATCCATGTGCAATATTTGCAAATGGTCCGCCGTGAACGATGGCCGGTGTATGTTCCAAAGTCTGAATCAAGTTTGGAGCAAAGGCATCTTTAAGAAGTGCCATCATCGCTCCCACCGCCTGTAAATCACCTGCGGTTACCGGTTCACCCTTGAAGTTATATGCAACAATGATTTTACTTAAGCGTTCTCTTAAATCATCATAGTCGCTTGCCAAGCAGAAAATCGCCATGATTTCGGAAGCAACGGTAATTACGAAATGATCCTCGCGAACCATACCGTCACCTTTTGCACCAAGACCCACTACCACATTTCGAAGTACACGGTCATTCATATCCTCGCATCGTTTCCAAACAATCTGTCTCGGATCGATACCCAAAACATTTCCCTGCTGGATATGATTATCCAAAAGAGCTGCCAAAAGGTTATTTGCCGATGTAATTGCATGGAAGTCTCCGGTAAAGTGAAGATTTAAATCCTCCATGGGAACCACCTGTGCATATCCGCCGCCTGCAGCTCCACCCTTAATTCCGAAGCACGGTCCCAAGGACGGCTCGCGAAGTGCCAGAACCGCTTTTTTATTTAACTTTCCGAATGCCTGACCCAATCCCACGGATGTGGTGGTTTTTCCTTCACCGGCAGGTGTAGGGTTAATGGCAGTTACAAGAACAAGTTTTCCGTCCGGATTGTTCTTTGTCTTTGCAATCAAATCCTCGGAAAGTTTTGCCTTATACTTTCCGTAGAGTTCCAAATCGTCTTCAACGATATCCAAACTCTTTGCCACCTCTTTAATGGGTAACATCTTTGCTTCCTGTGCAATCTGAATGTCGGTTTTCATACTCTTTTTAGCTCCTCTTTTTCTTCATTTTTATTTAAGAAACCATGCCGTTAAACTCATCTAGGGTCACAAGCACCTTTCTGGGCTTTGTGCCTTCCTCGGGTCCAACGACTCCGGCATCTTCCAATTGATCCATAATACGGGCAGCTCGGTTAAATCCAATCTTGAAATTTCTTTGCAACATTCCGATGGAACCTTTTTCTTTTTCTATAATCAGTCTACCCGCATCCGCAAAGTAGGAATCTCTCTCATCATCCGCTTCGGAAGAAAAACTTGATGTGCTGCTGTCGGAACCGGAACTTAAAGATTCCACATGGCTTAAAATATCTTCTTGTTTTTTTGCATCCTCTTCCGCGGCTTCATTTTGTTCACGAATGAACTTTACAACATCCGCCACTTCTTTGTCGGATACAAAGGTACCCTGAACACGAAGGGGCTTGGTAAATCCCTGTGGGAAGTAAAGCATATCGCCTTTCCCGAGAAGTTTTTCCGCGCCGTTTTGATCCAAAATCGTTCGGCTGTCCACACCGCTGGTAACCGCAAATGCGATTCGCGACGGCATATTTGCCTTAATGAGTCCCGTAATGACATTTACGGAAGGACGCTGGGTCGCCACGATCAAATGAATACCTGCGGCACGAGCCAACTGTGCCAAACGACAGATTGCTTCTTCCACTTCTTTGGAAGAAACCATCATAAGATCTGCCAACTCGTCTACAATCACCACGATCTGGGCCATCTTCTGGGCAGTTTCCAAACTTCCGTCGGATAATTCTCTCGGTGGAATGGCATTTTGTGCCACCTTTTCGTTATACCCTTTCATATCGCGAACGCCTGCATCCGCAAAGCGTTGATAACGATCCGTCATTTCTTTTACCGCCCACTGCAATGCGCCGGCAGCTTTCTTCGGATCCGTTACCACGGGAATCAAAAGATGAGGAATACCGTTATAAACAGAAAGTTCCACCACCTTCGGATCGATCATAATCAGTTTCACTTCATCCGGTGTGGCACGATATAAAATACTCATGATAATGGTATTGATACATACGGATTTACCGGATCCGGTAGAACCGGCAATAAGTAAGTGCGGCATCTTTGCAATATCGGAAATAATCACATTTCCGCCGATATCCCTACCTGCCGCAAAGGCAATCTTTGACGAAGATTTTTTAAACTCCTTGGCTTCAATTAATTCACGAAGGCCAACCATAACCGCATTCTCGTTCGGAATCTCGATACCAACTGCCTGCTTTCCGGGAATGGGTGCTTCGATTCGAATATCCTGTGCTGCCAAGTTTAGTTTAATATCATCCGCCAGGTTTGTAATCTTTGAAACCTTTACACCGAGTTCCGGTTTGAATTCAAAACGGGTTACGGAAGGTCCCACACTGACATCCGTTACCTTTCCGGGAACACCGAACACATCTAAGGTTCGTTCCAAATTCGAAGCGGTGCTTTCAATCTTTTCTTTGGAATTTCCGGTTCCCGTAACCGTGTTCTTAGTTAAAAGATCAATGGTTGGAAAACGATATTTCTTTTTCGGCGAAGATTTTTGTCTGAGTACACTCTGTTCGATTCTTTCCGTTTCTCTTTGGGTTTCTTCACGGGAAGATACCGTATCTCTCGGTCTTTGAACCGTGGAAGCCTCAGGCGGTTTTTCCTGTTTAACCGGCTCCGGCGTCGATACGACTTCCTTTACGGGCTCTGCCACAAAGGACTGTGTATTTGTCACATCCGAATCCTTAGATAAAGATGAAATCTCAGTCTTGGAAGCCACATTGGAGGTTAAAGATACGCGATTGATGTCCTCCACCTCTGCGGAAGGATTGTAAATATTGATATTTAATTCCTTCACATCTTCGGTATCGCCGATTTTTGTATTTTCAACGGTAGTATCAAAGGTCACACCGTTGTTTTTCACTTCGATACGATTCTTCTTTGGATTCTGAGACTTTTTCTTTAATTCTTCTTCTTTTTCCTTTTGAATCTGGGCGCGGCGGGCGTTTCGTTTTTTGTCCTTTTCTTTTCTTCGCATTTCGGCACGGACTCTGTCATGTCGAGTCTTATTTTTCACGGTTCTGAAAAGAGAGGTCTCGGAAATCAGTACAAAGGAAATAATCATACCGATAACATCGATGACATAGGCGCCGATCAATCCAAATCCGTTTACCAACAAATAAGCCAATCCACCACCGAAGAAACCTCCTCCGGTCTTATACTGGAAACCGTAGGCATAGGCAACAGTAGGCAAAACCACCATGCCGTCTCTTGAAAATAAGTCGATAAAGGTAATCAAAAATAAAAACAAACAAACCCATGCAATGACCTTTGCCACGGCAATCTGACTTTTTTGATTGGAGATCATAAAAAAGACTAAGAAAGACAGTAAAAAAGGGAATCCGTATGATAAGATTCCAAAAAGGCCAAAGAAGAATCGACCCACGTTATCGCCGATCACTCCTCCAAAGCCCAAATCGCCTAAGAACAACAAAATGCTGACCGCCAAAGTCGCCCAAAGAATCACTTCGTTGGAAACAAGAGAATTCGTCACGCTGACATTTTGCATCTGAGAGGTGGAAACCCTGGTTTTTTGCGTGGTTTTCCCTGTAGATTTCTTCTTTGAAGTCTGAGATTTTGCTTTCGCAGTATTCGTCGTTTTTTTCTTCGAACCTGTATTCTTTTTTCCCGCGTTTTTGGATGCCATAAACAAACAATCCCTATCTATTAAAAATTTCCATAAATTTTGACATTTTACCGTGACTAATCATACCATAATCCGCCTTAATTGTCATTATAAAAAGCACAAAATATTGTAGATTATCCATATCTTTGGACTACATCTATGCATTTTTGTAAAAATCCGAACAAAAATAAAAAAGAGTTGTCAAATTTGACAACTCTTTTCTTAAAAATATTCGTTAAAATCCAATCAAATACTTATATAAGCCTTCATACTGGAACTTCGATGCGGACCAGGAATAATCCTTCTTCATGCCTCGTTCCACCATTTTATTCCACTGCTGTTTTTTATCAAAATAGATAAACTTCGAGTAGTTAATGGTATTTAACAGTTCATCTCCATTATAGTTCATAAAGGAAAATCCATCTCCGGTATGCTCGTATTCATTGTAAGCAACCACCGTATCCTTCAGTCCTCCGGTTTCACGAACAATAGGTACCGTTCCGTAGCGGAAAGAAATAAGCTGCGTCAATCCGCAGGGTTCAAATCGAGACGGCATTAAGAATGCATCTGCAGCCGCGTAGAGTTTTCTGGCCAAATCATCGGAATAACAAATATTGGCAGAAACCCGATCCGGATACTTCCAAGCATAATGCCTAAACATGTTCTCATAACGGCTTTCACCGGTACCGATTACCACCAGCTGTGTAAACTCGTCTACGATACCTTCCATACAGTAATTGATAAGATCCAATCCCTTTTGATCCGTCAAGCGGGATACCAATCCGATCATGTACTTTCTCGGATCAACCGTTAAATCCAAATCTTCCTGAAGGCGTTCCTTATTTACTTTCTTATTCTTTCTGAAGTTGGATACGTCGTAATTCTTATATAGTTTATCATCGGTAGCAGGGTTATAAGACTCATAATCAATACCGTTAATAATACCCTGCATATCAAAGTGACGGGAACCCAAAAGTCCGTCCAGTCCTTCTCCATAATACGGAGTCTGAATTTCATCGGTATAGGTAGGACTTACTGTGGTGATATAATCCGCATATACAAGTCCGCCCTTTAACATATTTCCCGCTTTGTTGCACTCCAATTTATCCGGAGTAAACAAAGACTGAGGAAGACCGGACAAGCCTTGTAAAGTCTTTACATCCCATACACCCTGGAACTTTAAGTTATGAATGGTCATAATACTCTTTATATTCCAGAAGAAAGGATTTGCCTGAAACTCTGTCTTTAAATAAACAGGAATCAATCCCGTCTGCCAATCATGACAGTGAATCAAATCCGGTTTAAAATCAATAAGCGGAAGCATGGAAAGTACAGCCTTATCAAAATAGGTAAACTTTTCCATGTCATATCTGGCATCCCCGTACGGATAAAAACATTCAAAGTACTCTAAGTTATCAATGAAGTAATAGGTAATTCCCTGGTACTCATACTTCATAACACCGCAGTACTTTTCACCGATAAAGGGTCCCATACCCAGATTAAAACTGGTCACATATTCAAAATGATCGCGATACTGTGGAGGAATGCAGGTATAATTCGGCATAACCACACGAATATCCCAATCCTCTTTAAAGAATTCCTTTGGCAGTGCACCCACAACGTCCGCAAGTCCCCCGGTTTTAACGAATGGCACACATTCACTTGCCGCAAACAGAATCTTTCTCATACTAAAAAACCTTCTCCCTAATGTTTATTATTCATCCCAGTTATGGAATACTTCCTGTACGTCATCATCCTCATCAAGCAAATCAAGGATACGATTAATCATCGTAAGGTCTTCTTCACTTTCCAATGTTACATAGGTCTGAGGAAGCATGGTCACTTCCGCATCCGCCATAACAACACCCTCTTTTTCAAGTGCTTCACGTACCGCGGAAAAATCAGCCGGAGCGGTTAAGATTTCAAAGGAATCTTCTTCCTCGTTAAAATCTTCTGCACCTGCATCAAGTGCAAGCATCATCAAATC
>ODAI010205697.1_pt1 | contig 14990 bp, 11 predicted proteins | sample 1539321 | NCBI WGS metagenome assembly ODAI01 (sample SAMN02144231, study PRJEB22623) | gut metagenome | biome: sheep rumen | host: Ovis aries | place: New Zealand
CCGGCTCCAATGATGGCAAATTTCATTTCTTGTTGTCTTTCTGTCTGATTTCTACTCTTCTGATCTTACCACTGATTGTCTTGGGCAGCTCGTCAACAAACTCGATGATACGGGGATATTTGTAGGGGGCTGTCTCGCGCTTGACGTGCTGCTGCAGCTCTTTGACTAGCGCTTCACTAGCCTTGTCCTTCCATTCTTTACCGAGCACTACAGTGGCCTTTACGACCATGCCGCGTATGTCATCGGGCACGCCTGTGATGGCACATTCGACCACGGCTGGGTGCGTCATGAGTGCGCTCTCCACTTCGAAGGGGCCGATGCGGTAGCCGCTGGACTTGATGACATCGTCGATGCGCCCTTCAAACCAGTAGTAGCCATCCTCGTCGCGCCACGCCATATCGCCTGTGAAGTAATACCCGTCGTGCCAAGCCTGGCGCGTCAGTTCAGGGTCGCGGTAGTATTCCTTGAAGAGACCTACAGGTTTTTTGTCGCCTACCTTGACGACGATTTCGCCTTTCTCACCATCTTCGCACGAGGTGCCATCGGGCTTTAGGAGGTCAATCTCATACTGTCCGTTGGGCTTACCCATTGAACCTGGCTTTGGCTCCATCCACGGGAAGGTACCGAGTGTCATGGTCGTTTCAGTCTGACCGAAGCCTTCCATAAGGCGTATGCCTGTCTGTTCAAAGAACTTCTCGTAGACGGCAGGGTTCAAAGCCTCGCCGGCAGTGCAGCAGTAGCGCAGGGCGCTGAAGTCGTAACGGCTGAGGTCCTCGCGAATCATGAAACGGTAAATGGTGGGCGGCGCGCAGAAGCTGGTGACGTGGTATTTCTCCATCTGACGGAGCAGACGGTCGGCATCGAACTTCTCATGGTCGAATACGAAGACCGTGGCTCCAGCGAACCATTGTCCATAGAACTTTCCCCATACGGCCTTACCCCAGCCGGTGTCGGCCACAGTGAGGTGAATGGAATCCTCGCTGAGGTTGTGCCAGAAAACACCCGTCGTCAGGTGCCCTAAGGCATACAGAAAATCGTGTGCTACCATCTTAGGCTCGCCGCTGGTGCCGCTGGTGAAGTACATCAGCATGGTATCGGAATTGTAGTTCTTGGCCGCCGGACGAACGAAAGCGGGTGCAGTGCCAATCTCGTCGTGCCAACGTTTCATGGTGATGACATGTTCAACCGTAGGACTTTCAGGCAACGCCTTGTTGATCTGTCCCACCACGTATGGGTCGTCGACGCAGATGATTGCCTTAACACTCGCGCGCGTGTTCCTATATACTATATCGTGCTTCGTGAGCATGTGAGTAGCGGGAATGACCACGGCGGCCAGTTTGTGTAGAGCCAGCATGGCAATCCACCATTCGTAGCGTCGCTTGAGGATGAGCATTACAGGGTCGCCCGGCCCGATTCCAAGGCTGTGTAGATAAGCTGCAGCCTGGTCGCTCTCAGCCTTCAGCTGGGCAAAGGTGGCTCGTCGTTCTTCACCTTCGTCGTTGGTCCATAGCAAGGCAAGCTTGTCAGGTGCCTCCTCTGCCCAAACATCCATGACATCGTAGGCGAAGTTGAAGTGTTCGGGTATTATGAATTCGAGATTCTCATTGTAATCTTCGGTGGAAACAAATGAGGTCTGTTTTAAGAAACGTTCTACCATTTTAGGTAATATGAGTAGATGAAAAAAATGCTATTTATTTTTGTCTCGATTGCGTATCTCAGCCCGTCGGATCTTGCCGCTGTTGGTTTTAGGCAGTTCGTCAACGAACTCAATGATGCGCGGGTATTTATATGGCGCGGTCTCGTGCTTGACGTGTTGCTGCAACTCTTTGATGAGCGCATCGCCAACCTTGTCTTTCCACTCTTTGCCAAGAACGATAGTGGCCTTGACGACCATGCCTCGGATGTCATCAGGAACGCCCGTGATGGCACATTCCACGACTGCGGGGTGCGTCATCAGTGCGCTTTCCACTTCGAAGGGGCCAATGCGGTAGCCCGATGATTTGATCACATCGTCCTTGCGGCCTTCGAACCAATAGTAGCCGTCCTCGTCGCGCCAGGCCAGATCGCCAGTGAAGTAGTAACCATCGTGCCATGAGAGGCGTGTCTGCTCAGGGTCGCGATAGTAGCCTTTGAAGAGACCTATAGGCTTGCCGAGCTTCCATCCGCTGGCTGTCACGTAGCGGTCGTCGTTTACCTTGATGGCTATTTCGCCTTTCTCACCGTCCTCACACGGCGAACCGTCGGCTTTCAGCAATCTGATTTTATACTGGCCGTTGGGCTTACCCATAGAGCCGGGCTTGGGTTCTATCCACGGCATCGTGCCCAAAATCATGGTCGTCTCTGATTGTCCAAAACCTTCCATGATGCGCAAGCCTGTATGTTCGTAGAACTTGTCGAAGACAACGGGATTCAAAGCCTCACCGGCAGTGCAGCAGTATTGCAAGGCACTGAGGTCGTAGCGGCTGAGGTCTTCGCGAATCATAAAACGGTAGATGGTGGGCGGGGCACAGAAACTGGTGACCTTGTACTTGCAGAGCTGTCGCAAAAGTTCGTCGGCATTGAACTTTTCGTGGTCGTAGACAAATATTGATGCTCCTGCAAACCATTGTCCGTATATCTTGCCCCATGATGCCTTGGCCCAGCCCGTGTCGGCCACGGTAAGGTGGAGACTGTCTTTGTTGAGGTTGTGCCAGTAGACACCCGTTGTCAGTTGCCCCAATGGGTACAGAAAGTCGTGTGCCACCATTTTGGGCTCGCCACTGGTGCCGCTCGTGAAGAAAATAAGCATCGTGTCGTCGTTCTCGTTGGCCGTGTCCGGGCGTTTGAACTCGGGCGCAGACTCAATCTCGGTGTGCCAGTCGTGCCAGCCTTCGTGCTTGGATATAATTTCAGAGGCTCGCTTGTCTCCGGCCTTTGGTGCCACCACTATCACTAACTTCACTGTGGGGCTCTCGGGCAACGACTCGCTGACCTGTGTGGTAACGTAGTCGTCATCGACACAGATGATGGCCTTCACGCTCGCACGCGTGTTCCTATATACTATGTCGTGCTTTGTCAGCATGTGGGTCGCTGTGATGACCTTTGCCCCAATTTTGTGCAGTGCTAACATGGCAATCCACCACTCATAGCGGCGCTTGAGAATGAGCATTACAGGGTCGCCGTAGCCTATCCCGAGGCTCTGGAGATAGCTTGCTGCCTGATCAGTCTCGGCCTTTAGTTGGCCAAAGGTAGTGCGACGCTCCTCGCCTTTGTCATTGGTCCAGAGAATCGCCTGCTTGTCGGGCGCCTCCTCAGCCCAAACGTCAATAACGTCGTAGGCAAAGTTGAAGCGTTCGGGGATGATGAATTGCAGGTTCTCGTTGTAGTCTTCGAGCGACGAGAACGTTGTTTGTTTTAGGTATCGCTCTATCATAGTGTGTCTGTGTGCTTAATCTTAAGCGTATAAATCCTGAAATATCTTTGAAAAAGCTTAGAAGATGATGGCAAAGAAGCGCACGTTCTGTCCGTTCAGCGCGCGCATGCCATGTGGCTGTGTGGCATCGAAGTAGATGCTGTCGCCTTCTTCAAGGATAAGCGTCTTCGAGCCAATCGTAAGTTCCATGGTGCCTTCGAGCACCATATTGAACTCCTGTCCAGGGTGTGAGTTACTCTCGCGTGGTGTGTCCTCGGGCTTAGGCTCAACGGTAACGATGAATGGGTCGGCTTTACGGCCGCGGAAGCCGCTGGCTAGACTCTCGTAGTGGTAGGCTTTTCGGCGCTCCACACTCAGCCCCTGCCCCTTGCGTGTAAGGAAGTAGGTGCTCATGTGGGGCTCTTCGCCGAAGAGCAGCACGTTGAGCTCCACACCATATTCCTTGGCTATTTTCTGGAGGTTGGCTACAGAGAGTTCGCCTTCGCCATTCTCCATCTTTAGGTAATGTTCGAGCGAGATACCGCAGAGGTTTGCCACCTCTTGGGCTTCGATGTCGAGCACGTCGCGCAGACCACGCAGACGTTCACCAATCTGTTTCAGTTGTTCGTCCATAATCGTTGTGTTTTTGTGTGACAATATACGTATTTATGAATTAATTACTTTCTTGAATTTCTCGAGGAATGTCTCAGCCTCTTCCATGCTTAGGCAGAGAGGCGGTAACAGGCGCAGCACGTTAGTGCCGGCGCAACCCGTGAACACATGTTCGTCGAAAAGCAGGCGTTGGCGTATTTCTTTGTAAGGAACATCCAACTCAATGCCAATCATCAGCCCACGGCCACGCACATCCTTGATGAGTGAAGAATGGCGAGTCTCGGCTTCACCTGGTAATGACGAATAAGGATTGCTGTCAATGTCTGCAGGGAGCTTGCATTCATTTTTCAAGTTGTTGATTAAATATTCTCCCACCTTCCTTGCATTCTCGATAAGTCCTTCACCCTCCATGACGTCTAAGACGGCCAGCGCAGCAGCGCATGCCAGATGGTTACCGCCGAAGGTGGTGCCGAGCTGTCCGTACACGGCCTCGAATTTCGGAGAGATCAGCACGGCACCCATGGGGAAACCGTTAGCAATGCCCTTGGCAACAGTGATGATGTCGGGAGCTCCTTTCCAGCCTCCATTCGCGGAGGATGAGTCCATCAGCCACTGGTGGGCAAAGAACTTGCCCGAACGGCCGTAGCCGCACTGTATTTCGTCGCAGATGAGCACGGTGCCTGTCTCGTCGCACGCCTGTCTGAGGCCTTGCATGAACTCTGCCGTGGCCAGCTGTATGCCACCTACACCCTGTATGCACTCTACAATGCAAGCCGCTACGTCGCCTTTCGCCAGTTCGGTTCTCCACGCTTCAAGATCGTTGAGCGGCAGGAAGGTGACGTGGCCATTGGCATTGATAGGAGCAATAATCTTGGGATTGTTGGTGGCTTCAACAGCTAAGCTTGTGCGCCCATGGAACGCCTTGACAGCCGAGAGCACACGCTTGCGTCCGGTGTGGAACGATGCCAGTTTAAGTGCATTCTCGTTGGCTTCGGCACCGCTGTTGATGAGGAACAGGCGGTAGTCCTCGTAGCCACAGGCCCGTCCCAGACGTTCGGCCAGCTGTTGTTGCAGGCTATTTATGACAGAGTTGCTGTAGAATCCCAGCTGTGCTACCTGCTTGCTGATGGTCTCCACATAGTGTGGATGGGCGTGTCCGATGCTGATTACGGCATGTCCGCCGTAGAGGTCCAGATATTCTGTACCGTTTTCGTCCCACACGTGGCTCCCTTTGCCGTGGACGATGTTTATTGGAAATAGAGGATATACGTCAAATAGATGCATAAAATTATGCTTTTGGTTACAAATCGGTACAAAGGTACGCATATTCTTTAAAATAATAACGAAGATAGTCACTTTTCCTTAACTTTATGCATCACTTTTCCTCAAAAAAGACTAATTTCGCAGCGAAAAACGAATACATCATTATGAAAACTTATCAATCTATCCTTTCTCTGCTGCTATTGTCTTTTGCAAGCACGATTGCGGCCCAGACCAACAATGTAAACGATCGTGCCCTTTGGGCAAGCATCAACGGAGCACAAAATGCGTCTTTAGGTAACTATCAGCAACAAACAGGCAAAGTACTCGTCACGTGGCGTATGCTTCCTGGCGACGATGCCACTACAGGCTTCGACCTCTATCGCCGTATCGGCAACGCGAAAGAGAAGCGCATAGCCACGAACATCAAAAACCGTACTTGCTTTCAGGACGCTAACGCCAGCACGTCGGCAGATAATTACTATCGACTCACGTTCAATGGTAGCACCGACACCCTTTCCACCTTCACCCTCACCAAAGCCCAGGTGAGTGGTGGACTACCTTATATTAGCATCCCCTTGCACGATACGAAGGACGTATATGCGAACACCGACAAGATTGTTTATACTGCCAATGACGTCAGTGTTGGCGACCTTGATGGCGACGGCCAGTTTGAGATTGTTGTCAAGCGTCTGCAGAGTGTGAAGGATGCCTCTGGCAATATCATCAGCGATGGTTCGGGTGCCAGCTATTCGCAGAAGGATTGCCTTTGGGCTGTTATCTGGGACGCATACAAGCTCGATGGCACATTCCTTTGGCGTGTCAAGGGAGGCCCTGGCGTCATCCTTGGCAACTCGTCGAGCTTTGCCATAGCCGACTTCGATGGCGATGGCTGTGCAGAGATGGCTATCCGCACTTGCGAGGGAACCGTCTTTGGCGATGGTCAGCAGATTCCCGACACCAATGGCGACGGCCTTATCGACTATCGCACATGGGGCAATCTGAATAGCAATAGCCCAGGGTGGATTGACCACTACAACTCGGCAGGGCCGGAATTTATCTCTATTATCGATGGACGAACGGGTGCCGAGCTTGCTCGTGCTGACTTCATCAACCGCGAAAAGTCCTCGTCGTGGGGCGACGACTATTGGAAACGCGCTTCTTCTTTCCGCGTTGGTGTTGGATGTTTCGATGAGACAGGCCTACCGTCGGCCATCTTCGGACGTGGCGTTTACGGCCATTCGGTTATTGAAGCCTGGGACTGGCGCGATGGTCAGTTGACGCGCCGTTGGCGTTTCGATACGAACGACCGTGGCCGTGGCAAAGATGGTAAAGCACATAGCACCTACGCTTCGCAAGGTAATCATTCGCTCAACGTTGCCGACCTTGATGGCGACGGTCGTGATGAGGTGATGTATGGGTCCATGGCTGTCGATGACGACGGCATTGGACTATGGAATACACGCCTCGGTCACGGTGATGCCAACCACGTTGGTAAGTTCTTGCCTTCGCGCGAAGGGTTGCAGATGTTCCATTGTCTTGAAACTGGAAAGACCATGGTCGCTCTCCACGATGCACGCGACGGCAGTGTCATCTGGAAGAAGGATGCGGCTTCAGACAACGACATGGGCAGGTGTATGGTAGCCGACTATTCGCCTTCCACACCAGGATGTGAGTTCCTATACTATAAGAGTGAACTTTTCGATCAAGACGGAAATCCAACAGGTATCATCTCTGCTAACGACTGGAAGCCAGGCTTCGCTGCAGCTATCTGGTTCGATGGAACTCTCTCACGACAGGGATTGGCTGAATCGGGCATCATCCATAGCGTACCCAACGGACGAACGTTTACCCTCTGGCGCTATAGCATGTGTATGATCAACGATACGAAAGGTAACCCGTCGTGGTACGGTGATCTCGTAGGCGATTGGCGTGAGGAAATCATCTTGCCAGATGCCACGCGTCTGCAGGACATCAAAATATTCTCCACATGGTATCCTACAACTCATAAGTTCCCTTGGCTCATGACCGACCATTGCTATTGGATGAGTGCACTCAATCAGAACATCGGCTACAATCAGCCCACGAATCTCGGCTACTATCTTGGCAGCGATGTCAAGCGCGATGCCGATGCATGGGCCGAGGCCGCTAAGGTGCAAAACAGGGAACAGACCACGGCTATTGTCCGTATCGAAGATTACTGTTCTGTGAGCGGTAAATCGTCTGGCGGTAAATGCTACGACCTATCAGGTCGCATAGCTGATGCCAGCCAGCCTGGCATCTACATCCTTGATGGTCGTAAGGTATTGGTGAAATAGTTCTTCCTGCCTCCCCAATTCATTAATTGTTTTTCTTGTAGCTAAGTATTGCCCAAGTGGCCATTGCCCATCCTATGAGGGCGAGGGCCAGCACTTGGTGTGCGATGGCCTCAAAGCCGCCGCCACGGACGAAGACCGTTCGGATGGCATCAATGAAGTAGTGCATCGGGTTGACGTAGGTGGTTCGATAGGCCCAGTCGGGCATGGAGCGGGTGGGGGTGAACAGACCGCTGAGCAGCATCAGGCAGACGACGAAGAACCACATGACGAAGATGGCTTGTTGCATCGTATCGCTGTAGTTGGAGATGACAAGACCGAGCGACGAGAAGAACAGCGCCAACAGCATCGCCAGCAGGTAGACCAGCCCGAGCGGCCCCTGGCAAGTGATACCGTAGACGGCCCACGAGAGCACGAGGCAGGCGGTGATGATGAACAGGGCGATGAGCCAGTAGGGAATGAGCTTGGCCAGGATGAAGGCCCACTTGGGCACGGGTGTGACGTTCATCTGCTCTATCGTGCCGGCCTCCTTCTCGCCGACGATGTTCAGCGTAGGCAGGAAGCCGCACATGAGCATCGTCAGGATGGCGAAGAGGGCGGGAATCATGAATACCTTGTAGTCTTGATGGGGGTTGTAGAGGGTGAAAGACTCTCCCCCCGCCCTCCCTTGTAGGGAGGGAGCGGAATGTATTTGAGTGGATAAAGAACTGCTGCCATCAGAGGTGACCGCTCCCTCCCTCTGAGGGAGGACGGGGGAAGGGGATGCTCCAACGATTTGCGAGAGATAGCTTGAGCCGATGCTTCCCTTGGTGCCGTTGACGGCGTTGGCGGCAATGAGGACCTGGCCGTGGCCTTTGCTGTAGTCGGGCGGGATGACCAGGGCGATGTCGGCCTCGCTCGTCTCGATGGTGTGCAGGGCATCGGCGTAGGTGGGTTGCTGGCCTGTGAAGATGAAGTAGCGGGAGGCCTCGATGCGGTGAACAAGTTGTTGCGAACGCACGGAACGGTCGTTGTCGACAACGCAGACGCGGATGTTCTTCACCTCCTGATTCATCACCCATGGGATGACGCACATCATCACGATGGGAAACAGGAAGATGAGGCGCGGCAAGAACGCGTTGCGCCGTATCTGTAGGAACTCTTTTTGGAGGAGATATTTCAGCATGTGGTCATTGACTATTTACCATTAACTATGTACCATTGACTATCATTCCAGCCTGACCTTGAACTTGGCGAGGGCAACGGTGAGGAGGACGGCCGTCATGGCCGAGAGGATGAGGATTTCGTTCAGGACTTCGTTGATGCCGACGCCCATGATCATCAGCTTGCGCATCGCCTGGATGTAGTAGCGGGGCGGGATGACGGCGGCTATCCACTGCAGGATGCGAGGCATCGACTCGATGGGGAAGAGCATCCCCGAGAGCATGACCACGGGCATCAGCAGCACCATGGCCGAGAGCAGCAGGGCCACGAGTTGCGTCTGGGCGATATTGGAGATGAGCAGGCCGAGGGACAAGGCCAGCAGAATATAGATGACTGACACAAGGACTATCCACACCAACGAACCGGCCAAGGGGACGCCGAGCACGTAGTGCCCCATCAGCAGAATGACGATGAGGATGAAGAAAGCGAGCACGAGGTAGGGGATGGCTTTCGCCACGATGACCATCAGCGGCCGCACGGGCGAGACCAGCAGCACCTCCATCGTGCCCCGCTCCTTCTCGCGTACGATGGAGATAGAGGTCATCATGGCGCAGATGAGCATGAGCAGCATACCCATGATGGCCGGCACGAAGTTGTAGGCCGAACGCATCTGTGGGTTATAGAGGAGCTTGATAGAGACGGGCGCTGCGGCGGGCGACCCCGTTAGTATAGCCTGTGCATACGTGCTCCATTGCTGAGCCATGTTTGGGTCGGCACCGTCGACGGTGATATGCCATTGATTCCCCTTCGGGTAAGGGGTGAGGCTGATGTCAGCCTTCTGATTGCGTATCAGTCGCTCGGCCTCCTCAGGCGTAGGCACGGTGGCGACGATGGTGAAGTACTCCGAGGTGGCCAGGCGTTCAATGGCGGCCTGTGTCTGCGGACTCATTCGTGAGGTAACCACCACCGTGCGCACGTTCTTCACGTCGTTGGTGATGGCGAAGCCGAAGAGCAGCATCAGCACCACGGGCATCCCAAAGAGGATGAGCATCGTGCGACGGTCGCGCAGGATGTGGCGGGCTTCCTTGAGGATGAAGGAGAAGAAGGGGCTCATTTGTTTTAGGGTTTCGATATTTCGATATAACGGTATAACGAGATTTCGATATGACGGCATCTCGGCATTTCTACTTCATTAATCCGCAGACCTCGTCGCCTGCCGTGCCAGATGGGTGAAGACGTGATCCATGTCAGGCTGTTGGAACTGCTGTTTCAGCTCGTCGGGCGTGCCGATGGCTTTGATCTTGCCGTCCACCATGATACTGATGCGGTCGCAGTACTCAGCCTCGTCCATGTAGTGCGTAGTCACGAAGACGGTGATGCCACGGGCAGCGGCTTCATAGATGAGTTCCCAGAACTGACGGCGCGTGGCTGGGTCGACGCCACCTGTCGGTTCGTCCAGGAACACGATGGCAGGCTCATGGAAGATGGAGACGCTGAAGGCCAGCTTCTGCTTCCAGCCGAGGGGCAGCGAGCGCACGAGGTCGTTCTTATGGTCTTTGAACTTCAGGCGACGCAGCACCTCGTCGGTCTTCTGCTTGATGTCGCTGTCCTTCATTCCATAGATGCCCGCGAAGAGGCGTATGTTCTCGGCCACGGTCAGGTCCTCGTAGAGCGAGAAGTGCTGGCTCATGTAGCCGATGTGGCGTTTGATCTGCTCGTACTCCGTGCGGATGTCGAAGCCTGCCACCGTGCCCGTGCCGCTGATGGGTTGGTTCAAGCCCGTCAGCATGTGCATCGCCGTGGTCTTGCCTGCGCCGTTAGCCCCGAGGAAGCCGAAGATCTCCCCTCTCCGCACCTCGAACGAGATGTCGTCAACAGCCCGGAAGCTGCCGAAGGCCTTGACGAGATGTTTCACTTCAATGGCATTCTCTTGTTCAGTATGTTGCGACTCAGTCGCAACATACGAAACGGAGGACGCAGACGAGATGGGCCTTGCCGGGTTGAACACTTCCGCGAACTGCTTCAGGATGTTCTCTGGTGTGTCGATGCCTTGCACCTTACCTTCGTGCAAGAAGGCGACGCGGTCGCAACAGCGCACTTCGTCGAGGTAGGGCGTGGAGGCTACAATCGTTATGCCCCTCTCGCGCAGCGTCCCCAGCATCTCCCACAGCTCCTTGCGCGATACGGGGTCGACGCCCGTCGTGGGCTCGTCCAGAAAGAGAACACTGGGCTGGTGCACGAGGGCACACGAGAGGGCTAATTTCTGCTTCATGCCGCCCGAGAGTGCACCGGCACGACGGTCCTTGAAGCGCTCAATCTGCGAGTAGATGGCACGGATGCTGTCGTAGCCTGCCTCGACGGTGGTGCCGAACAGCGTAGCGAAGAACTGCAGGTTCTCCTCGACCGTCAAGTCCTGATAGAGCGAGAACTTGCCCGGCATGTAGCCTACGCGCCGCCGCACTTGCTTCATCTCGCGCACGACATCGAAGCCGTCCACCGAGGCCGTGCCGGCATCGGGCAGCAGCAGCGAGCAGAGGATGCGGAACATCGAGGTCTTGCCGGCGCCGTCAGGACCTATGAGTCCAAACACCTCGCCCCGGCGAACCACAAACGAGACATCGTCCAGAGCCCGCACCTTGCCGTACGACTTCGACACGTGATTGACTTCTATTGCGTTCATTGCATCAGCCATGTCGTCACCTTTCAACTTTTCAACTTTCACTTTTCAACTTTCACCTTTCACCTTTCAACTTCACCTCTCCATACATGCCGATCTTGATGTATCCGTCGTTCTTGACAGCTATCTTTACGGCATAGACGAGGTCGGCACGCTCGTCGTCGGTGAGGATGGTCTTGGGCGTGAACTCCGAGCGCGAGGATATCCAGCTGATCTTGCCTTCGTAGGTGCGACGTTGGCCGTCGCCATAGTCGGCAAAGACCGTGACAGGCAGCCCGACCTTGATGTCCTGCAGCTGAGCCGAAGTGACGTAGGCACGTAGGAACATCTGACGTGTGTCGGCAATCTTGAAGAGCGGTTTGCCCGTAGCCACGAACTCGCCGCGTTCGGCATACTTCTCAAGGACGCTGCCGCTAATGGGCACTAAGATGTGGCACTTCTGCAGCTGGTCGCGCAGTTGGTTGGCTTGCACATCGGTGGCGGCCTGCTGCGAGTTTAAGGTTGAAAGCTGAGCGTTGAAGGTCGAGAGCTGAGCCTCGAGTTGCCGTTCGAGCACCTTCACTTGGTTCGTTGCGTCGTCGAGCATCTTGGACGGCGCTGCTCCGTCGGCCACGAGCTCGCGGTAGCGCTGCTGTTCCTGACGTGCCTTCTGCAACTGCTGGCGCGTTGCCGCTATCTGCTTCTGCGTGTCAGGCTTCTGGCTCTCGTAGACGCGTTTGGTGGCATCCAGCTGCTGCAGCTTCAGCCACAGCTGTGTCGTGTCGATGAGTCCGACCTGTGTGCCAGCCTCCACCTCGTTGCCTTCCTCTATGTCGAAGGTCAGCAGCGTGCCCGTCTGTTCGGCCGAGACCGTTGTCTCGGTAGCCTCGAACGTGCCAGTGGCATCGAACTCCTTCTCCTTGTTGCCGCAGGCGCTCATGATCAGCATCGCGCTTGCCAATACCAATATCTTCTTCATATTGTCTAATTGTTTGTTGTGAGCTTAAGCTTATGGATCTCTCTCAGCATCTCTATTTCGTGGATGCTCTTCTGCACCTGTGCCGCGTTCTCGGCGTTGATTTCCTTGACGAGTTCGTTCACGTCGATGATGCCGTGTGCGAGCTTCGACTCAGCTGAGCGGCGTACGGAGCGCCGCAGGCTGATAATCTCTTCATCATCGGCCATGAGACGGCGATAGCGTTGTATGTTCTCGTCTTCCTGCAGCCGTTCCAGTCGGTTGTTGAAGAGGAATACGTCGCGGCTGGTCTCGGTCAGCTGTCGTTGCACCTGCAGCTTGGCCTTGTCTTGCTTGCGCGTGTAGAGGGCTCCGATATTCCATGAGAGACGCGCACCGATCATCCCGTTGAGCGACCAGCGATGGCGCATCATATCTTCGAAGAGGTTGTAGCCAGGATAGCCATAGAAGCCAGAGGCGAAGAGGCTGAGCCGGGGCTTGAGAGCCGCATCGAGGGCACGCTCCTGTGCATCTGTCAGCCGTTGCTGCGCATCGAAGGCGAGAAGGGTGGGGTGGGAAGAGTCACCCCCGACGGACCCTCCCCCAGCCCTCCCTTGTAGGGAGGGAGCAGTTACCTTTGCAAATGGAGAAGACTGCAACTCAGAACATTCCGCTCCCTCCCTACAAGGGAGGGCGGGGGGAGAGTCCGGGATTGGCTTTTGGGCGGCCTTCACCTCTATCCCGCAGAACACGCTCAGCATCCTTGCCAGCGTCTGTCGTTGAGCCTCCAAGTCCGTCAGTCGTTGCACAGCGCTGAGACGCTCGGCACGCACGCTCTTGTAGTCGCCTTCGGCCGCAGTTCCATGGCGGAACATCGTCTGCAGCTTCTGCTCGTTGCCCTCCAGCAGCTTCTGCAGGTCGCGGTTGAGGCGGATCTGCTCGTCGGTGAGCAGGAGGGCGAAGTACATCTCGTTGACTCGCGCACGTACATTATATATATTAGCCTCCGTCTCGGCCGTCTGCACATCAGCTTGCCTGCGGGCCACCTCCTTCTGGCTGCGTATGGCACCGCCGTCGTAGAGCGACTGCTGCACGTCGATGCCGACGCGGTACTGGTCCTTTCTCAGGCCTTTCAGGTCTACGCCCATCTGGTTCATCAGCGCGCGCATCTCCGACGGCCACGACGTGACATCACTCTGGTAGGTGGCTTGTGCCGAGGCCGAGATCTGCGGCAACCATCCTCTCTGGATGTTGGCCACGGTGAGGTCTGCGGTCTGACGGATGAGGTCGTACTGGCGGATGAGCGGGTAGTTGCGCTCGGCTGCCTGCTGGCACTCTTCGAGCGTCTGCGCTGCGGCCGTTGCTCCCCAGGACAATAGGAGTAGGAATAGATAACGTAACTTCATGCCTTCATTGTTTTGGATTTCGGTGCAAAGATACGCCCTTCTGTTCCCTCATGCGCTATCTTTTTCCACTCTTCTGTGTCCTTTTTGTAGGAAAATGCTCGTTCAGGTATACGATTTGGCAAGAAATGCTTACCTTTGCGTCGGAATAAGACGTATAGCGTATGACAAAAAGACCACAGCTATTGAGCTACAGCATGACGCGCCGCTTCCTGGAGGAGACGTCGTCAACGGGCGTTGGGCAATACTTCCTGAACAAGGAGCTGGGTGTCATCCACGGCACGGCACTTCCCTTTCAGGTCTTGAAGCTCATCGATGCCCCTATCAGCATCAGTGATTATAGGATCGGTCTGGTCGTGCAAGGTGAGGTGCGTTCCATCGTCAACCTCACCGAGCGTCATGTGCAGGCCGGTGACATCATCATCCTTGGTCCGGGCACCATTGTGCAGCCTTTGTCTATCTCGCCGGACCTGCGCATCAAAGGCATGGTCATCCTGCCCGATTTCCCTTTGCCCTTCTCGCCTAACGACCTTCCGGCCTTCAATGGGCGTCAGTCGTTCCTGCTGTTGCACCCCACCGAGGCCGATGTAGCCATAGCCCATCAGCTGTTGGATGCGATATGGAACATCGTGTGCCTGAGCTACGACGCCAAGGTCGTCGGCGGCCTCGTCGCTGCTGTCTTTCAGCATTGGAACGCTATCTTCGCCAAGGCGAACGCCGCCAGCAGTCCTTCGGCCACCCGCGAGCAGGCTATCCTGGAGCAATTCATCCGCCTCGTGAACCAATACGCTGCGCGTGAACATCAGATCCATTTCTATGCCGACCGCCTCTGCCTCACCGACCGTTACCTCGGCACCGTCGTCCATCAGGCCAGCGGTGTCACGGCCAAGGAATGGATCGACCGCGCCCTCGTCATGGCCATCAAGGTGAAGCTGCTCCACACCGACCTTACGCTGAAGCAGATAGCCGACGAGATGGCCTTTCCCAACCCTTCGTTCTTCAGCAAGTTCTTCCGCAGGATGACAGGACAGACGCCCTTGGATTATCGCGGGTCCAGCGGTTCGCCCTCGTAGTAGCGCACCATCATCTCCTTCACGCCCACCATCAAGCGGCTCTGCAACAGCGAGGCACGGCTCTGCAGGAGCGTAGTGGCCGAGGCCTGCAGGTCGACGGGCGAGGCCAGACCCTCGGCATACTGCTGGCGCACCAGTTCGTAGGCCAGGCTGTCAGCGGCCACCTTGGCCGTGCCCTGCAC
>ODAI013816033.1_pt1 | contig 14990 bp, 11 predicted proteins | sample 1539321 | NCBI WGS metagenome assembly ODAI01 (sample SAMN02144231, study PRJEB22623) | gut metagenome | biome: sheep rumen | host: Ovis aries | place: New Zealand
AAATATACAGCCACTACGGCTTCAATGAATTTGTCATCCTGACCGGCTACAAAGGGCATGTCATCAAGGATTATTTCCTGAATTACTATAACCGCTACAGCGATATGACCATCGACATGGCGGACAACGATGTCCAGATTCACAAGATGCGGAGCGAGCCATGGAAGGTGACGATGCTGTATACCGGCCCCAGCACCATGACCGCCGGCCGCATTGCCCGCGCAAAATCCTATATCGGCACGGAGCCTTTCATGCTGACCTACGGCGACGGGCTCAGCGACGTGGATATCGGCAATCTGGTCGATTCCCATGCAAAGTCCGGCAAGCTCGTCACGCTGACGGCGGTCAAGCCTGAAGGACGCTTCGGCGCGCTGGAGATTCAGCCCGACGGAACAATCAGCCAGTTCCAGGAGAAGCCGAGCGACAGCTGGATAAACGGCGGCTTCTTTGTGTGCGAGAACAAGGCGCTTGACTACATTCCGGCGGATTCCTATGGAGTCATGTGGGAGCGCGCGCCGCTCCAGAATATCGCGCGGGACGGCCAGCTCCACGCCTATAAGCATGACGGCTTCTGGCACCCCATGGACATGCTCAGGGACAAGGAGGAGCTGGTGGAGCTGTGGGAGACTGAGCATGCCCCGTGGGATGTCTGGGGGCATTTCCAGAGAAAACTGCCATGAACGAACTTCTTTCATTTTACCGCGGAAAAAAAGTCTTTCTGACCGGGCATACCGGCTTCAAGGGGACATGGCTCTGCCGCATCCTGCTGCTGGCAGGGGCGGATGTTACCGGCTATGCGCTTGAGCCGCCCACGCGGCCGAGCCTATTCGTGCAGAGCGGCACGGAAAAGCAGATGCGCTCAGTCAATGGCGATGTCCGCGACGCCAAGAGGCTGAAGGATGCCCTTGTGGCCGCAAAGCCGGACATTGTGTTCCACCTTGCGGCCCAGCCCATCGTCCGCATGTCCTACAAAGACCCTGCCGCGACATACGGGGTCAACGTGATGGGGACGGTGCATGTCCTTGAGGCGCTGCGTGCCTCGCCGGATGTGCGGTCTTTCGTGAACATCACGACCGACAAAGTGTACCTGAACAGGGAATGGCCGTGGGGCTACCGCGAGAACGATGAGCTGTGCGGCTACGACCCGTACTCGAACAGCAAATCCTGCTCGGAGCTGGTCACCTACAGCTACCGCAATTCCTTTTTTTATGGCGAGGGAGCCCCTGCCGTCTCGACCGCGCGCAGCGGGAACGTCATCGGCGGCGGCGACTATGCCGTGGACAGGATTATCCCCGACTGCATCCGCGCCGTGGAGGCCGGGCGCACAATCTCTCTGCGCAACCCGCACTCCACGCGGCCGTACCAGCATGTACTTGAGTGCCTGCGCGGCTACCTGACTCTGGCAAAGGCCCAGTATGAGGACGGCTCCGTCGCCGGTGCCTATAATTTCGGACCTGACGAGGAAAGCTGCGTGAGCACCGGCCAGCTCGCCACGTTGTTCTGTGTCAGCTGGGGCAACGGCGCCGCATGGGAGGCTGCCGCCGAGGCGGACGCGCCGCACGAGGCGAATTTCCTCAAGCTGGACTGCTCCAGGAGCCGGTCGGTGCTCGGCTGGCGTCCGCAGTGGGGAATCCGTGATGCGGTGGACAAGATTGTGGGCTGGGAAAAAGCCGTGCAGGGCGGAAGCCCTGCCGCAGATGTCACGGACAGCCAGATACGGGAATACTTTGCCGCAGGCTGAGCCCTGCGCCGCCCGGCAGAACGCACGCATATCGCCATGAAATCCCTGCATACAAACTCAGAGTTGCTGTCATGGATTGAGCACAGGAACAAGAGCCTCTGTGTCGGGCTTAAAAAAATTCCGCTGGAGGAATGCGCCCCCTGGTTCTACGACGAGGCTGACGGCGAAATCCGGAACAAGGCGGGCAGTTTTTTCCAGATTGCGGGAATCCGCCAGTCTTTTAAGGACGGGACGACGGTCGAGCAGCCCATCATCATACAGCATGAGATTGGATTCCTCGGTATCATCTGCTGCAAAATCAACGATGTCTGGCACTACCTGATGCAGGCAAAAATCGAGCCGGGCAACGTGAATGTCGTCCAGCTGTCCCCTACGATTCAGGCGACAAAAAGCAATTTCACGCAGCAGCATGGCGGTAAAAAGCCGGAATATCTGGAATACTTCCTGGATATGGATCCGGAGAATGTCCTTGTCGACCAGATTCAGTCCGAACAGTCGTCGCGTTTCCTCGGCAAGCGGAACAGAAACGTCATCCTGAAGTCCGCTACGCAGCTGGAGGAGTCGGATTCCCATAAGTGGATGACGCTGAGCCAGATTAAGGACTGCATGCGGTACGACAATCTGGTGAACATGGACACGAGGACAGTTCTTTCCTGCATTCCCTATGTGCTGCTGGACGAGAAGGACGACGATTTCCTCATAACCAAGCAGGATTCATACAGAAAATCGATAAAATCGCTGAACCGCGAGACGATTGTCAGCCTCTATAACCGCATAAACAACTACAAGATGTTCAGCGCCCCGGTCTTGGAGAAAGTCCCGCTCTTCGCGCTGAAGGACTGGGAGATGCGTGACGGGGCGTTCAGGAAACGCTGCGGCTATCCCTTCGAGGTCATTTTCTGCAGCATAACGATAGAAGGACGCGAGGTGACGAACTGGAACCAGCCCCTCTTCGCGGCAAACGGGAGCGCGGTCTTCGGGCTGTTGTGCTGCAATGACGGCGGCGTCTATAAGTTCCTTGTGAGCGTCAGGCCGGAGATAGGCTGCTTTGACTCCGTCGAGATTGGTCCGACGGTGCAGGAGGAGGCGGGCTGCTCCGCAGGACGTGACCGTGTGGCTTCCTTCTTTTTCAGACGGCTGGAAGAAAAGCGGGGCGTCATCGCGGACGTCATGCTCTCGGAGGAAGGCGGGCGCTTCTATCAGGAACAGAACCGCAATGTGCTCATCCAGATACAGAAGGATGAGCTTCCGGACTTGCCGGATACATACGCATGGAGCGATTACGGAACGCTGAATATCCTGACTCAGGTCAATAACTGCCTGAACATACAGCTCAGGAATTTGCTTTCGTTGCTAGAGATATAGTATATGATTCCGATTAATGAACTTGCGAGGGGATTCCGGCTCTACCAGCAGGAATACGAGCAGAAAGCCCTTGATGTGCTCAGGAGCGGCTGGTATGTCCTTGGCAAAGAGGTCGAAGGCTTTGAGCGCGAATTTGCGGAGGCTCTGGGCGGCGGCTGCTATTGCGCCGGCGTCGATAACGGTCTTGATGCGATTCTGCTGGGGCTTGCGGCAGCCGGGATACAGGCTGGCGATGAGATTGTCGTGCAGGCGAACGGCTATATCGCGACGATGCTCGGCATCATGCAGTGCGGCGCAAAGCCCGTCTTTGTGGAGCCTGATGAGTATTACGAGCTTGACGCCGCAAATATCGAGGCCGCGCTCACTCCAAAGACAAAGGCCGTCCTTGTGACCCACCTGTACGGGCAGGCGACCCGCATGGGGTCTGTCATGGATATATGCAGGAAGCACGGCCTGATGCTCTTCGAGGATTGCGCCCAGTCCCATTTTGCCCCCTACAAAGGCACGTATACCGGCCTCTTCGGGGACGCCGCCTTCTTCAGCTTTTATCCCACAAAGAATCTCGGCGGCTTCGGGGACGGCGGCGGCGTTGTCTCCAGAAACAAGGCCATCGTGGACAAAGTGAAGGTGCTGCGTAATTACGGCAGCGATTACCGCTACCACAATATCGAGATTGGCTACAATGCGCGGCTTGACGAGATGCAGGCCGGGCTGCTGAGGGTCAAGCTTTCCCACATGAAGGAGCTGCTTGCCAACAGGAACCACATAGCGCAGCGCTACCTGAAGGAGATCGCGAATCCCCGGATCCAGCTCCCGAAAATCGCGGAGGACTGCGTCCATACGTGGTACCAGTTTATCGTCATCGTCGATAATCAGGGGGAATTCCGGGAATACATGAAGCAGCATGATGTCGCCACAGATATTTCCTGGAAGACCCCGCCGTACCTGCAGCCGTGCATGGCGAAATTCGGCTATAAGCGGGGTGACTTCCCCGTGACCGAGCATATATGCGATAATTCTGTCATACTTCCCATGATGGATTATATGTCGGAAGAAGAAATCTCAAAGGTTGTCGAGGTCGTGAATGCCTATGAAGGGCGTGCAGCTGATTGATATAAAGAAGGTCGTTGAGGCGGACGGAACGCTGCTTGTCATGGAGGAGGGGAATCAGGTTCCCTTTGCCATAAAGCGGATTTTCTTTGTCCGGGATGTCGCCGCCGGAAAGTCCCGAGGTGACCATGCGACAAAAAAGACAAAGCTTATCCTGTTCCCGGTCTCCGGTTCCTGCACGGTTGTCGTTGACAACGGCCGTGAGCAGGAGCGCTTTTATATGGATGACCCTTCAAAGGGGCTTTATATCGAAGAGATGATATGGCGGAGCATGCAGGACTTTTCCGGTGACTGCGTCATGATGGCTGTCTGCGACAGGCCTTTTGACGCGGGCAACGAGACCTTCGATTCCTATGATGACTATCTGAAGGCGCTGGGGAACTAGGTATGGCTGTTCGTATCGGAGTGATAGGGACATCCGACGTGGCAAAACGGCGGATGATTCCCGCAATCAAGGCGTCCCGGAGTTTTGAGTATGCCGGGGTCGCCATTGCCGCAAGCGCGGAATGGGACGAGCCGCATACAGAAGATGCGTATGCGCTCATGCTGGGGCGCAAGCAGGCAAAAGCTCAGGAATTCGTAGGGCTTTTTGGCGGAAAGGTGTATGGCGGCTACGAGGAGCTGATACAGTCTGCTGACGTGGACGCCGTGTATATTCCCCTGCCGCCCTCCCTGCATTACAAGTGGGGCAAATGCGCGCTGGAGCACGGAAAGCACGTGCTGATGGAGAAGCCCTTTTGCGTGGCGGGCGCGCAGACGGAGGAGCTGGTGGCGCTCGCAAAGCGCAACAATCTTGCCCTGACGGAAAATTATGGCTTTGTCTATCATAGCCAGTTCAAGAAAATAAAGGAGCTGTATGCGGGCGGCGAGCTGGGCGATCTGCGCGAAATCCGGGCGACCTTCGGTTTTCCGCACCGTGCCGCCACGGATTTCCGCTACAGCCGCACATACGGCGGCGGCGCGCTTCTGGACTGCGGCGGCTACACGGTAAAGGCGGCCTGCCAGTTTCTGCGCTCACCGGAGCTTGTGTTCGCGTCGCTGACAAAACCTGCCGGCTATGAGGTGGATTTGTTCGGCTCCGCAGTCCTCCGCGAGTCCGGGACAAACGCGCTGCTTTCGTTCGGCATGGACAATGCCTACAAGTGCGAGTTTGCTCTCTGGGGAAGCTGCGGCGAGGTCTTTTCCACGCGGGCGTTCACGGCGCCTGATGATTTTGAGTCCACGGTGACGCTCTGCACAAAGAGCGGAAAGCAGGTGATTCCCTGCGGCACGTGCAACCAGTTTCTGGCATGCCTTGATTCCTTTTACAATCTGATAGCATCAGGGGCGGTCAGGGACGAAGAATACAAGGCGCTCTGCCTGCAGTCAGGCTTATTGTCCGCCATAGAAGCGAGGGGGACCGCTGATGTTTGAGAACATGACGAAAGAAGAAGCAAAGAACGAGATTCTTGGGAGCGTAAAGGCATATTACCAGAAATTCATGGTCAGGCCGGAATACAAGGACGGCGACCGCATCGCCTATGCGAGCCGCGTGTTCGACGAGCACGAGATGATGAACCTTGCGGATTCCGCGCTGGAGTTCTGGCTTACGAGCGGGCGCTATACCGAGCAGTTCGAGAGCAAGCTCGGCGAATACCTGGGAACGCCATTTGTCTCGCTCGTGAACTCCGGCTCCTCCGCGAACCTGCTTGCCTTTATGGCTCTGACCTCCCCCCTGCTGGGTGAGCGGCAGCTGCGCCGGGGCGACGAGGTGATAAGCGTCGCCTGCGGTTTCCCCACGACGGTGACGCCGGTTCTGCAGTATGGCGCGGTTCCCGTGTTCGTGGACGTGACAATCCCGCAGTACAATATAGACGTGAGCCAGCTGGAGGCTGCGCTGAGCCCCCGGACAAAGGCCGTGATGATTGCCCACACCCTCGGAAACCCGTTCGACCTCAAGGCCGTCACCGGGTTCTGCAAAAAACACAGGCTGTGGCTCATCGAGGACAACTGCGACGCCCTTGGCTCCGAGTACACGCTTGACGGAAAGACCTGCAAGACCGGCACGGTAGGCGACATCGGAACCTCCAGCTTTTACCCGCCGCACCACATGACGATGGGCGAGGGCGGGGCGGTCTACACAAAGAACCCCCTGCTGCACAAAATCGTCCGCTCCTTCCGCGACTGGGGGCGCGACTGCGTCTGCCCCTCCGGCAAGGACAATCTGTGCGGGCACCGCTTTGACCGGCAGTTCGGGACGCTCCCCGCCGGATACGACCACAAGTATACGTACAGCCACTTCGGCTACAACCTCAAGGCGACTGATTTGCAGGCCGCCATCGGCTGCGCCCAGCTGGAGAAATTCCCGTCATTCGTGGAGAGACGCAAGGAGAATTTCAGGCGGCTGCACGAGGGGCTCTCGTGCCTGCAGGACAAGCTTATTCTCCCTGAGCCGGTTGCCAGCAGCGAGCCTTCATGGTTCGGCTTCTGCATCACCTGCAGGGAAGGGACTGACCGTACGGCGCTCGTAAAAAAAATCGAAGCCGCCAACATCCAGACCCGCGCGCTGTTTGCGGGCAACCTGGCCCGCCATCCCTGCTTTGACCAGATTCGCGGCACGGATGCCTACCGCGTCATCGGCGATTTGGGCGTCACAGACCGTATTATGCGCGATACCTTCTGGATTGGCGTATATCCCGGCATGACCGATGCGATGCTGGACAAAATGATTGCGGTGATTGAGGAGAGCCTCAGGTGAGGCGCTGGCTGCCCCGGCTGGCGGCGCTTTTTGCCGCCGTCCTGCTTTTTTCCTGCCGGAGCGGCTCTGATATAGTCGTATTGTATACGAATGACGTGCATTCCGTCGTCTCTGAGTCTGAATTCGGCTTTGCGGAGCTTGCGGCATACAAAAAGAAAAGCCTGAGGAAAACCCCCTATGTGCTGACCGTCGATGCGGGGGACGCGATACAGGGAAACGCAATCGGGGTGCTGAGCAAGGGCGCCGCAGCCATAAGCGCGATGAACGCCGTGGGCTACGATGTCGCCACGTACGGCAACCACGAATTCGACTACGGTATAGAGCGGCTCGGCAGCCTTGTGGGGCAGGCCTCTGCCCGGTATGTCTGCTGCAACGTCTCCTGGGATGCCCCGTCTGCTGCCCGGCCGGAATTCCTTTCCCGCACGGCTCCCTATGCCCTGCTGGACTGCGGCTCCAGAACCGTGGCCTTTATCGGTGTGACGACGCCTGACACGGCGAGTCTTGCCCCTGTTCCTGCCGGATGTGGTTTTGCAGGCGGGGAGCATGGGGCGCTCCTGTACCGCGCGGTGCAGGATGCCGCGGATGCCTGCCGCGCAGCGGGGGCGGACTATGTGCTGCTCCTTTCCCACCTGGGGGCGACGGACAGCGTGTATTCATCCTATGCCCTTGCGGCCGCGACGCACGGCATAGACGTCATCATCGACGGACATTCCCATACTGTCATGAAGGACGAGCTCCGCCGGAATTCCCGCGGAGAACCTGTCCACATCACATCGACCGGCTCGCATTTCAAGCATTTCGGCTGCCTTGTGATTTCGCCTTCCGGGAAATATAGCTTCCGGCTCGTCTCCGCCTTCCCGCAAAAAGACGAGTCTGTCCTTGCCGCGCTGTCGGGCATTGCCCGCGATGCGGAAGCCGCTTTGGGGCGCATCGTGGCGCAAAGCGATATGGAGCTGCCCTTCCTTGCCGATGACGGCAGCCGCCTTGCGGCCAGACAGGAGACCGTGCTCGGCGATGTCTGCGCGGACGCTTTCCGCTTTGCGGGAAAAGCTGATATCGCCGTCCTGAACGGCGCCGGTATCCGCGCAGGGCTGCCGCAGGGGGATATTTCCTGCGGGGATATGCTCTCGCTCTTCCCCTTCGGCAATACATTGTGCGTAATCCGGGCTTCCGGGCAGCAGATTGCGGACGCGCTCGAATGGTCGTGCAGGATGCTTCCTTCCGGCACGAATGGTTTTCTGCAGGTGTCGGGCATCTCCTTCGAGGCTGACATGCGGGTGCCTACGCCCGTCATTGCGGACGCCGGCGGCTCCTTCCTGCGCTGCGAGGGGGAGCGCCGCGTGGGTGCTATCCGGGTGCTCCGGGACGGCGCATGGGAGGCGCTCGCTTTGGACGGCGAGTATACGATTGCGAGCAATGCGTTTTTGCTCCTGTCGGGCGGGGACGGATACGCCATGTTCCGGGGATGCGAGCCGCTTGACGCTCCTCCCTCCGCCGATGCGGAGCTGCTGGCCGCCTACCTGCGCGAGGCCCTGGGCGGAAAACTTTCCGGGCGCTACGGCGGGCCGGAACAAAGGATTGTGCTGCGTTGAGCGCAGCCTTACAGAGCATGAAAAAGGTCATAACATACGGTTCTTTTGATCTCTTCCACGAGGGGCACTACAACCTGCTCAAGCGCGCGAAGGCGCTGGGAGACTACCTGATTGTCGGCGTGACGACCGAGCAGTACGACGAGGCCCGCGGCAAGCTCAATATAATCGATTCCCTTGAGGAACGCATAGAGAATGTCCGCGATTCGGGTTTTGTTGATCAGGTGATTGTGGAAGACCATCTGGGACAGAAGGTCGAGGATATCCAGAAATACGACATCGATGTCTTTGCCATCGGCTCCGACTGGGAGGGCAAGTTCGACTACCTGAAGGATTTGTGCGAGGTCGTCTATCTGCCCCGCACAAAGCATGTGTCCTCCACGCTCATCCGCACCCGGCGGCATCCCATCGTCAGGCTCGGTATCATAGGAACCGGCCGTATCGCCCGCCGTTTTGTGGACGAGTCGAAATATGTGAGCGGCGTCTCCCCCGGATCGGTCTACAATCCCCATATCAGCAGCGCGGAGAATTTCTGCACGCGCTTCCATCTGGAAAGCTTTACCGACGATTTTGATGTCTTTGTCAAGAATATCGATGCCGTCTACATCGCCTCTCCCCACGAGACCCACTACGATTACGCCAAGCGCGCGCTCCAGCAGAAAAAGCATGTGCTCTGCGAGAAGCCCCTCGCATTCAGCGCCGGCAAGGCACGGGAGCTTTTTGACATAGCCGAGGAGAACGGTGTGGTGCTGATGGAGGCCATAAAGACCGCCTACTGCCCCGGTTTCGTGCAGATGGTGAGCATAGCGCGGAGCGGCATTATCGGCGCAATCCGCGACGTCGAGTCCTGCTTTACCCGGCTCATCCCGCCGGGAACGCGCGAGACGACTGATGCGGCCTACGGCGGCTCCTTCACCGAGTACGGCAGCTATACCCTGCTGCCCATGATAAAGCTCCTGGGAAAGGATTTCGAGGATATCCGCTTCGAGAGCCTGAGGGCAGAGAACGGGGTCGATATCTACACAAAGGCCTTCCTGCGCTACAAGAACGGCTTTGCCCTCTCAAAGACGGGGCTGGGCGTCAAGTCCGAAGGGCAGCTGCTCATCTCGGGGACGCAGGGCTATATCCTCGCTCCCTCCCCGTGGTGGCTCACCAAGGGCTTTGAGGTCCGCTACGAGAATCCCAACAAAATCGACCGCTATGTCTCTACATTCCTCGGCTCCGGGCTCCGCTACGAGCTGAGCGATTTTGTGCACATCATCAACGGCAACGAGAACCGTGCGTTCAAGCTGACCGCCGGGGAATCAGTGGCGCTGGCCCGTATCATGGAGCGCTTCATGCAGGAGCGCGGCAAACGCAATGGAGGTTCACTGTGAAGTCTTTTATACGGATGCTTGGTTTTGGTGCCGTCGGTCTTCTGTTTTCTGCCTGCAGCGGCTCGGCAAAGGGTAAGGAGAACTTTGAGATATGGGCGCACCGCGGCTGCAGCTACGCATGGCCGGAGAATACGATACAGGCTTTCCGCGCAGCAGCGGAGCTGCCGGTGACGGGGATTGAGCTGGATATCCAGCTGACAAAGGACAATAAAATCGTCGTCATCCACGACGAGACCGTTGACCGCACTACGGACGGCAGCGGCAACGTGCAGGATTTTACGCTGGCGGAGCTGAAGGCGCTCAGAATCCAGACGCATCCGGAACTGGAGCCTGCGTATACGGAGATTCCCACGATGGAGGAGGTGCTGGATCTGCTTAAGCCTTACTGCCTGTCCAAGGGGCTCCGGATAAACATAGAGCTCAAGACCAGCCGTGTCCGCTACGAGGGCATCGAGGATATGATTCTGGCGCTCGTGCACGATTACGGCCTTGAGGACTACATCGTCTACTCCTCGTTCAACCCGGACTCCATCATGCTGATAAAGGAGAAGCTTCCGTCCGCGCAGGTCGCCATACTGAACGGCTCCCTGCTGGCGTGCATGGATTTCGCGCGGGACGGCCACAACATCGATGGCCTGCATCCCCATATAAAGCAGCTGAACGTGGCTGATATCCGCGCAAAGACCTCGCTCCCTGTCCGTGCATGGGGAAGCGCGGAGCCCTTCTACCCGGATGCGGGCACATACGAGAAGCAGAAGCCCCGCAAGCTCCAGAAGCTTGGCGTTACCGGAATCTTTACGAATGTCCCGGAATTTTATTGCAAATAGCGGGGTAGCATGCGCAGGGCTCCTCGCCTCGCTCCTGTGGGGCGGCTGCCGCGCAGATGTCTCCGCCGCAGCGGACTACCCCCGTACGGTTCCCATGCTGGAGGCGGGGGCTGCCGTCAGCTTCGGCTCCGGCCTGTACGTGCAGGAGAAAGAGAATCCCGTGCATCTGGCGGACTTCCGCTTCTACGAGGTGCACCCCGGTGACGCCTTCCTTTTCGGCGCGAAAGGCTACCTGTACCAGCTGGCCTTCTACAACGAGGACATAAACCCGGATTACATCCATACCTATTGCTATTCACCGGAAGAAAGCTGGGCTTCGTACACGAAGAACCTTGGCACGCTGGGCTGGCGGGGCGGAAACCGCCGCTTTACCGGGCACGGCTGGGCGCGCCTGGTGGTACGCAGGCTTGACGGAAAGCCGGTGGGCGCGGAAGACAAGGCCTTTGTGGAGCAGCACTGCTGTTTTGCCCGCCGGGATGTCCCGTATGAGGAGCAGCCCTGCTTTGCGGGCGAGATAGCGGACACCGCCGCCAAGGTGAATGCCCTGAGAAGCGGCGACACGCTCGTCTTTGCCCTGCTTACGGACAACCATTACGTCATCAACGGGCATTGGGAGGATACCGCGCATAATATGCAGGCAGTTGGCCGGGCAAGCCCCTTTGACGCCCTTATCCATCTGGGGGACTTCACCGACGGCATGACGCCGCTTGCAATCACAAAGGAATATTTTGCCCGGCAGTACGCCGACATGCAGCGGCTCGGCGTGCCGCTTTACCTAGTGCTTGGCAACCACGACTCCAACTATTTCCGGAGCAACCCCCAGAGCCTGAGCGCCGGCGAGCAGAGCCGCCTGTACCTGCAGCACGAGCTGCCGTACTATTACGCCGACTTCGCGGACAAGCGGCTCCGGGTGCTCTTCCTCTATTCCTTTGACCACACGCAGGACGGGCAGAACAAGCGCTACGGCTTTCCCCTTGAGGAGGTGGACTGGGTGCGGCAGACTCTGGCCGCCACGCCCGCGGACTACAAGGTTCTGGTCTGCTGCCACGTGCCCCTCTTGGCCTCCATGCATTTCTGGAGCACGGAAATCCGCAACAGCGGCGCGATGATTCAGGTGCTGGAGGACTTCAATGCGGACGGACGCCTGCTCGCATTTGTCCACGGTCACGTCCACTCGGACATGGTGGACACAAGCTCCTTGTCCTTCCCTGTCGTTGCCATCGGCTGCGCCAAAATCGAGGATGAGCAGGAGCACAAAGTCCCCGGCTCCGTCACCTATAGCCGCGCGGTCGGCGACGTGACGCAGGAGCTCTGGGACGTGCTCGTCGTCAACACGAGGACGAGCCGCCTTGATTTCGTGCGCTTCGGCGCGGGGGAGGACAGAAGCATTGGCAGAAAACAGTAAAGAGCGCAACTATATCCGCTACCGCAAGCTCAAGGCCGCCTGCAACAGCCTGTGCTTCTATCTGTGCCGCGTCTTCCCGCTTGACAAAAAGCTGGTCAGCGTCTGCACTTTTGAGGGCAAGGGCGGCTTCGGCTGCAACCCCAAGTACCTCGTGCAGGAGCTGCACCGGCGTGACCCGGAGCTGCGTTTCGTCTGGTTCGTCAACGACATGACGAAGGAATTTCCCGGCTATATACGGAAAGTTCCCAACACGCTCTGGAGCCGCGCATGGTGGCTGTCCCGCTCCAAAGTCTGGATAGACAATTACCGCAAGCCTTACGGAACGCGCAAGCGGCGCGGGCAGTATTATCTTAACGTGAACCACTACACGCTCGCGATAAAGTGTGTGGGCTTGTGGCGGGGAAAAGGTTTCTCCGAGATGGCCTACCTTGTGAGCCGGAACGACTCCCTCATGATAGACGGCGTGGTGATAGACTCTGCCTTCTGCGAGCAGATGCTGCCGAAAGGGCTTGTCTATGACGGCGCGTTTTTAAAGACCGGCGCCCCGCGCTGCGACATCCTGCATGGGGACAGGTCGCTGGCAAAGCGCGCCATCCGCCAGAAATATGGTCTCCCGGCGGATGCAAAAATCGTGATGTTCGCCCCGACCTTCCGCGAGGGTGCCAAAAACGGTGTTCGCAGCGTGTTCTGCGAGACTTGGACGCTGGACTTTACCCGTCTGCTGGATTCCTTGGAATCAAAATTCGGCGGGGAATGGTACATCTGCACGCGGGTTCATCCGCAGCTTGCCCCGACGTTCGCCGGATATGCTGATTCCGCCGTCGCCGCACGGATGTTCGACGAGAGCCACGCGGACGACATGTACGAAATCCTTGCCGGGATGGACGCATACATAACGGACTACTCCAGCGCCTGCTTTGAGGCCGCGCTCGCCAGAATACCAGTCTTTCTGTACGCCGACGACGTTGATACCTATACGCATGACCGCGGTAACCTCTTCTGGAACATGGCCTCCGGCGACAGGCATGCCATCGGCATAAACAAAGAGCTTCTGCCCAAGGTTGACGCAACGCTGCCATTCCCCCTTGCCCGCACCAACGACGAGCTGGCCGCGGACATCAAGGACTTTGATGCCGATGACTACGGAAAGAAGATTGACGCTTTTATGACAGCCCTCGGCGTAGTCTTCGACGGAAAGTCCTCCGGGCGTCTGGCAGAGCTGCTCGTCCAGGGAAAAGGACTCTGAGCCCTTTCTGTAGGCTTGTTGCTGTTTGATTTTTTGTATAGAAGTAATAAAGCAAACATTGAATTGTTGCGCTTAGTCTGGTATACTACTTGTCGATATGAAAAAGATAGAGGAACTTTCAAGAATTAAGGGTGACGCATTTGATTATTATGTAAAAAATGCTGATGCTGCTTTATTTGAAAAAATATTCCTTGTTGATGAAATTCTTGATGATATTCGTAAAAAAGACACTTATTTTCTGATAGGAGAAAAAGGCTCAGGAAAAACCGCATATTCTGTGTATATGTCTCGCAAGGAAAATGATGTAAATAGCTCTATCGTACTTGTTCAGAATACTTTGTTTCAAAAATTTATAAACATGAAGCAACAGAAAATGCTTGGGCTTTCAGAAATGAAAGACGTGTGGGTTAACCTGTTGTATTTGGTTTTGGCAGAAAGACTTAAAGATTTGTATAAAAATTCTTTTTTAGGGGGGATGAAGACAAAAGGTCTGAATCGGGCTATCTCAGAGTTTTATAGTAATGCGTTTAAACCAGAGCTTGTAAATGCGTTTGAATTTGTGGACAATGCTTCTTCTTCTATCAATGCTATGATAGAAGCCGGAGTTTTTAATGGTAGCGGAAAAATTGATTCTTCTCAACAAAAAAAATATGTAGAGCAAAGTTATCAGATTAGTCTGATGAAAATAAGGGATGGCTTTGAAAAAGTTTTTGAGGAGTTTGATTTAAAAAAGCAATATATACTTTTTATTGACGGCGTTGATGCCCGTCCTTATGAGCTGGATAGTAAGGTATATTTTGATTGCATTACGTCTTTGGTTAATGCCGTTTTAGAGATGAACGCAGGCGTGTTGGCGTACAAGAATATAAAGATAATGCCTCTTATGCGTCCTGATGTTATGTATAGGCTTCCTGTGCATAATATGAATCAGAAGTTGAGGGAGAATTCAGTTTTGTTGAACTGGCAGACTACCTATAAAGATTATGTTCAATCAAAACTATTTAAAGTTGCTGATAATTATTTCTCAAAACAGCAGGATAAATTTTTTGCCTTTGAGGAATGTTGGAATCATTATTTCCCATATAGGGTTTCTAGCCGGAAAAAAGTGAATGATAATCCCTTTGTTGAATTTTTGCGCTATTCTACATATAAGCCTCGTGATATTCTTACGATGCTTAATGAGATGGTTGATGCTACAAAAGGAGACTGTTTCTGCGAGAAGGATTTCCAGAACATGCTCTCAAATTATTCCCGTTATATAGAGGGAGAATTAAAAGATTATCTTTTGATTTATATGAGCGATGAGAATTATGCAGATTTGAGAGCTTTCTTCTCAAGTTTCATCGGGCATAGAAGGTTTGATTTTAATTTCTTTGTCGAAACCCATTTGAAGTATATAAAATATTTGCGGGAAATCGGAAGAAGCATTCCTTCTTCAATGAGTACGGCTCAAGAAACGCTGCAGATGCTCTATGATGCGAACATCATAGGCTATGAGGGAACTCATGTCGACAATGGGTGGCGGATGCATTGGTCTTATAAAGAACGGAGCTATGCCAATATGCGCCCCCCAGTACAGACTGGTGGTAAATAT
>ODAI012351278.1_pt1 | contig 14989 bp, 9 predicted proteins | sample 1539321 | NCBI WGS metagenome assembly ODAI01 (sample SAMN02144231, study PRJEB22623) | gut metagenome | biome: sheep rumen | host: Ovis aries | place: New Zealand
AGCCCAGGGCTGCGCCCTGGGTTGGCATGGAGCATGAGAAGGACGCGCTGTAAGTGCAATTGAAGTGCAAGGCGAACGCAGAGCCGAGCTCGCTCGAGCTATGCTGAGCCGCAGCCTTCAATCGCTTTAAGCAAAAGCACTACAAGATGCAGGTGCTGTTCCCAATGCTTTTGCCCCTGTAGGGCGTTGGTTTGCTGTATCTCTCTCACCCAGGGCGATGCCCTGGGCTATGAGCGGGTTGGCCCTGCAGGCCGCTCTTTGCCCGAAAGGGTCTACTTGTATATTATCCACAGAAAAAACGCTTCGACACATGGGTGCATCGAAGCGTTTCTTGAGTGAGAGCCGGAATAATCTTTCACTTCACCACGAACTTCCGTCCGTTCTTTATGTAGATGCCCTTCCTAATTTGACCATTTGACCACTTGCTATTTGACAATTTGCGGCCCTGGAGGTCATAGAAATCGTCTGATTGTGAAATCGTCAATTTGTCCAATACTTTGATTCCAGTGGTTTGCACTTCGAATTCGCCAGTGAAAGACTCTTGAGCATTTTCCACTGTCACGGTATAACGGCCTTCGGCATAGGTGGAAATGTCGATGTCGAGGGCGACGATGTTGAGGGCGTTGACGGCTTTCCCGTAGACGGTTTTGCCCGATTCGTCGGTGATGCTCACCTGATAGGCCGCATCGAGCGGGCCGAGATTGATGCATAACTGCTTTTCGTTGTATTCGCCATATACCGACAGCGCTTCCGCATCGTTAGTCTGTTTCCTTTCAGCCCCTCGCCTTGCCGGTGCCTTGGGTTGTATCTTGATGGTGTGGGTGAAGTCGAAGCGGCCTTTCTTGGCTCCCATGCCAAACGGATCTACCTCGTCGCTGTTATAATAGATGACTTCATCGCCAACGATGCATGCGGTGAGAACGCCTTTGTCGCCAGGGTATCCCCACGGGTGATTGACAAATGGCCAAGAGTTGCTGCCTACGCGTTCGTACCATCTCTCTTGTCCAAAAGTATAAGACGTACCTTTGAAACCGGTATAGATTCCTGTCCATTTATATACAATCCAAACAGAACCAGAGCCGTCAGGATTTGGCATTTCGTCGTAATTGTTCATCGTGAAATCGTAGAGAAGTTCAAACTGCTGCTTTCCATTGGCTGCATAATACACCTTCTTGTCCTGCTCGTACCAGGCTCCAACATATTCTCCACTTGTATCTTGCCATGAACCTATTCTGTCGCACAGCATTCGTTTGGCAGCCTGTCCATTGATAATCGTGTCGCCATCAAAATAATAGTATTCAAACCACTCTTCTGTTGGTTCATCATCAGAAGTGACCTTTACAACCCACACTTTGCCGTCTTCGACAAATGGACGATAAACATTCAGCGGTGCCCTGTTGATGACAGTATGTTCCACTCCTTGATTATCTACAACAATGTAGTCGATTGCAGGATTGAGATCCTCAACATAGAAATCGGTGGCATGAAGCGCCAAACCATCACTACCAGGCAATGGATCAGGCAATGGCTCGATTTCTTGTATTTTGAAACGGAACTTACGCACTGAAGAATCTTCAGTCGGTTCCGGAATAAAGTAGGCATAGTTGTTGTCTCCGCCGTGTGTTAACACTTTTCCGTAGACATGCAGACGTTTGCCTTCCAGTTCGTAAGTGAGCTGATGATGCCCGTCTTCTGAATAGAAGGATTCCGCACTAGTAGGCATATTACAACCATGCCATTCTCCGTTCCACCATTCAATGAACGAGAAGGGCAGATAGTTGTCAGGATGACCAACATAACTGTTATAGGTGATATAGGTTAAATGGTCTAGAGTAGAATAGCCATCGCTCATGCTTGTAAAGGGATTCATGAGAGAGCCGATACCCTCTACCCATGACCACGGCCCTATAGCTCCGCCAAAATCGGCATACCTCACATCCCATTTCCGCAAATAGCGGTAACGCACGGCCATAGTGTCTGCCTCCTCGTCATAGTAATATTCCCTAATTTGAGGCCCTTCCGTGCAATCGCCAACAGATACCACTTTGAATCTCACCATCGGATGTAACTCATCCGAATAGCCCTCATAGATATCTCCTTCCTTCAACGAAAAGTCGAACACAAGAAACTCCGTCTCCAAATCTGGATTATAGAGATACAACTTGCGCTTTTCTTCACGTACCAAGTAAGTTTCTATTTCGGTCGTATTGTTAACGATAGCTTTCATCTTGTAATATTCGTTCCCGTTTATTTCCTCTACGCCTTGTGGAATATAGTAATCAACCTCTTCCATATTTTTACGGCCGGGAGTAAAACGGGCCACATGCCACTGTTTGCCTTCCTCCACAAAGGGGATGTAGCCGTTTGGATCTTCTTGTGCTTGCATCGAAATGGAAGCCAGCACACATGCGATAAATAATAATGCTCGTTTCATATCTGTCTGTTTTTTGTTATTTCCGTTTGTTATAGTCATTTGCTATTGAGAATCTGTTCCAGCGTGATGTCGGGATTGCTCTCTCCGAACACATCTTTCTTCAGCTTGAGTTTGCGATGCTGGACGGCAGAGATGGTGATGCAATAGATGTTGCCGATGGTGCGGTTGCTGAGTCCGAGTCGCGTGAGGATGCACAGGCGGATGTCGTCTTCCTGCATCGTGGGATGTTGCTCGCGTATGCGGGCAAAACGGTTGTTGTCGATGGCGTTGAGCGTGCGTTCTATCTCGCCCCATTCGTGCGGATTGAGGGTGATGAGCGAATCGCCGCTTTGGTTGAGTTTCTTCATCACTTCCGTGCGTTCGAGGATGAACTGCTGCAGGAATGCCACTACCTCGTTGGCTTGGTGTAAGAGGGCTTTCTGGTGCTCTGCCTCCTGCTGGAGCCGTTGCCCAGCTTGCTCCTTCATACGGATGCGATAGCGCAGTGCCAGCACGACAGCAAGGAGGATGGCCAGCGCAGCAATGATGACGATGAGGAGGGTGCGACCATACATCTTTGAGCGGTATGCCAGTTTCTGATTCTCCATTTCCTGCTTCAATGTCTCCTGATAGTACTGGTCTTTCTGTTCAAGCGCCTTGTAATAGAAGTTCTCTATTTGCTCGAAGGCTTCGTCAACATCGTCTTCCACCTGCTTGGCGCCCATCCGCCGAAGCGCAATCTTGGCCAGGTTGCTCTGCACGATATAGGCCAGATGAACATCATCGCCAGGCTCAATCTGCCGATAGATGGTTTCTGCCGAGTCGAGCATGTTGAGGCCGATGTAGCTGCGGGCAAGCACCTGTAACGCGCCGGCTTTCAGGTCGGCAAGCCCACCTGTGTCTTCCCCCGAAGGAGGGAGAATGGATTCGGCCTGATGGGCGAAGTCGGCAGCCTGCCGATAGTCATCCGTTGCCCACGCGATGTTTGCAAGGCTGGTGAGCGTCTGGCACATCAGGTCGGTCATCTGCCCTTTCTTTGCCGTATCGTATGCGCGATGGATGAAACCGAGTGCCTCGTCGAAGGAGCCCTCTGTGTTGAAAGCCACTTGGGCTGCATAGGTGCCAGCATAGTCAAGCAAAATGACATGGTTGCGTTCGTCGTCGGGATGTTGTTTGTAGGCGGTCAGCGCTTTCTTCATCAGGCGCAAAGCCTCGTCGGGGTTGCTCTGCGACAATGCTTCGGCCAACCGCTGATACGCGATATAATAGGTGTGCCAATCTTCTGCCGCTTCCGACAACTGTATGGTTTTTCGCAGCAAGGTCTCTCCCTGGCGGGTGCTGTCGTTGGCCAAAGCAGCCACGGCTTCCTCCAAACAACGTTTTGCTGTTTGCGAATCAGCCCCCTGCTGGCCCCGGCCGCAAGCCGTCAGCAGAACGCCAATGATGAATATGTACCATGTTCTTGCTTGCATTGTTTTCAGTTTCTCATTGTTTCTCGGTTACAAAGATACAATGTTATTTTTAAAGTTGTATCATTTGCCTATGGAAAATATGTAAATGTCGCGAAAATGGAAACCGCTAATAATCAACGAATTATGAAAAATAGTGCCCGACACCCTATGGAAAATTTCTGTCAATAGTATGGAAAAGAGCAATTATTCATTGTCTCTCAATGAAAAATCTTGGGCAATCTGATTTCGCACTCAGAGTGGGCAGGTACGGTTGAGTCAGGGGGCGACTTGTATATTATCCCCACAAAAAAAATGCTTCGACGCGTGGGGCATCGAAGCATTACTATTTGGGTTGTATTTGAAAAAAGCCCTGATTTATCGCAGGACGACGCGGCTGTGGCTCTTTCCGTTGGGCATGACGCTCTTCTGGATGTAGAGGCCGGAGGCGGAAGGAGTGGTGCGCTGTCCTTGCAGGTTGAAGTATTCGTAGCGGACGGGCGCCTCGGCAGCGACGGTGCTGATGCCTGCCGGCTCGCCCAGGCGGCGGAGGGCGGCGCGTCCCAATACGAGGTCGGCCCACGCGGTGTCGGCGGTGTAGAAGGTGACGACGTACCGGCCCGTCTCGTTCACGTCGAATGTCATGGTGTTCGTGGCAACGCCTGTGAAGTCGTTGGCGGTGTTGCAGCCGATGTTCACTGTGGTGGGGAAGGTTTCGGCATAGACGGTCTGTCCGTCGATGGTCTCCAACGCGATGGTGACGGGCGTGAGGGCAGGTCGGTTCCAGTTGGCCACTCGCGACAGAACTTGGTAGTTGCCGGGATAGAGGGTCAGCGTGTAGGTGGTGGACTTGTCGGCAAAGCGGGCGTAGCCTTCTTTGGCTTTACCGCGCATGTTGCGGGCATAGAGTCCGAAGTCGAAGTCGTGCTGGTTGCCCGTGAACTGGAACACGCGGCAGCCGGTGGTGAAGCCCGAGTCGTAGCCTGTGCGCTGCTCCTGGCTGTCGCTGGTGGTCCATCCTTCAGGAACGCAGCCTTCCTCGTTGAAGTTGGTGAAGACGTAGCTGTTGGGCTCGAGGCAGACGGCCGTGGTCTCGCTGCTGCCCGTGTTGCCTTCGTCGTCGGTGGCCACGGCGCTGATGACGTTCTTTCCTTTCTCCAAGCTCTCGACAACGCAGGTGTAGGGTGCTTCGGTGTCTTCGCCCAGCAGTCGTGAGTTGTGGTAGAACGCCACTTTCACGATGTTGCCCTGGCGGGGCTTGGCGGTGGCTTCAACGGTGAAGGGCTCAGCGATGGTGGGACCGCCATAGGTGATGTATTTCATTTCGCTGCGTGGCGACGTGATGCGCACGATGGGGTCTTTCTGGTTCAGCGAGAAGCGTTTGCAGAACTTCCATATCTCGTCGCCGGTCTTCACGCCGTTGTCGTTGGATATCCAGTGGCCTTTGTCGGCCATTTCCATGAGCACCACCTCCACGCCGTTCTCGCCCGGTCCCCAGGTGTGACGGGTGATGTGGTTGGCACGGTAGGGTTTCTGCACCTTTGCCTTCGTGGGGCATCCGTTGCGTTTCACCCATCCTGCCAGCACCGATGCCACGCCGCTGAATCCCACGACGTCGTCGCTGGTGCCGTGGGTGTGGATGATGGGAACGGGCCGCGAGCTGGTGTAGCTGCCGCCCCACATGGGATAGCCGCTGATGGGTGCAAAGGCTGCAATCTTGTCGGCGATGCGCGTCATGGCGTGATAGGTGAACATGCCACCCATGGAGAATCCGGAGAGATAGACACAGTTGCGGTCGATGGAGTATTTGCGTTCCATCTCGTCGATGAGTGCCAAGATGTAGCGGATGTCTTTGTCGCCCGAGATGTCCCAACTCTTGTCGATGCCGTTGGGGAAGACGGTGACGAACTTGGCGGTGTCGGCAACCGACTCAATCTGCAGCATTCCGCGCTGGTAGGCGGCGTCTTGGTTCATGCCGTGGCACGAGATGAGCAGCGGTCGGTCTTTGCCGAGGTTGCTCGGAACATAGACAATATAGTTTCTGCGGGTGCCGTCGACGGTAATCTCTTCGGCTGAGGCGGTGGACATGAAGCCTCCCAAGAGCAGCAGGCACAGCAGTGCAAGCCTCAGGATGGGTGCTGATGGTAAATGACGTTGGATAATAAGTTTCATGTACGTGTTTCTTGTATCGATTAAAAGTAATGCGGGCAGACAGCCTTTCAGCTGGTCTGCCCGCATTTGTTGATGGTTATCAGAAAGTTTTATTTCTTAATCACTTTCTCGGTCTGGATAGTTCCGTCGCTCATGTGCTTCCTAATGATGAACACGCCCTTAGAAGCCTTGTTGAGGCGGCGACCGTCGAGTCCGTAGAGCTCGATGGCCTTCACGTCGGCTTTCTTGTCGGTGACAGCGTCGATGCCGGCGGTGTAGGCTTCAGCATAGTCGAAGCCAGCGGCAGGAGCGGTCAACAGGATGCGTACATCGTTGCAGAAGGTGTGAGAAGTAGGACCTCCGTTGGCGCCGATGGTCAGGATGCCGTCGGTCACAACAACGTCTTCGATGACAGTGTTGGCATAGGGGAACGACTGTCCGATGCCAGGAACGTCAGCTGTGAAGCCATCCTCGCCCTCTGGAGTGTCAGAAGTCTTGGCATAGATGAAGCTGCCAACCATGTTGTTCTCGTCGTCGTTCATACGCTCGCCGAAGCCAATCTTCACGGTGTAGATACCTGCGGGCAGGTCGGTGATGGTCTGCTCGACGCGGTAGCTGCTGCCCCAAGTCTGGAACTGGCAGTCCTCAGCAATCTCGTCGGTGCCGCGTGTTGCGCTCCAACCCCATGACAGACCCGGACGGCTGTAGCCCTCGGGAACAGTCCAACCAGGAACGGTCTCATCGGTGAAGTTCACGTCAGCAGTCTGCTTGTAGATGTTCGGGTTCTTCACGAACACGGTCATGTCGTAAGATTCGGTGTAGGTCTCCCAAGTCTCCTCGTCGAGTTTCTCTTCGAACATGCTGTTGTTGGGATCCTTCAGCTGGCCATAGAGCTCAACCTTCACGCGACGCTTCACCTCTTCGGCCAGTTCGTCGTCGTCGGTCAGCGTGTTGTAAGCAGCCTGTACCAATGGGTCGCTCTCGGCAACACCAAGGCTCTTCAGGGTCTCGGCACCCAAGCGCAGACGCTCGGCAAGCACCTTAATACCTGTGTCGGATGTCTTCGACTCACCCTCGGTGAACACGAGGTTAGCGTTGTTGATGTTGAACTTCAGCTCAGAGATAGCTGCAGTCAGCTCAGCGTCGTCAGTGAGCTTCTTGATGACGAGCACATCCTTCTCAATCACATTGCCATCGTCGTCGAGAACAGACTCTGTGGTCTTCGTTGCGTACTTGGCGATGAGGTCAATCAGGTTGCTGTAGGTCTCGGTCTTAGCGAACTTCTTCTCAGCGTTGGCGTCGACAATGTCTTGAGCCTGTTGTGGCAGAGGATCGTAAGCGTCGCAGAGTGAGCGGTGGTCCTTCATAGCCTGAGTGGCAGCCTCGAGGGCTTCAGTGGCGCTCTTGTAAGCAGAAGGAGCGGTGTAGTTGGGAGCCTCGGCGTCATACTTTTCGATGGCTCTCACCAGTGCGTCGTAGGCAGGACCAGCATAGCGCTCGTCGCTGTTGCCGTCGCGAGTAGCCTTAGCGTTAGCCAAAGCGTTGTTCAGCATCTGAGTCTCTTCGATACCCACCACATTGGGAACATACTTCACCTGCGGGTTAGCCAAGAGAACTTCCATGTAGGCGGGGTCGCCAGTCTCGGAGCCAGACGATGTCCAGCGGAGAATGTAGTTAGCTGTTGCCTCAGGATAGAACTTGAAGGTGTAGTTAGCGGCACCGTTCACAGCGGCAGTGCTACCATTCACATTCGGCTTGTTGTCAACAACCTGTACGAATTGCACTTCACCAGCTTCGTTCAGAACCTCGAAGCGCAGCTTAGTACCATTGTCTTTCCACATAGCTGTGGTGAAGCTGATGTTGTAGCGCTTGTCAGCTTCCAGAGCCAGCTCGTAACCAGGAGTAGAACCGTACTCGGCATAGCCCTCACGGAAGTAGAGACCCTTCGTGAAGTCGCCACCGGCACCGAAGTCCATCATACGAGAACCGCTGCCCAGACCAGATGTCTGTGAAGGACGCTCCTCGTTTCCGAACTTCACGAACCAACCTTCAGGAATGGTGCCTGAACCAGCTTGAGCGAAGTAGTCGGGAAGAAGGTCGGCAGGAACATCGTTCGGGTCGATCACAACCTTACCAACGTTGATGGTATAGACAGTATCGCCGTAAATCTCGTCGGCAAGACGCATTTCGGGATAAATCTTGGTGATGTGGAGCGTGTACTGGTCAGTTTTCAAGTCATCGTTGCTGGTGCGCGAGAAGGTGATGAAGTCTGCGAAACCTTGAGAAGGTCTCTTCACCAGATACTCCTTGTCGAGCTTAGCCTCGATAGCCTCGCAGTCAACGGGTTTGTCGAACGTTACCTTGAAGTCCTTGATGCTGTTGGGCAAGTTGAACGAGCCATCCTCAGGATCAGCCTTGATCACAACGGGAGTGACGAAGACGTAGGGATAACCCTCGTTGTCCTCAACATCCGAGTTGTAGCTGGCCACCAGGTCGCTGATGTTCTTGATGTCGCCTCCAGGGCCAGAAGTATAAATAAGGTGTAAAGCCAGGTCGGCGGGGTTGTTGAACGATACAAGCACCTCGTCGTCGTCGTTCACAGCCTCTTCCAAGAAGATGTAGAAACGACCGTCGGCGAAACCTTCAACAGAAGCGACGGCAACGCTCTCACCGTTTACCTTCACGTCAGCGCAGTTAGCGGGGAACATGATGCGGGGCTTGCCTGAGTTCTTAACCAATTCGGGAATGTTGGTGTCGAAACCGAAGTCGATCATGACAACGTCGTTGCTGAATTCGGCAACAGTACCCAGTTTGAACACTTCGAACTTGATGTTGTCGAAGAAGAAGTCAACATCGTTTGCACGATCCTTCGAGAGGTTGAAGGCGATAGAGTGCATCAGACCGCCATTTCCGTTAGGACCAGCCTGCTGAGCGGTGATTTCACCTTCTTTCGAGTAGGTTGTCCACTCGGTGGTGAAGTTGGGCGAGCCAATCATCTCGTAGTGGATGTAGTCGCTAGGATCAGCATGTGCCTGTGTGTCGGCTGTAGCGCCCATGCTGGCACGCATAGCGAACGATACGCGATACTTTGTTCCCTCGGGCAGGATTTCGGGCAGGTTGATCCAGAACTGAGCGTCCCAGTCCTGAGCTGCGCCAGCTGCAGAGTGAACCATGATACCGCGGCTGTCGTCGACACCTACGCCATCGGTGATGACAGAAGGCTCGGGAGCACCGCCGTTCTCCTTAGAATAGAAGCAGCTTACGTCTTCGTCTTCCAAGTCACCATTGGTGATGAGGTCGGTCCAACCTACAACTTGTGCCTTACCTTGCTTCACGAGCACCATGCTTTCCACGGTCACGTTAGCCCAGTTGGCACCCTTGATGGCGTGGAGGTGAGCAAAGCCCTTTTCCTTAGCCATCAACTTCAGGTCAACGGTGTAAACATTACCGTCCTGAGAGAAGTACTTCTCACTCCAGCCACTCTTTGGGCTTTCAATCAGGTGAGATTCTTCCTCGTTGGCGTTCCATTGACCTTCGGCAACATCGCGGTTGAAGAGGAAACGTGGTGTACCTTCCGTAACTGTCACAATCAACTTTGAGTAGAGCGACAGGTCGGCATAGTTAATCACACTAGGATCTCCATAAGGCTGGCCTGTGGATTCTCCCAGCACGTAGGCACAGTCGGCAGGACCGGTCTTCTGGGCGTCAGCGCCCCAACCGTCCCAAGCGAAGAACATGTCAGGCGTCAAGTCGACTTGCTCTTGTGCACCAACGTTCAATGCACCCAGCACCAGAAGTGCTAAGGTTGCAAACATTTTGGTAAATTTTCTCATGTTGTTACGTTGTTTAGTTAAAAGATTTTTGATTTGAATAAATTTGAGTTCGTTTTCGGTTGCAAAGATATATACCTTTATTTAATTGGGCTTTTCTTTTTGTTTCATTATGTTTCATATTTGTCTACACCTTATGCAACAACGGGTTTTGCGGAGTTTCATGAAACATGTGAAAAATATCAAGAAACAGTTGCGCCATTGCCGATTTTTTCCTACTTTTGCATGGATTAATTAAATGTATAGCGATGAAAACCAAGCATTTCGGATTTCTTTTATTGGTGGCAACGGTTGCTGTTGTGTGTCTCTCAGCTTGTGGAAACAAACAAAAAGCAGAACAAGAGGTTGTTGCCGATGTTCCTAACAGCATTGCTGAGCAAGCTGTCGTGGTTGATGAAACCAAGCCAAAGGTCTTTTATGTGGTGTTGGGTAGCTACGAGTCGCTGGAGAATGCCATCAAGGCCACGGGTGAGACACCCGATTTTCTGTTGTCGCCTGTCTATAAGGCAGAGGAGAAGGGCGTGGTGAAATACCGCTTGTGTTGCGACTGCTACTATTCGAAGGAAAAGGCTTTGGAGCGGAAGCAGGAGCTGGAAGAACTCGTCGGAAACTTCATCACAACGTGGATATGGGAGAGCGATGGTCTTGCCGAATGCGTCTACCAGCCAAAGAGCCTGCGCGATGAGAACGAACTCATTCCTGCCTTGACGCCCCAGTAGACATTCTTGCGCTACCTTTATTTATATAGAAAGGGGACAGAATTCGGAGTATCAGCTTATTAAATTGTGTTAAATGTAACACGGTGATGAATGGATTACGCCGTTTTCTTATTATCTTTGCACTCCGAAACCGAAATGTCGGCATAGCTCAGTTGGTTAGAGTATCACCTTGACATGGTGGGGGTCCTTGGTCCGAATCCAAGTGTCGACACGAAGATGAAATCCCAATTCTCTTGTGAGAGTTGGGGTTTTCTTTTTTTGTTCCCCCTTTTCACACTCTTCCGTTCGACCCTATCCACGTCAGTTTTCGCCACAATCCCTCCAGCGGTCCGCGGGGATGGGTTCTGAACCAATAGCGGCAGAAGATGTATTGCCCAATGACCATCGCCAATCCGATGAGAACGGCATAGGTGATGCCCACACACCGGTAGCACGCCAGTCCGTAGCCGCAGAAGATGAAACTGCCGATGATGGACTGCAGCAAGTAGTTGGTGAGGCTCATGCGCCCGAAGGTGCAGAGGTGGCGTAGCCCGCTGCGAACGGGTTGGAAGGCATACCACGCTGAAACCACAGCCGAAACAATCGTGAGCAGGATGAAGAGGTTGTAGACGGGCGTGAGCCATTGCTCGAGAGAGCCGAAGCCCGTGATGCTCAGCACGGCAACCACTGCGGCCGACGTGACAAGGACGATGTGCCAAACACTCAGGTTCTTCATCATTTTTCCCGATGCGCCAAAGCGGAACGACTCGTCGTAGAAGAGCCGCTGCCGACCTAACTGCATGCCGAGGATGAAGAGGCAGAGCAGTTGCGTGAGGCGTCCGCTGAAGACGTTGAAACGCAGGTTCAGCTCAAAACCATATCTCACGTTGTTGACGAGATTCTCCCAGAATGTGCCATGCTCATGCAAAGCGATGGTGTGTTCGTATATCTCGAAGAGACGGCTGTGGTCGATGCTGCAGCCCGTGAGCAGGCAGAACAGCTCCACGGGCTGGATGGCGAGCAGCGCGATGATACACCACACCCACTTCGAGGGCAGATAGCTGATGGGGATGAGCAGCAGGCCATAGACCGCATAGAGCATCAGGATGTCGCCGTCGTAGAACGCCACGTTGATGAGCCCGAAGACGAACAACAGGCACATGCGCCAGGCGAAACGTCCGGAGAAGGTGTGGCCCTTCTGCTGCTGGTTGTCGTTCATGATGAAGAAACTCAGGCCGAAGAGCATGGCAAAGATGCCGTACATCTTGCCCGAAAGAAGCCACGCCAGCACACTGCCCACCTGTTGGTCGCAAGGCAGTGTGAACTGAATGGGTTCCTTCGTGAAGATGTCGAAATGCTCCACGGAATGATACAAAATGATGCCTGCCACGGCAATGCCGCGCAGGGTGTCGGCCACATCGATACGCGTGTTGGGGAGGTTGCGAGTAGTATACATTCTGCTTGCTGGAGTTGTTTTATTTGTTCAGAAAACGTTGGTATCTTGCCCATTCTTCTTCGAGGCTCGTGTCGTGAACGCCCATGAAGAATTCGGCTTGCCCGGCGGCTCGGAAAGGCGACCAGTTGCCGCAGATGTTTCCGTCGTGGGCAATGACGGGCTGGAAGATGCCGCTGTTGTTGTGAGCCTTGTGCTTGTATTCGGGCGAAAGGACGACGTCGCGGCTCTTGTAGCTGATGAGATATTCGTCGTATGGCGGAATCAAGAGGTATTTCCCCTTCCGGAATCCGCGTGTACGACAGGCATTGGTGAAGTAGAAGTCGCGCCCTTTCCATTTCACTTGGTGGATGGAGTCGCCCATAAGCGCTATTCCCTTCCGGCAGTCGCTCGTGTTGAGGCCCGTCCACCAGACGAAGTCTTCAAACGTGGCAGGCTGACGGCTCTGAAAATATTTGCGCGTGAGCAGCAGCAACGTCTCGTCGTGGTCGGGTTTCGTTTTGGGTTTCGCCACTTTGTCGGCAGCGAGTGCGTAAGTTGCCTTGAGCACCTTCCGAGTCTTGGAGGGCAACAACTCTCCGCTACAGAGTGTTCCAGAAATCTCGGCCAAGCGGATGTGATAGGACAGGCGATGGTCGTCCATACGGATATCTCGCTCTGCCAGCGCTTCAACGAAGTCGTCTTTTGTGGCACTTCCCTTGTCGATGGCCGTTTGGGCGAGGATTTCACGAATCGACACCACCTCCTCCTCGGGGATGCTGATCTTGTTGCTCGTCATCCAACCCTTAATCGTGGAGAGCGCCTTGGGTGCGCAGAGCTCGAGCAATGGCCAATAGTCGTTGGCGCTGACAAGTTGCCACGTGCCTCGCATCAAGTGCAACCGGATGACCTGTCCGCTGTCGAAGGCTCGCTTGAAAGCCTTTGCCGAGGGCTTTCGGGTGCGCATGGCTACGGCCCATCGCATCATGCGGAACTCTTGGGCTTGCATGGCGCCCATGTAGTCCACCACCTCAGCCGGGGTGCTGAACTGTGGGCAGACGAGTTGCTGATTGAGAAGTCGTAAGCTAGTCGGATTCATCAGTGGTCGGTGTCTTGTGTCAGTCGATGTCGGGAACGAATTAGTCGACAGTGAGTGTTTTGATGGTTCGTTGCAATTCTTCCAGGAACTGGGCGGCATGGGCACCGTCCATTTGCGTGTGATGGAACTGGAAAGAGATGCTGAGCGTGGTCTTCAGCAGGTGGCGGCGGTATCTTCCCCAAGCCAAGAAGGGATTGTTGAAGATGCCACTGTATTGGTTGACGATGCAGTCGAGCTCAGTGCCCACCACGGCCGATGTGCCAACAGCCATTGCGTCGTCAATCGCCGAATCTTCGCAGGTGGCGCTAGCCGCCTCGGTGATGGCGGCGTAGTCGTGTGCAAAGCATTTGAGGTCTTCGGAAAAGGGAACGTCGCACAGGTTGATGCCACCCTGGCAGTTGTTCACGATGACATTAATGGCGAGTCGGTCGTATTGATACAGACGGTCGCCGACAGGCAGCAGATAGAACACGTCCATTCGGCTTGCCGCTTTTCCGATGCACCAACACAAGAGCATGTTGAACTTTAGCCGTGAACCCTTCCGACTGCTCATCTTGCAAAGACACGTCACGTCGAACGTCTTCACGAGCGTCACCATTGGCATGGGCGACTTCATCCACCTCTCGAAGGCCAGTGCCCGGTTGGTGTTATTGGGGTTGACTTCTTGTTTCATCAATTCATTATCTTTTTGTACTCAAAGACGTGTTGCCAATTCTATTCTAATTGATTAATTCTTTTTATTGCCAGTTGCAACAAAACCATACTTTTCCATCACTCGGCATGAGGCTGGATTGTCTACGAAGTGGCTTACTCTAATGCCGAGGCGCCGCCCGTTCTCGTAAACTTGTTTGCAAAGGTATGAAATTATTGCTATTCCTCCAAATTTCTGGGATGTTCTGCATCGAATTGTGACGATTGGCTTAATTAAGCGAGAGCAAAGCCTTCCTGAATGGCTGCAAACGTGGCAACTGCTGCCACTATTGAAATGGGGATGATGGACACAAATGTCAATGGTACTGCGATGAAGAGCAGGAATCCTGTTACCTTGTTCGCTAAGGTGTGAGGGAAGCAACAATGTCTGTGCATTACAATTGCAGAAATCTGGTTCATGGCTTTAATCACTACGATTACTCCAGCCCACAACCATAACCATTGCGGCAGTTCGAGTATCGGCAGGAGTTTCCAAGCACAACACGCTACGAAGCAGATGTCTGCCATGCTGTCAAGCAATGCTCCCATCTTGGTGACGCACTTCAGCTTCCGAGCCAGCCACCCGTCGGCTATATCGCTGAGGCCGCAGAGACCATAGATTATCCAAAATGCCATCCCCGTCACATCACAAAAGAGCAGACCAAAAGAGCCTGCCATCCTGAGCAAAGTGATGATGTTAGGTATCTGTGTCATCTTCTTATTCCGGGCCTGTAGCACCATGCGATAAAGTCAGGAACTCATTGTTTATTCTTCAAGTAATTGTTTCGCTACATCAGGAATCTGAGATTGTGGAGAGGGATTGTTAATGAAAACGGCAATAGGAAACGGCTTGCCATTATCCAATATGACAATACCTATATCGCAGATACCTGATGGCTGACCAGATGGCAATGGATAGCCTGTGCCTGTCTTATGAATGACTCTGGCAGAATTGGGGAATGCGGCAGGCAGGCGATCCTTACCAGTCTGACATTCCTCCATCAGTGTCCAGATGTAGCGGAGCGTCTCATTGTCGTTGTGATGTGTGACAAACCACTCAAGCAGGGCAGTCATCGCCTTCGGCGTACACCAGTTCTTACTACTTAGCGCAGGCTTGGCATGCATCTGCTTCTCCGTCTTCTGGATTCGAATAGCCTTGACTCCAAGACTGCGGATGTATTTTTCTACTGCTTTCGGACCTCCGCATCGTTCGAAGAGAATATCGCAG